>Ga0325405_1006011_pt1 | contig 12277 bp, 8 predicted proteins | sample PopdelMetagenome_21_FD_205663 | JGI IMG/M metagenome (GOLD analysis project Ga0325405, IMG submission 205663) | Populus deltoides microbial communities from Bellville, Georgia, United States - Xylem-Control-R2 | ecosystem: Host-associated > Plants > Phyllosphere > Stem > Wood/Secondary xylem...
TACAGGGTAAACAGCAAGTCTTTCACATTGCAAAACCCAGGCAACATGCTTATGATAGAAAACACAGAAAAGTCATAAGCAAAAAGTATGTCAAAGAACACAACCTCGCAATTTTTTGATCAATATGGTAGCTCAATCAAATGGTTCATCTGAATAAAAACCGATATAGTCAAATGGGCATTTCAAACCATATAAAAGTACGTAACACACCAAAGAAACAGGGAGCCAGAAGCTGGGAACGAAAAACGGGCACGGAGTAATGTTAAGCTACAAAAGAATAATCTCCTAAGCTATCTAAAACCTATAGACACGTGATATCTAATGACACGAGAGAGAAACATACAAAAGATCAACATATAAACATTGTGGACGGAGATGTAAATGAATGTTGGTTTTAGCAGCGCTAGTTGTGGTTCTCACCAGGCGCAAATGAAAAGGGCCAGGCAAATCTTTTGACTACCTTAGCCATGTATTTTCCCTGGCGCTCCACAAAAGCTAGCTCTGTTTCACTTGGCTCTCTTGTGCCATCCTCAGAAAGGACTTCTGCGCCACATGGAGATCCTCCTCTAATGGAATCCATTCTGAACATTCCAGCACCAAAGGTCTGACCAATAGGGACAAAGACCATCCCATGATGGACTAACTGAGTGATTACTGTCAAGCTGCAAAATGAACCAAAAAAAATCAATTTGATGATAATCTTAAATTTCACACTGCAAAAAGAGGTTAGTTTTCCTAAAATAAGTGCACATCGTTTATCCTGACAGCATGTCCTCTTTCAATGTCATTAGAACTGAAGCAGGAAACTCGGAAGTGCAAAATCCCAATCAGGGACTTGACATTAAGTTGTCAGGCCGACATTTTACGCCATCTGATCTCTAGGGTACTTCCAAGGCACTAATAAATGCAAAAACAGTTCCATAGCAAGACATTCTTGTTGCATCTGTTCACTGCTACACCTGTCAAGCTCACAATCTAAGACTTATGAAAAATCCCTTCATTGTTGATAAAAAAAATGTTGATTGATGTTTGGGAAAGCTGATCAAACTTTAACTATCCATCTCCCCACCAAACAAGCTATAAATCGAAAAAAAGCCTTCATTTGAGCCGCCATGGAACCAAACCTTGTAGGAAATCAAAGCAAGAACCCATCAGCGTTAACCAACTCATCAACTTTCACCAAAGGCACCTCATTTCTTTTTTGGGGCACCTTCATTTGCCCTAAAGTCCTATGTGGCAACGTCTCTGGGATCCTATACAAAACTCCTTTAACCTCAGGAGTGGAATCCACTCCTTTCTTTATTCTTCTTGCCATTTACTCCACATGATCATACGTTGAGTAAAAATTAATGTAACCCTTGCTCTTTTTAAACTACTCGTCGTGTGGTCAGGGGCGGGAGGGGGGGGGGGGGTGGGAAGCAGTGGCCTGGCCCCCTTAAAATATTCCGCCCCTGTAATTTATATTATGGCTACATAAATTAATTTTAAAAAAATCAAATTAAAAAATTACATTTAATTACAATAAAAAAACTCATCTTTATAGTATAAAAAACCTCATTCACACTTAATTACTTAATATATATATATATATATATATACATAAATTAATTTTAAAAAAATCAAATTAAAAAATCACACTTAATTATAGTAAAAAAAAACTCACCTTTATAGTATAAAAATATATATATTAGGTAATTAAGTGTGAAGGAGGTTTTTTATACTATAAAGGTGAGTTTTTTTTTACTGTAATTAAGTGTGATTTTTCAATTTGATTTTTTTAAAATTAATTTATGTAGTCCTAATATAAATTCTATAAATATAAAATTATTATTTTGCGCAATAAATTCTGCAGCCGGTCAAAAACAAAAATATAAATATAAATAATAAGTAAAATTTTTCAACGAAAAGATTGAAGCAGAGTCATCAATTAATTTATTTTTCATCAAACAAAACAAGGCAACTTAAATTTAAAATCTATTTTTATTTTGTTTTGAGATGTTTGTTAATAATTTGGTGAGTTTTTATATATATATATATATAATTCTACCATTTTTGCTTTATTGTTTTCTTAGATCTGCTAATTTTATCAATTGTTTTTTGAATTCTTGTTATAGTGCTTTTTTTTAATTAATTAGATATATTTTATTGGTTTGTTTTGATTATACTTTGATTTTTTTATATTTTGTTTTTAGCAGAATCACCAAAATTATCAATTTTTTCTTACGATATATGTTTTGATTTTAGGTTGAACTATGAACAAAATAAGAAAAATTTGATTTTTTTTCAAAAAAAATATTGATAACTCGCAGCCTAGTGAACCAACTCCAATGTGTAATGATAAAGTTATGGTTGAGCAACTCCAATGCGTCTCAGTTCATAAAGAACCTGCGTTGATTAGTGAGAATAGTTCTTTATCATTTTTTGCTTTATTTCAAAATTTATCGAACATAAATAATGCTTCGTTTTAGCTAATGTTTCTTATATACTTTGTATGTTTATAAAGACCAACAACATTAAAGTGATGAATATATTATGAAGATGAAATTAATTTTGTTACTTTGACTCAATTTGGTATTTTTTCGAACCTTTTACCTTATATAAAGATTATTATATGTTTATAATAAGTTATTTGAATAAAACTACATTATACAGGTTTTTTTTACAACTCGTATACAATAAAGTAAAATAAATATTATATTTTATTATATTAATTATAGCCCTTTTAACAAATAATTCCACCCGTACGTGTGGTGTTATATTGATCTGGGATTGTTGCGTTCGTGGATATGGTTTGGTTTTGTGCGGAAATAGCAGGGTTTGTTTCTTCTTGGAGAGGGGTGCTTGATCATGCACCTCTATAGGTAATCTTCTCTTGCTTGGTACACACCCACCCACCACCTTTATCCATGTCAAAAGATTCAATAAAATCTTCAAGAATCAGAATCGGTGATCAAGAATATAGAATTCTTGGTTTCTCTGTCGTTTCTTGAAATCTTGAACTATAAATGATCAAAAGATTGGACGGCAGCTTTAGTTAAAAGAAAGATTGTAAATTTATGCAAGCCTGATTATGCTGTAGCATGAACAGAAATTGAAACAACGAAGATGAAGAATTTGTTTGTCTGGGTCTTGGGTCTTCGGCTTCACTCTTTCCTTAGATGTTCTTGCTAGCATTTTGATTTCTGTCCATAAAATAGCGCTCATGAATCTCTGTCGTAGGAATCTGAAAGTTCAATAAAAGCAGTTTTTTTTCCCCAGCAACCTCAATTTTTTTTTATTATCTCTATTGTCCCTTTACTCTTTTAATCTAACCTAACAATTTAAATTAATATCAAAATCTTAATATAAACAACCTCACCTAATAGCTTCATCATCTTCATAATAGCTCAAGTTACATTCTTAATTGGTTTGGTCTACATGAGTCATATATTTGTTGGCTGTAGTGTAATTAGTTTAACACATCTTTGCTTATTTTATCAATCTCTCTCCTTTCTTTTATTTTACGGAAATCTTCACCATTTTGGAACATGAAGAATTAGAACATTTTATTTATTTGAGATTTTTGTCAAGAAATTGATGAACAGAAAGCAACTTTTACTATTGTGCTCTTGTAATGTAATGGGAGTGAAGTTTCAAAGAGTAATTAACACCAAACGAGAATAAAGGCAACGTAAAAGAGAATCTTTTAGCCAAAGAAATAGCATATATAAAATATATAAACAAAATCGGAAAGAGCTACTGAAAATTAAGAGATCAATGTGATTTGTAGACAACTGAAAAATCTACACCAGTTCTCTAGCAATGCAAACAGGCTTGCACGATATCGGAATACAATCAACAAGCAAATTCCTGGGAGGCAGCCCGGCAGAGATGGGATAAGAAGTGTAAAGCAATCTATTGTAGCGCTCAAAACAACCACCTCGCACATATTTACTTTCCAAGAAAATCGTGTATAAAGGAAAGATGTTGATATCCCCCGAATGCCTCAAAATTGCAAAACCACAACTGACAATCTTTCAAAAGCACTGGCATTTTTTTTCATCCTTCCTTAAATGAACCCTTTCTGGACCTCTTCAATTCCCATGGTGGTAGGCAGCCTTTGTAGTGAGAATGCAGAAACAAAGAAGACATGGAGACTTCCTTTTGTGGCATTGAAATTGATGAAAAGCAACTGAAGGAACTTCTTAGTCTCTTTTTTTCGCTTTCGCGTTCTTGATAATTGGGGTCATGCTGTACTTTAGTGGCCTTGAGGGCCTCTGGGAGTATACAGTTGCATAGTGAACCTAAAGAAAGAAGTTAATAGGTGAAAAAGAATTTTATATCAATACAAAGAATTTTCAGGGGAAAAAATAACAAGGGAAGAAGCGTGGTAAATGAACATGCAGCTCGCATAAAAAGTCTCGTAGATATGATTAAATTCTTGTTTCTTGTTGCTGTCGGAAGCTACAAGAGATCCATCTTCATTAATACTGAAGATAGCACAAGGAGATGAGAAGGGAACACGCATAAAATTGCAACATGAATGTTTGGGTGGGTTCAGTAATCCACAGCAGTCAACTGATACGCAGTATTTGAAGTTTGAACGTCATGCAAAAGATGGCACGAGGTGTATCATGAAGGAAAGATATTTATCCAATACCTATTCTTGCAAGTCGATTCACCCATTTCGGTATTCGGTTCCCAGTCAGTTTGTAACACGTATCCTCACAGAAATGGTTGCAGTTCTTAACAATCAAATGATATGTATCACCATTGTAATTAGCAGATTGGCGCTCCATGAACTCTCTAACTTGTTTAGGATCTAAGCGTGTTGTCCCCATAAATATTGATTTTCTAAACTTGAAACCAGGGCACTGTCGGGGTTCAACCTCAAACACACCGCTTGACGGGTAGTCATGGGCTCCAAAGGCATATTCCACACCATGGACTGTAAGCATGCAGAAGGACAGTTTATGATCTTAGGAAGAAAACCAATGAGAAGATGAAGAATCAAATGATTCATAGCATTCTATTAATATATAATCTGATTGAAGAGAAGGCAATCAAGAGCAATGTGTAATAAGTGTTGCTAAGTGCTAACCTTCCACCCCAGAGTGAAAGATACCGAAGCCAGCCCAATAGACATAGCCATTAGCGTTTGTCAAGTCATACACATTCAGGTAGACAGGTGCGTTTTCTGGGCTATAACCTGCTGATTTAACTTTTGGGAAAATGCAAAAGCTGGTGACTGCTTTGCCTCTGAAATTAAGGGGCAAAATAGAGTGCCACCCATTCTTTGGTCGTGATATCATGTTTGTGGGTGAAACCAGGAACAAGTCTACCTGTTTCTGATCTGCAAATATGCCAACACAAACATTAACCATTCCATATATAAGTAAAATATGGAAAAAAATTAAAATAATACAGTTACCAAACACATACAATTAATCTTTTGCATGCAACTAATGTAGGAGGATTTTTTGGGAAACATTATTTTTCTTAATTATTATTATTTCATATTTAGTTATGAAAAATAATTTTTTATGATGTTTTTTAGGACTATTATAAGTAAGGAAATACAAACTATATCAGAGTTATTTATCCAATAATGAAAATATAAATTAAGATTCTATATACTAACTTATTTGTCTTCAATTCCGTCTTTCTCTCCTCGGCTATGTTCTCTCTCACCAAAAGTCATGGTCAGAAATGAGTATCTATTTAGAAAGATAGAAGTTAACTAATTGGGACGTGAAGGCTTTATTGATCAATACAAGTTTATTTGGTTTCTTAATACTGAGTTATGGCATTAACCTACGAGTCAGATATGAACAGATTGTCCTTCCACCAGAGCAACCCAGATCCTATCAGAAAACCTCAGGTGCTCCAATTCATTAGAAATGACAGAAAGTCAAGTATGCTCATGCTGCATTGGACATTTACCATTCCCGAATTAATGAGAGAGAGAGAGAGAGAGAGAGAGAGAGGAGAGGACAAATCGACAATGGTATATGGTTCAACAAAAAGATGGCAGAACTGAAAATCTACTGAGTGGGCTACACATAATTCTCAAAGAAAATGGCTCTTTCAAGGAGACAGATCAGGTCAACAAATTACTCAAAGTGCAAAAGCCAAGTAAACAACCACCATTGTTAACAAAAGAATAACCCATTGACCATGAATAATATAAAACAAAACGAGAGATGCAGAACTGGAAAGAAAAAAAAAAGGCACCAAACTCATCAAAGGAGTAAAATAGGAATCAAAGAAATCAACATCAATGTGAAGGAAGAATCATGAATCAAGGACACTAGCTTGCCTTGCTAAAGAAATGCAAAACAAATCAAGAAATCAGGATTCCATGAAAATAATGCAAACCCACGAAAGAAAAGTTGGAAATCATAAGCACATTGCTAAACAAAGCAAAGCCATGGTAGAGAGAGAGAGAGAGAGACCCCTTTACCTTTATTTTAGAGGGGTATTCATTCAAGAAGCATAGCATATGTGGAGAAGGGAATGCCGGAACAAAAATGCCAGTTTTTCTCAAGAGTCAAAAGGAGAAGAAAAACTCCTGAGAATGCAGTAGTAAGGTAGAGATGCGCGTCTGAAACCCACACATTTGTTCTCCTTTTGTTCTTGTCCTTCAACTGACAAAAATGAAAGCTGAAGTAGGCACAGAAACTGCTGTTCTTTCTTGGAAGACCAATGAGCAAAGAGAGAAGAATCAACAAAGAAAAAGAAGAAAATAATAATATTTAACTATTAAATTTGCTGAAAAAAGGTAAAGGCAAAAGCTGATGGGACATGAGTGTTGACTGGATTGCTTTTGGAAATCGGACTGGACTTCTCATTTTCTCCCATTTTTAGTTGATATATTTCATATAGGAATGAATATCATGCATATTTATTTTTATATTTTAAAAATATTTTTTTAAAAAAATAATATTTTTAAAATATTTATATCATTTTAATATATTGATATCAAAAATAATTTTTTAAAAATAGAAAATATATTATTTTTATATATTTCTAAGTAAAAAATACTTTAAAAATAATTATAATTATATTTTTAAACATAAAAAAATAAAAAAATCTAGGGAGAATTCGAATGACAATTTAAATCTAATTATGAAAAACTGAAATAATAATTACTGTGCTTGGCATTGATAAGTAGGAATTGAAATCGCATAATATATTTCTCATTGTATTCTTAAATAAATATAACAAATTTTGTCGTGAAAGAAATTAGGATTTAGAAAAAATATTATAAGAAGATTTTTTATTCAATAAAAAAAAATTAGTTGTTTTATACTCAAGTTTTTTCATGCATCATACTCTTTTTTTCCTCCAAATTTGATTTCTTAAAAGTAAACCAACATGCTACATCATTATATTTTTCAATTTGACTTTTATATATATATATATATATATAAACAGAAAATAGTGAAAAATATATTCATTATATATATATATTATAATTTTATATTTATCTCTTCAATCAAATATATTTTTATCTTTATTATTTTAATTTTTTTAAATCATGTGAGAATAAAAAAAAGGGTGAAAAAAAATTAAGGTATAAAATAATAATAAAAAAAAGTAATATACATAAAATGATTTGCAACCTAATAGAAAGCACAACTCTAGTTTTCGGAAGAGTGAAAATAATAAACAAAATATTGTATATAACGTAAAAGACAACAATTATATAAGAACAAAAGTTACCATCATTCCAAAAAAACGAAAAACAAGAGAGTTTGGAAACTAACGGGGTTGATAATTGCCGCTCCACGTTTTTTTTCTTAAGATGACACAATTGCCCTTAACCAAAAGGAGTCGGATACATGCCGTTGATGTCTCCTGGCTGCTCAAGTGAACTTTTTCCGGCTATCCAAACACCTAATCCAACCTTTTGTTTCCCCACCATCACCAATGCCCATCTTTTAAGATTTTTCCAAACAAAATTAGAACTAAAAAGTTAATTATATTTTTATTGATTTATTAAATAAACTAAGAATTGTGAAATTCAAATCCGTGATTAGTTAAGAATTCAATTGAAGGGTTTAAACGGTTGGGCTATAAAACAATTGGTGATCTTTCTTCCATAGAGACCGGAAAGAAATGACCGTCAGGTAGATGATGAACATGATAATGAATGGCATGGATAGTACTTGCAGTTCTACGAAAGCGCATCAAATAAGCAAATAAATCCATAATGGCTCTCCTCTTAACCTGTTTCTTATGATTATTGCCTCTCTTTTTTCATTTTCAAGTTAATTTTTTATTGTTTTATCCAATCTTTCCGGGCTTCATTTTATTAGCTTCCTAGGTATAATCATTTCTTGAAGTTGATAATGTTGAGGATATATTCAATAATGTCATTTCTGTATCTATCTTATCATCAGTACCATACTTGTTCAAGTTTGAATCTATTTCTCGCTACTAATTGAACTGAACACTGAGAGTTAATTCATTTTCTCTCGTTTCCTCTCTTTCCCTCAACATCAAAATTGAATAAGTTGCTAATTGATCAATGAAACAGTAGGAGCTAACCAAAAAATATGAACGAGATGCAATCTCTGATCTTGTAGCCATGGAATCCGATGCTGAAAGTGAAAGCGAAAATGATGAAGAAACCACTTCAAGTGAACAGAACCAAACTCTTGACCAGAGTGAGATTTCTCATATCTAGCTTGAAGACAGAAGATAACTGTTTTTGTCTAGGCAAATCAGGTCTTTGCTGAAGATTCATCAACAGAATAGGCAGGCATTCAGGATAAATTCTGCAGATTTGAAACTTCACTCTCAAATTATTTTAAATTTACTAATGGTGGGTTATAAAGCTGTAAGACTAAGAATAGATACCACCAATGTACTGAAGCTTGTCTCCAGAAGCTTCGAAGATAGGATAGGAGATAAGGTTATGGTTTTTGATCTGTATCCTAAGTATGTACAATAGGGAACTCCCGAGTTCTCATCCAAGTTCGTATTTATCTATTGAGGCCTGAGAAATGAAGGATAATTTCATAGTCTGCAAGACTGAAAAGTCATTTAATTTGGAAGTGGAGATCAGTGAAATCGTAGGCTACCCAGTATTTTCTTAATGAAATTAACTCCCGTACGATTATTTTGATAATCTAAGAGGGTCCGTTTAAGGACCTTAAACTAGTAGCTTCCGGCTACCTCAGCAGCAAAAAAATCAGTACGTCCAATTTTCAACAATGTTTATTGCAGGACTGCACCAGTAAGAAGAAACTACCAGAAATTCACCTGGGACATCAATGCATATAAAAATCATGGTGGCTTTTTTTTTTCTCCTTTTCATTTTCACCCGCTATTATCAGTAGATAAATATCATAAACATTGCTGGTAGTTCAAAGACAACATGACATGAACTAAACTTCAACTGTAAGTAAGACTGGAGGGGCAAGACTGGAGCTGTGAGGAGGGAGTTTAATGAAACTAAATTTACCTCTTCCATTGCAATGTTCAAGATCAAGGAAAATATGTTCATTTTCAGTAAAGAAAGTCATACACAGATAACGTATAGCAAAATGCCCATGCATTTCTTTGTATGAGATTGGTATGTTTACTTGCAAGATACAACTACAGGAAAGTAACAAATGTTATTGTGCTAGATAAGCGATTGAAAGAAAACCATCTGTTTGGGAAACAAAGGGTTGCAAATGGCTCATAAGCTACCTGCATAACCTGTAATACAATGGCATAGAATTTGCTCTGCCAGAGGAGCAAAATTTCCAACATGGACATTTGATAAGGATTGTCTGGGGATGATGGTGCTGCTCCCATTGGGTCCTAGCTGTGGCGGGTTTCGCCTTACAATTTGTTTTGGACAATTCATTACAAGTCTACAACATGATTGAAGGGTTAAGCATGAAAATGTAGAGGCTATCTTCTGAAAAGCAGGAAAGAAACACCAATCCAAAAATTTATCATTCTGATCCATCAGGGAAAGAGCTTAGTGCATCTTGCTTGCCATTGACATAGAATTCCACCACCGCTTGCATACGCAGAAGCTTATCAGGATGGTAATTTATATGCACAATCACTGGCTTGATCTTTCTCAAGTTAGCATTTTTCCTCACAGTTTTGAAGAGGACCTTGCTGTTCATGAAGAGATAGAAATCCATGGTTCTCCTGGATGCATAAAGTCCATCATACCCAGGATGTGAAGGGAAAAAGAGTTCCTCGTTGAAAACTGCCTGGTCCCAAGCATTCCCACGAGAGAGCCGATTAGCAACTCGATCCAAGAGCTCGATTGAAGGAATTGTCGGTCTAATGTAGAAAAAGCCAGAGTTGTAAACCCATATCCGCATTGTATGGGCATATCTAGCCCAACCCATTGCAGGTTCATCGAAAACATCATTATAACCATAAGCTGTCATATTATTGTGGCCATCACTCATGGATTCCACATCTGAATCTCTATAAAGATAGTGGAAAGGATTTTGCAAATACACAATATCAACATCTGAGAGAAGAACACTGTATCCGAGCTGCAAAAATTCCCTCAATATATGAAATTTCAGTCCTGAAACAGCATGGTTGCCTCCGGTCTTTCCTACAGAATCAATTCCCTTGTCTGGGTCTCTCTTATACACTGGAACATCATTTGATTCACAAAACTTGGCAATCTCATCATCCAAAGCAACAACCAAATAGTTGGGTATCCCTACTTTCTGGATGCTTTTAAACCAAACCTCCAACATGTCCTTTACATTTGAATTCGCCAAAGCAACTATAAGCTCCTTCCCAACGGCAATTTTCTCTAAAATATTAGCTAGTCTCGGGTTCACAGAATCATCTGGAACGACTGTCGGATTTGTCCTTAAACCCTGAACAGTACCAAAAGGCCCAGCTTTATGCGGTTCACCCAACACCAACACTTGCTTCTCTGCATGATCTTTACCTTGTTCAGCCAATCTAAGCTTTTCAATCAACACATTAACCTGTTTTTTCAACTCAGCATTTTTCTCCGATGCAGCCACAAACTCAGCTTTTAACATGTTCAGACTATCAGATGATTCACATGATGTTGATACCACCTAATATAACACATAATTAGAAACTTTTAACAGAATTATCATTTGTGTTGAATAATCTAACCCTACAGATCACCCATCCAATTCAAAGCTGCCAACTAGCTAATGAAACTACCAAAAGTGTAAACAAATCTACACAGATCACATAAATATACATTGACAACAGTACATTGTTGTTGATCGCATTCTAACACCACTTAGACTTGAATCATTGGCAAGAATAAACACAATAACATGTTAATTAGAATATCCCATCTGACAGGAGGATGAATATGGTAAATAAATCACTCCAATTTATACAGACAAAGGAAAAAAACACACTTTATTTCCAAAACAAAAAATCCTCAAAATAGAAAGACTAAATAGTATCTTGTAAATCAATAGGGAATGGCTTATAAAATTCAAGAAAACAGTGGAAAGATCAAAACTGTGGCGAAAATGAAACCTGGGAAATGGATCTTGTGAGATGGTTATGGTCAAAGTGAGGAGAATTGGAAGAGAAAAGTCCATGAGGGAAGAAGAAAGCGAAGATGCATCCAAGGAACATCCCAATGGCAATTGCAATTGCAATTCTTGATTTAAGTAGTGATTGATTGCTGCTGTTGTTTCGCATCAACGCTCCATCTCTGCGTCCAATCATCTTTCTTTCTTGGTGTAATATGGAAGCAGAGGTTGTGTTTGGTTTCTCGTTTTATGCTTAGATGGGTTCAGTCAAATGTTGCTGTTTTTTGCTAATGTGTATGAAAGGTAAGAGAAAGGGCTTGGTTGAGTTGAAAAGTTCTTACTCCGTATTGGGAGAGAGAGAGAGAGAGAGAGGACAGAGACAGGGAGAGTTGGCTGGTTCAGAGAGTGGTTGAGGGGGGGTGTCTGTCGCAGGAGCACAGTTAAAGTAAAGGTTGTTTTTAAGTTTTTTTTTTTTTTGTAAATACATTTAAATAATATATTTATATAAAAATAAATTGTTTTAATATTAATAAATTAAATCAATCTAAAATCATTAAAAATTTAATTAAAAAAATTAAAGTTCTTAAAAACTCCCATTCAACCATAACCCAAACACCCATGAAGAAAATGAAAACCAGTACTCAAGTGGGCAGATTAGTTGACTTATTTAGAAGGTGGGCAGATTAGTTGACTTATTTAAGAGGTTTTACTGTTAGGTGTATTAGCAATTATTTTTTAAAACATAATTATTTTAAGTTTTAGGTATTAAAATAATTTTAAAACACAAAAAA
>Ga0325405_1006015_pt1 | contig 12275 bp, 4 predicted proteins | sample PopdelMetagenome_21_FD_205663 | JGI IMG/M metagenome (GOLD analysis project Ga0325405, IMG submission 205663) | Populus deltoides microbial communities from Bellville, Georgia, United States - Xylem-Control-R2 | ecosystem: Host-associated > Plants > Phyllosphere > Stem > Wood/Secondary xylem...
AGGGTCCAATCTGAACCTGAAAACAGTAGCCAGCCCAAGACACTGGATGATCTTTTTAGATTGACAGGGCAAGACTGGATTACAAAGTCCATTTAACTTCGCCTTCACTGCTCAACGCCCCTTTTCCCAATTGATAACTGAGGGTTAACTGAGGTCGGACAGCGCAGAAAAAACAACAGGGACAGACAGAACAGTTGCTTATCATGAGCTGTACAGTTTTGGACTTAAGGAACCAATACCCGTGAATTTCCTTAACACTGTTGACAGAGAGGTTAAAACAATCTTTTGAGTTTGAAGTTATCCAAACTCCTATTCATACAAGCTTGGTTTATCCCCGACAACTTGACATCATTTAGCATCTTCTTTAATCAAATTATATCTTAGTTCTCATCGACCCAATCATCTTCTTCCTGTCTACATCAGAGTCTTTTTCTTGCTCTCTTGTTTTAATAACCCTCCTTACAAGGGAGAAGACGTAGTCCATGCATTGTTGTTACTCATAAGCTGCCATTGACACTCTATAATCATCTGATTCCAACAATGGGTCGAAGTCGCTCCGACGGATCTAACAAAGAGAGATTGCGTTGGACACAAGAACTACATGATCGGTTCGAAGAGGCTGTTAATCAACTTGGTGGTCCTGATAGTATGTTCTTGGATCAATCCGTTTACATGCACTAATGATATTTGATCTACCACTGTTCAACACCACGAACCTTCCTTTTGAAAGATTTTCATTGATCAAAACTAAATAGAAGCCAATCATGCTAATTAAAGCTTGATCGAATTAATTAATTTCTTTTCATCAATACACTGCAACTCCAGTGATGATACTCTTGTTCATTGAGGTTTGTAAGTTGTCTAGTTATTCTTACGATCACTCATGTTCATACTTGGAATGATTTGCAGGAGCAACACCGAAAGGTATCTTGAGGGCTATGGGCATCCCTGGATTGACTATCTACCATGTCAAGAGCCATTTGCAGGTAATTATTTATTTTCCCCTGTAGCTTGCCCTCCTGCATGGAACTATACAACCCATTGAATTAACTTTCATGTCATCATGCTGGATTCTTACAGTCGTCTCAGATTTTGGCTACAAGATGCATACCTGCACTCTTGTGTTTTCTTGTGACAGTTTAAAGATTCAATACTGATTAAAATACACTCATGATCATTAACACTTTGACCTAGTATTCTGTTGATTTAGCTCTCTGCAAAACATAAATATATTATTGAGTTTCTCTTTCCTCTAATTTTATATAATATATTTCTTCATTTTTCACAAACTGCAATCTGTGTCCAAGTGGTAGTACAACGTGCGATTAACATATCACAGGGCCCCTGTTAAACAGTTTATACTAATATTTTCTGATCCATCTTTATTGTTTTCAGAAATACAGAATCTCGAAGTTTATCCCAGAAACCAACAGTATGTGTGGAGTGCTTTCATTTTATTTTTATTGCCTATAAATTTGTAGTACTTGTATACTTCTGTTGTGTGTGTTAATTTCTTGGTATCTTCCAACAGGAGGCAAGTTTGAAAGGAGAAATATTTCAGAAATGTTACCGAATTTCAGTGCAACATCGTAAGCTAATAATTAATCAGTTCCACCTCCTTCAACTTGTTCATGAACTAATTGGATCTAAGTTTTGGTTGCATAATTTTTGCAGAGGTGCTCAACTAAATGAAGCGTTACTGATGCAAATGGAGGTCCATAGGCGACTGAGTGATCAACTTGTGGTAGCAACATAATTTTTCATGCAGATTTATCTACTAATGAACAAAACACGAAACTTTGTTTTGCTTTATTTATAAATAAACACCATGCATATGTTTGTTGATTTCCTATGTGGTTGGTTAATTTTTAAGGTTCAAAAGAGCTTGAAGCTTAAAATTGAAGCCCAAGGGAGATTCCTTGAGAGAATTGTGGAGGAAAATCAAAATGGAAATCCAAAACACACCAAGTCTTTCTCTCCGGTATCACTGCCATCTCTCTGCGATTCAGAATCAAATGCTAAGGAATTTGAAACTGATTCGGAGGGTGAGAAAGTTGAAATACAGTCTGAAGAAGACTTTCAAGCTCTTAAGAGATTAAGGACCGAACACCATGTTTTGCCTTCACGGTATCAACTGGAACCTCCCAATCCAGATCCTTACAATCAAAACATGGTTCTTCAAAGAGATGCAAAATTTTCACATCCATCTAATGATGTCAACTTCCCATGGGACATTTTGGCCACTTGTTCATCACCTCTAGAGCCTAGTTTTTTTCTAGGTTAAATATCACAACATGTAATATTATTATGGTTGCATGGAATAAAAGTAGTGGAAGCACCATTGGTCACTGGAAATATTTAGATAATTTCTCGGTTATTCAGAGAATTTGTGTGGATATCTGACTTTGAGGACCATGAAGGCAACCAAAACATTTCTGGTGAAGGTATCTGTGTAGAAATAGCATCATATATAGCATTAAGTTGATTTAATCATGTGTGATTATGAAGGGTGATCTAGCTTGGCTATTTTTGTTTACTGTGTACAAATAAGAACATAGCGTTTAGTGGATGCCTGGTTGATTATGGAACGCAATCATTCTTTGCTCCATTTTTTTTTTTTTTTGTCTTGGTTTGTTGAGAGATTACATTTGTTTAGCACTCTGTGTTCTTACGTTATATTCATAGGCACGAATCCAGGTTGCAAGAAAATTTACCTCGTGTTGGTGAAATATGAACTGCTAATTTTCTCCTAGATTGTTTGGATTTTATCACTAGACGAAAGACTGGCTGTTGCTAATGAAATTATTAAGGTTTCATGGTTCATCAGCTTGTCGGCCATAGTTATTATACCCGGTCCTATTAAGCTCAGCCTCGAGTCATTAATTAAACAAGTTTATTCAAATTTAAAGTAATATTTTTTGAAGATTATTTTTAAAAATACTTAAAACCATGTTGTTTTAAATTTTTAATCTAAACCAAGTTTTGATTGAGTTAATTAAATTAGGAGTTGTCTTACTGGGTTGATTTTGTAACACCAAACTAGAGGTTAGGTCATCAACTCGCGGGTTGATTCAGTGGACTGTGCTGAAACATTGATTGGGCAGAAGAGACCATTACAGTGGAAACATATGAAGAGAGTAAGAATAATAATCCCATTCATATATTGTTGTCAAGAAAAAAGATGGGAAATTAAATGCACCGAATTGGGCTTTAATACCTAGGCTGCTAAATAGACAATTTGGGCTAGAATGAATTTATAACCCATAGTTGAGTTTATATATATATATATATATATATATATATATATATATATATTGGAATAAAAAATGGACTATTTAGAGAAACTTTGGTATTATGATAAATTTTTTTTCAGTCATTGAAAAAATCATTTGATTAACTACATAATTTATGTTTTTTTTTTTTGCACTAAATCCTATATGTAATTGTGTTTTAAATTTTGGTTTTGTAAAAACTAAAATAACCCGTTTTTTCATTTATAAAGATCTACTTTTTATTTATTTTACTTGTAAAAATCCAGCTCATAACAATTTTAAAAAAAATATATTTTTTTAAAATATATTTTTTTAAAACCACAAGTAAAAATGTTATCTTAACTTATTTTTTAAAAATATAACTATAAAAAATACTATAATTATTAACACACGTTTAACATGAAATATCTCCTCTCGTGCAATTATGATTGCTATTGAATCTCAGGCTCTATAATTATAGATTAGGTTATGGATCTAGTCAACAATGTCTATAGTCAATTCATCAAATATATTGGTTAGATTATTGACTGGACTCTTGGACATGAAGGTTAAGATCTAAGCTGTAAGAAGAAAAGATTAAAAATAAAAAAATAAATAAAAAATAATAAAAAAAGAAACGGGAGTGATGGCTCCATGATTGTCTTCTTTTGATGAATTGATGGGTGTACGGCCATGTCTACTTTTTCTAAATGACAAATTCGACATCAAAATAATTAAATCAAGACTTTGAAAGATGCACCTTAAACAAAGGTTGTTTAGGTAAGATTAAAAATATAAAAAAATTTCCAAATTACACATACAATCAATTAAATGCTAAACAATTTTCTTATATATATTTTTAAAAAGGGCAATCTCTTAAAACTCAAATCCATGCTCGAGCTAGGGTTAAGATAAAGTGAACTTCTGGAAGCAATTTTGGTATTGGTTAAGAAAATATTTATTGTATTTCTATTTTAAAATATATTAAAATAATATATTTTTTTTTATTTTTGATATTAGTATATTAAAATGATACAAAAACAATAAAATAATAATAATAAATTAATAAATTATTTTCCAGCTCATTTTCTATGGCATAACCAAACACTGAAAAATATTTTTTAATTTATTTTTTATTATACTATCAAATATCAAAAAATAATTTACTTTCCTGAAATTTATTTTTAAAAAGAAATCATTTTCCAGCAAACAAAAAAGAATAAACAGAAAATTTAAAAATTTTAAAAACAACATTCATGCCACAACAATAAACAATTTCTGAATTCTTTGCCTGCCGATGGCACTACTCGTTGAAAGAGCAGTGTCAAAAGGTTGGGAAATCAAGATTTTCCCTTCAAACTTCAAATAAACGTGTGCCTATTCATTTGTTACGACTTACATAATGCAATTTTCGAGCAATTATTTACCTATTGACCACAATAATTAATTAATCTCATACAAATGTGAGCTACAAAACATTGAACCAAGCAAATCAATTATACTTTCTCCACTAAACAATGATGGTATCGACTACAAAGTATTATTTAATTTTTTTTTATTGTATGGTCCATATTTGATTTGAAAAGTAACTCAGATGGCTTGGTATTACAGCAGTATGGACGCACCAATTGTTACATTTTTTATAACAATGGAAGCTTATTGTCCACGAATAAATTGACTTCTTCTCAATTTCTTGGTATTCAAATAAATTCTTTTACTATTCAGAAACATGGAAAGAGTAGCACCATGCCAAATTACAAGAAAAACCATAGCATGGGAGAGGAATCATTGTATATTATAATTATATTTTCTTTTCTTGGGATATTTTTTATTTTAGTTACTGATTTTCTTTTTTTACATAGTATTATTTTGAGAATTGAGTCTATAATTTGTCTAAGTTTTTACACTATTAAGACAAGCTTCGATAACATCACATATTTTCGACTGCAATCAATGGCATGAGGAGAGGTTTTAAAATTGTAGTCCTCAAAGGTTTTTTTTAGTTTCTTTAGTTTTAGCATTTTAAACTCTAGCACAAAACTTTATTTTTTTACATTTTAGTTGTTGCGTTTAAAAGAAAATAGAGAATTTCACCACAAATGATAGAGGGGAGAAAAAATAGTTAGTTGCCTAAAATCTAATAATAAAAAGAAATTCATCTTGGTGTTAAAGAGTTTTATTTTATAAAAAGCGTTTCATTGAGGTGTTTTAACCCCTTATATTACCAATAAAATTATACATCCAAGCATGATATTTTTTTCTGGGTGATTTTTTTTTATTTTCTAACCAATTAAATGTTTGTTTGAGATTATATGAGAGTTTATTGAGGTTTGTGTGAGATGTTTATTTCATGTTTTCTAGTTAAAAAAGCTTGAAATTGAGTTTTTTGGATCAAAAGAAGAAACTCAATTTCTTAGTCACTTGGGATGACAAAAATAATACCAGTAAATGACGTATTGTTTGCTTTTTTTTATTTTTTGAAGTCATTTACTATTTAAGACAGGAAAAGAGCTAGCACGTGGGTTTGGCCTTGCGGGCTTATGTGCGTGGCTTTTTTTGTAATGTGCTAGGCATGCTAGATAACTCATGCCTAACCACCTTGCATGTTTTTACTCTTTGTAGATTTTTTTAATTATAATTCATTAAAATAAACTAAAAGTTTGGGTTTTTTTAATTAAATACTATTAAAAATTTTTATTTATTTTTAAATGAGATTATATAATTATTTTTATAATACTTTATTGGTACAACCTTTCATGATTTTTTTTGTTTCTTAAATTTTATTCGATAGCCTTTCTGTAAATGTCTATTTTTACTATCATATATCTCATTGAAAAATAAATTCTAGAAAATAAAATTTTTAAACTCAAATGGATCAATGATTCTAATCGTGGGTTTGGCGAGTTAACCCGAGTTGATTCAAGATATTGACATTTCAACATCTAAAAAAATTCAAACGATATCATCTTGAATTTTTTTAAGGTAAACTGGGTTTTGACCGGGTCGTGTTATCTTTCAAGTTGACCAGGTCACTTCAGGATAATTTTTATTAGATTTAATTTTAAATCCAGACAAGACAAGAGACCGAATCAAAATTTATCTATCAGGCCAACTCGAGTTTAAAAACATTATCAAAAAGTTTATTTTGCTTTAATTAAAGTTAACATCTCTTTTTAATACTTTTTGATGTATATGATTCACTATTTTTATTTTATTAAACACACAGCTCACAATTAATTTCTTTCTTGATACTGGAAAAAACATTAACAATCCCTTCCTTTTTTTTTCATTTAAATTTTTTTCAATCCATCATACCCACGTGAAATGTGAGTCAACTATATAATAAATACTAATCCAAACGAAAGGCATTGATAGCAGTCCAAAACATGTGATTTGTGCCAAAAGGGATGTAAAGTTTGCTGTACAATAGTGAACAATAAGTGGTAATAATGGAGAAAGTGTTGGGAATTACTCTGGGAAAATTATAACCTCTCCATTTTTAAAACATTTTAAGCCTATTTGCATCTGTGTTATTTTTTAAAATATTTTATTTTTTTAAGATTATTTTAGCAAGGATATTTTTTTTTTAATTTAAAAAAATTTTATTTTTAAAAATCATATTTTATAAATCTAGATAAACAAGTGAAATCACGATTATTCTAGATTTTTATAAAAAATACATATAATAATTTCAACTCAATATTTACTGTACAGATTTCAAATCCTTTGACACGACGATACTTTTCCTGGGGACTTTGGCGAGGATAACGTTATCGAGTGATTCACTTTTGTTTCGTGAAGTGACCATCGAAGGAACTTAGACTTCACATGCCAACAAGAGAAGGGCTCCATCATCACTCAAGTAATGGGTTTTCGTTTCTTGAATTGGCACAGACAAATAGACAATAACTTAATTCCAACTTCTTGTACAGCATAGAAAAGGAACTCCACTATATGTGATTGAGATTTTAATTATCCTAAACAGACGTAGGCAACTTGGAAGCAAAAGTAAGTGGTAAAATGCAGCACCATGTGATTCAAATTGCCCTGGTCTTCTTGTTTCCTGCAACTTGCAAATGAATTAATTGGGACCAACGTCGTCGGACACTGTCATCAATTCAACATTCATTACATGGACTAGGAGATTTTAGGGATTCAACTTGTTTCTTGCCGCAGGGACCCTTTGTCCTAATGTAAAGTCTGTATTCATCGAATGTCATCGGTGGGTAGAGGGCCGGCCGGTCGACGGTGACGAGTTCCTTGGATGGTTCAATGAGCAAGTCACTCTTGGGGTTATAGAAGAAGGCAAGAGAGACTCTATCTTTATTAGAATTCACAATCACCCTGTGCTCCACGCTCTGGTAGATGGCATTGCTCAGTACCTGTACAAATCAATACTTTTTTATCAGTACCAATATGATTATGAAAATAAAGTGAAGTTAATTAAGCAATATATATTTAAAATGGAAAAGAGCTATCTTAATTAGTGTTACCTGGATTTGATCCCCTATGTTTATAATAAAGGCGTTTGGTGCTGGCTTAACGGTGACCCAACTGTCCTTTCTACGGACTTGCAGTCCAGCCACGTTTTCATCAGGCAGGAGAATGGTCATTCCACCAGGGTCGGAGTGCGGCGAGAGGCCTAGTGTGAGGTCTGGTTGTGGACACTTTGGATAGTAATTAACCCTTAAACATGCACCGACATTTTCCTCTCCGCCAAAAGCATCAAGGAGGAAGTCCTCTTCCAGGCCAAGGTTCATAGAGAATGCCTTCATCAGCTTTCCACCAAGTTTAACCACCTCGCGGCCGTACTCAGCTACCAATTCCCTGCAAAAAAAGGTTGTAAAATAGTTAATTTACGTCTTAATTAGCAGCTGTTAAATTAATTAGAACCATCACATCTGTGACTAATCATTTGTGCAAGACTTCATGAAATAATTGCAGTATCAGAGATTCATCAAACTCCATCTCTCCCTTGCCCTTTTCATGCCTTTTCCTTTTCTTTTCTTTTTTCAATAGAGAACCTTTACCCACCAGCAATCAAAAGGGAATTATCAGCTGGAGTCTGTAGGTAAATTAAATTACCTCAAACAAATAACCAAATTCTATAAAATAAAGGCGCCCATCCAACATATATTCTTGGACGGTCAACTAGGTAATTATATATTCATCATATTATCTCCTCGTGTAAAGGATGGTACTATTGGCTGTACTTGTAAAGCAATTCTATGATAAAGATCCAGCTGCCAAACCTCCTTTTCTTCTACAGTTCTGCAACTAATTGGATATATTTTACCGTGCCAACTTTGGTAGACGACTAATAAGGAGGAAAGTAGCAAGAAAGACAATTTCCAATGGCCATTTGAAGAAAATAAGAAAGTTCAGTGTTAATTAAATGGAAGAAAAGTACTCGTATATAGTATAACAGACAAAGGAGAAACAGTCAAACACACGAAGGAATACTATAACATAGGGCTGCTAAGAGAATTGAAGATGCATGCATACCGGCAAGAAGCTGGGGTTGCAGGCCACTTGTTTTGGTTTCTGAGAGCAACAGGCATGTAATGAAGGAAGAAATAATCACTCCAATCAAGACTTGCTCCTTTCTCCACGCCCAACCGGCTACCATACCCCTCATACGTAGCAGGACTGTTAGCATACTCTTGCTTCACTTCTACTGGCAGGTTAAAGAACTCGCGCCAAATCTCACGAACCCCCTTCATCAGTTCGTGGCTCACACCATGGTTCACTACTTGAAAGAAGCCCCATTCACTACAGGCTCTGTAGATACAACGGAGGGCCTCTTCGCGGAGGCGTTGGTCGTTAGAGAAAACGTTTTGGAAATCAATAACAGGAATGTTGACCTCCTGAGGTAGTGAGAAATCACTGTTTGATAACGGTCTGTGAGAAGGTGGCTTGACATAACGCTCTGGGATTGCCTGGATACCACTTGCGGCTAAAGATTGGACTCGAACCACAGGTTCTGGCCAACTCTGCAAGCAGTTCATCATTTTCTTTTTTTCTTTTTTGGGTAAGGAGAGGATGGAAGAGGTAAAAAGATGGGAATTTTATTTCTAGTGTTAGTCCTGTTGGTGTTGGTAGTGGGTGAAGGTGACGCTAATTAATTTGATTGATATATATCAATAAAAAGAACGTGTATATTATGGGGATATGAGAGACAAATTGTGAGATAGAAGATGTTGTGTGGTTGTAGTGTGTGAAGAGAGAAGTGGGATTTCTTTGAGGTATTTATAGAATTGGAGTGGACTCATTTCGGCGCCGTGATGAACTTGATTTGCTCATTGCCATATTAATAATGTAGTGGGGGTATAGACAAATTGGGTTTGAGCTCAAGAAAAATTAATGATAAAACGAAAGAATTTCTTCATTGCAAGGCAGGCTTAATTATGTGTTAATGCCATGGTCTAAAGAAGGTATAATGCATACATATAGATTAATAACCAATAAGTGGGTTTTGCGCCAGGCATGGAAAAGTTAATTTTGACTAAATATTATAGACAATTCAAAGAGGTTTTCTATCCACGTGTCTTGTGAGGGCTATATAATGTTAATGGCAGCTGATCTTCCTGGCATCTTGTCATCTGGCATCAGCAAAGTAGCCTTGATAGCACTAGTTAGCTACCGGTATTTACCATAGACTGACCTTGTCGCCATTGCTATATGGCTTGAGTTGTTGTATTGCTGGGCAAGCTAATCCACGAAGAATAAGGACTAGTGGGGATTCAGATTCTCCCAAAACTTTCATGTATTGTGTTCTCATTCTAAAAGAAGATAGAGATGTGTTAATTTTATCCAAAAATGGGAAAAAAGGCAGCTCTAAGTGATACATAGCAAGGCCACGTTAGCAGGCATGCACCGATTAGTTTCAGATCCTTGTCTCTAGGAAACTAGTCAAGTGCCCGACTCATCTCTTTGGGGGGCAGCATTAATAGCTTCTTTGGTATTTTATGTATAGGACAGGCTAAACTAACAGAGACATTAAAGCTTCTTATTCATGGGGCTAGCACCTAGGATGGCAACTTGCGTGTCCTAACTCATTTCTTTATTTGGTTTTGGTTTGGATAGTTGATGATCCTCTGAGTGTTTAGTTTGTTTAGTTAGTAAAAGTGGTCTTGTCATGATACATTTAATTAACAACCTCAAACTATCGACAACCTCTCGATGGCAGCCAACAAAAATTAAGGAAAAGAAGAAGAAGAAGCCTCATTTGTTGTTTCCATGGTTCCATATAACACCCAGAATTATAAGGAATTCCTTGCCAACACAAATAAATATGGTACAAACCATATAACTTTAGGTTTTTCGACAAATCCTGTTACTTGTTTGTATTTGGTAAGCTGATCCATATTATATTATGTTAGAGAATAATATAAATTATATTTTAGGATCTTACATAATCGTTTAAACTATTGGATTGAAATGATTCTTTTAATATGGTATTAAAACCTTAATAACCAAAAGGTCACGAGTTCAAATCTTATTATTCACGTTTATTTGATAAAAATTAAATTTAAGGTAGCGTGAGTCTGTATAAGTTTTAAACTAAAAAAAAAGCTTTCACTTGAAGGGATGTGTTAGAGAATAATATTAATCATATCTTGAGACCTTGCCTAATAAATTAAATTATTAGATTGAGATAATTTTCTGACATAATAACATGTAATGATAATTAATTATTAATAATAGAAAGAAAAAGAATTGGACTTAATTAATATCCATCGTGAAAAAAGAATTAATTAATTTGACAATATTAACAATAAATATATATAAGGGTTTACTTTAACACCTCTTAACATAAGATGTAAATAAATTTAATTTTCTGTTTTTGCGAAGAACTTAACCCATGATCTCTTGATAAAGTACCAATGAGTCAAAGGAATCCATTGGTACATATTCTTTTTTTTTTTTTTTGTAACATTCGATATATTGTCATGGATGTTGATTAAGGAATTTAATTAAAAAAAAATTGGATAAGTTATAATAATATAAACTTATTTTATAACCAAATTAAATCCCTTTACTTACTATTAAGAAAATTGTAGAATTAAATGCTTGGAATATCAGCGAAAGGATATTATGGGAAAAAAGAACATGATTATTGTTTAATTAATTTAAATGATGAACAATGTTAAACATGTACAGTTCACATTCTAGAATCTAGATCAATCAACATTTACAGAATTCGTGTTTTGAAATGGGAGGTGTAATTTGAACACAAAATTGTTTAGTCGCAATCATTTTCAACGAAAAACAAAATCAACCAATATTTTTTCTCTTTAACGAAAAACACATTGACTAAGTAAAGAGAGGATTTTTATTCTTTTCACTTGAGATATTTTTTTTTTAAGTATTAGTCCTATCTATAATGTTAGGATATTACCAAATAAAGAATATTTAATTTAAATCTTTTTTTAGAGATAATTATTTTTTATTCGGTTCAGTTTTTATTAAAAAAAAGTATTCAAACTGAATTTAAAAAAAAAACCGAAACCGATTCAAACCGACCGGTTTTGGTTCAGTTCGGTTCGATTTTTTTAGAATAAAAACTGATTCAAACTGGTTTACCTTGGTTTTGTCTTGGTTTTTTTCGGTTTGGCTCAGTTTTTTTCGGTTTGGCTCGGTTTTTTCGGTTTGGTTTGGTTTTTTTCCAGTTTGGCTCGGTTTTTTTTCCGGTTTTTTTGGTTTTAGGCTTATAAAACCGAAACCGAATCGAAATGAATGGTTTTTTCAAAATTCTAATCGGTTTAATCAGTTTTTTTTCGTGGTTCGGTTGTTTTTCTCACCCCTATTTTTTTTATTAAGAAAATGGATTTTTTTGTTCGTTTAATATCATAAGTTATATTAAAATTAAAACGATACTTGATTCCTCAACTCATTTTAATTTTACAACGAAAAAAGAAAAAAGAAAAAAACCAAATCAGGACCACTAGCATGAATAGACTCACACATGCCATGTAACATGGTTAGGCTTTGCAATGAGGAATCAAAAAACTCATTGGACAA
>Ga0325405_1006016_pt1 | contig 12272 bp, 10 predicted proteins | sample PopdelMetagenome_21_FD_205663 | JGI IMG/M metagenome (GOLD analysis project Ga0325405, IMG submission 205663) | Populus deltoides microbial communities from Bellville, Georgia, United States - Xylem-Control-R2 | ecosystem: Host-associated > Plants > Phyllosphere > Stem > Wood/Secondary xylem...
TCCACACATTTATGCATCACCTCTACCGCTGAAACACTACTAACCTTTTGTAGGGTCAGTTTGAAAGTGTAAGACCATGAAATAACTTACCTTTTTGTATCTTTCTTTATTATTTCCAAACAAATTTCTAGTTTCGATTCAATTTGGTGAAAGGGATTTTCTCTATATAATAAGGATTGAGAATGTGGATCCATAGTGAATTCTTTTATACAAAGATGTGCTTGTTGTATCGTTTCTTTATATTGTATGCAATGTAATGGTAGTAATTGTGTTTGAAAAGATTATACTACATTACATTTTTTTTTTCTTGGCAGCTTCCAATTAAGATTTGAAATGTCTTAATATTAATACTCATTGGCTCGAAGTTGATACCATTTCTTAGTATGGCTTTTTCAATACAAACCGCGAAGACCTGTGACCTTTTCCCGTTATCTTAGCTAGGCAAGTCAAAACCTTAGGCTAAGAAATGGGTTCTTTTGAAGTTATATGTCTTTCCTAATTTATAGAAAGCATATACAATCATATATGTGTGTCCTTACTAATTCTTCTTTTCATGTTTTAACCTAATTAGACATGCCTATAATTAATTAATACCTCTAGTCCAGTTATACTAGATTCTATCATTTTGACATGGATATATTATATTCTATACTTTTGTAAAGCAATCACCGTTAATATTAATATTCTCACTAACATTTATTTACTATATCAAAACAGAAAAGAAAGAGAAAATATAAATAAATAAATAAATAAATAACATATCTTTACAAGTGAGCTAGTAACCTAGCTGGTAATAGTCAAGTAGTAACGAGACAACTAGGGAAATAGGACATCCTTGATTCGAATTATACAACTTGCATTTCTCACTTCATATATAAATATGCAATCAACTAGGGATCTTGAGTTGGCGGACTCTCCCCTATGGTTATGCTCTTAGGAGTGATTGCCCACCCATTAATCATGTTTAGGGGTGTGACCATGATATAAAAAAAATCAATGTTATAGGTTTTTATTTCTTAAATCACATTAATCAATCTTAGTTATATACTTGTTTTTCAATAAGGTGATTTTGTAGAAAAACAGATAACACTACCAGATTTAATAGATTTACCAACAAAAATTTATGTTGGTATTTACATTCATAGTCCGTCAGTACGTATTTTACCAATAGGCTCATGAACATAAATAGTTCGCTGGAAAAAATCTCATCAATATTTTGTGGTCTATCAATAGGTCTGTTAGTGATAAATTTACCGATGGATTTAATGACAGACAAAGCAAGCCCAAAACAATTATCAACTCTATTCCACCGATAAATTTAACATATCACCAATAGAAAAATCATATGTAATTCCATCGGTGTTTTTGTTTTTCCATCAGTATAACATATCACTGACAGAATACCATCAACAAGTTCGTTGATGAGATAATAGTAGCAATGGTATTTGCAGTAATTATTTTCCAACCCTATAGAATATACCGATGGACGTGGTCTGTCGGTAACGCCATCAGTAATATTTTAAAATAATTAGAATAATATAAAAATTACAAATTTAAATATTTGCACTCAAGTACAATAAATCTAAAATAGAGACGGAGTTGGAAGAGGAGTAGGAGGCAGGTCATTGTCGGGATTGTGCGGCCAATAAGGAGGAGCATATGGACCACTCATATGTGATCGCATCTCCATCAGCATTCAACATAGTTCGACCATCTCAGCACGAAGTTCGACTATGTCAACACGCAATTTGGTTGTCTGAAGGTCTAACCATAGTTTTAAGACCCGGCCCGGTCCAAGGCCCGGGTTCCGGGTTTTGACCGGGTCACCAGGTGGGCCGGGTCAATTCTTTTTATTTTTTAAATCAAAACAACGTTGTTTTAGTAAAAAAAAAAAGCCAACGGGTTTACAACCGGGTCTTGCTGGGTCACACCAGGTTTTTCCTTCCCCTGTTTTTTCTTCAACCCGGACCGGTTCCAACCCCGGGTCGGTCGGGTCCCGGGTCAACCCCTCGGGCCGGGTTTCAAAACTATGGGTCTAACATCACCGTGAACTCTAGAGTTTGAGTGCTCGAAACCAATTGCAAGCATCTAACGGTTGAAACACTACGGGTCATCCACAAGTTTCGGGCCATAGTGTTAGAGAGTCCGTACACCTTGTTTTTTTTACTTTTCTCTTAAGGTTAAATAGGTACATGCATGGAATTAAATGAATGTTTTGAATTATGCAAAGAAAAAAATAATAATAATTATGATGCATGTGTAATCTCTAACCTCTCGAATGAATACGTCCATCTATATTGGACTGGGCCTCCAACTCTTACCTCAAACGGTAAATATATGAGTAGATGTTCTATCAAGTTTAAAAATGATTGAGAGAATATCATCTCAAGTTTTCATATTATCTGGACGATATTCATTTCAAGCCTCTCTGTATGTTGTGTCTGCAACTTGTTGGAGCATATATCTCTAAATAAGTAATCGGTCTTCATGAGTGCATCTCATATCTTCTTTGGCAATAAATCCTAGTAAACTAATGAAATAAGTGTTTACATAAACATGTGGTAATCATGGCTCCTCATTCCATACAATCCGTAATCATCCAAATTCATCAACCTTGATATGTTCGAGGCATGTTCATCAGGAAAACACAGACTTTTAAGCTATTGGTAGACAAGTAAGTATGCATTATTGTCTAAAGCAAAGTTGGCTTTGGGCTTTGTGACCTGTGACATAAACCAACTTTATATTTTTATGATGACAAAACAAAGTTATATTCATTATAGTCTTGATGTTATCCTTTGTTTTTCCCTTCACGTCCATAATCGTATTAAAATGTTCTCAAACACGTTATTTTCTATGTGCATGACATCAAGGTTATAGAGGAGGATATTGGTCTTTCAGTAAGAAAGCTCCTAGAAAATACTCCGTTTTACCCAATTGTGGGTCAAACCAAAACCACAAAACTTTTGTTTACCAGATTGAAAATCAAACACAATATCATCATATTCCGACACCATGTCATACAATTCTTCACCCAAAAGAAACGATGGTGCAACATCCCTTTCAACTCTACTAACAAAGAAGTCTTTTATATTCTTTTTATACTTATGACTCGTTAGCAAGAAACAGTCAAAAAAAGATGTTTTACCATCATTTATTAGCATAAATACCTTATTATTTTTCATATAATATGGACATGCTAATTTTACATACGTGCTCCAACTAGAAACCATTTCATAAGTAGAAAAATCATTGATAATCCACATCAAAACTACCTTCATCAAAAAATTATGTTTCCTCGATACATCATAAGTCAAAGTCTCAGATGACCATTACTGCTTCAACTCATCAATCAACGATCAAAGATAAAAATCTATATTCTAACCTAGCCTATTAGAACCGGGTATAACCATAGAAAAAACATGAACTCTGTTCGCTTACACATCCCTTATGGCAAGTTGTAGAATATGAGTATTATTGGCCAACAAGAGTAAGGAGCAGCAAATGACCTGAATGGATTGAATCCAGTTTTACATAACCCAAGATGCACATTCCTTGATTCCACTTAAAACTGAGGATGCACACTATTAAAATATTTCCATGCTTCACCATCGAAAGGGTGCATATCACACCATTAACCGTATCATGTGAATAGTGTCATGTCATATGCTCAACAATATTTGGTGACATAAATAACATCTACAATTTAGGTGTGATACGGAAGTATCTAAGTTTTTTGTGTGCGACAAGAGTCCTTCCCTTGCCAGTTATGGGTTTATAACGAGAATGCCTATATGTTCTACACTCAGTCAACTATGCATTTTCAAGGTAGTACAACATGCAGAAGTTTGGACACATGTTAATTTTCTGGTATCCTAGACCAAGGAGTTTCATCATGGACTTAGCAACATAGAATTCTCTTTCAACCCATTACCTTCAAGTAAAATGCTTCTCCCTTATTCGACAATATTGTCATAACTGGCCTCACTCAACCCTTAATCTAACTTGATGGTAAACACATATGCAATGACTGATTATTTACTGTGATTTATGCAACCATCCCATAAGGTAGTACAACATGCAGAAGTTTGGACACATGTTAATTTTCTGGTATCCTAGACCAAGGAGTTTCATCATGGACTTAGCAACATAGAATTCTCTTTCAACCCATTACCTTCAAGTAAAATGCTTCTCCCTTATTCGACAATATTGTCATAACTGGCCTCACTCAACCCTTAATCTAACTTGATGGTAAACACATATGCAATGACCGATTATTTACTGTGATTTATGCAACCATCCCATAATGATTAATTAGAATCTTTTAAAATATCAAAAAACCTGGTCGCATCTGTATTATGTTCTTCATCTATGATTGGACATTGACCAGCATGATCTCGATTCATTCCTATCACATCTTTAACCATATTCTATAAAGATTATTATTGTCATCTACAACTCCATACACATTGCTAGAACTAGAAGTTGACCCAACCATCCTTTCTACTATGGTATCGTGAGGAACATATGGTTCTTCATATACATTTCAACAAAGGTATTTCTCCATGAAACCTTTTTATAGAAAATGCATCGTTACAACCTCTGGATCGAGAAACTTTTTATTTTTACATCTTTTACATAGACATCTAATATCGCCTCCACTAATATTTCTCGAATTAGATAGTGCATAATTAATAAAACCCTGAATCACATTACAATAATTCATCCCCCGCAACCCTTAGAGTGAATCTCGATATATCTATGAATGACCATTCATCCTTATATCAAACTTATATAAAATAATGATGACAACATGTATTAATTAACTACGTTAACTAAATAAATTTATAAAAATATTGGTTTAGCTCAAACTTATTCAATCTATTTTAATAGTACTCTTAATTCATTATCAATTATCTATATAAATTAAAATTTCTATATATTTATTGAAAATTTCAACTCCGCAATAAAATTGACAAAATACAAAACGGACCCATTAAATAAGTCATTATTTATTTCATCACAAAACACCTAAGTCAAAAATTCGACATAAATTTCATCAATTTACTATCAAATATAATTTTACAAAATCTAAAACAAACCGCTAACATGTACAAATTATAAATTCATACAACAAATTTCTATGAGAAAAAAACTATAAAATAAGTAAACACCCAAACAAAATACATATACTATAAAAATATGCAAAAAAAAAAATAACGTTTTAAAATTGAGTTCAAATAAAAAAAGGTAGATTTGCTAGTTTTAGTGAATCCTTAATAAAATTTGCATTAGAACATGGATGCTGACAAACTAAGTGTTGTGGTTGTCGGATTTATTATGGGAGGTTGAATTGTGTTAAAATTAAGGGGAAGGGGTGGGTGTTTGTTGCAAAAAAAAATTGCAGAAGCAAGAAGAAGAAATGGGGCAGGGGGGAAGGGGTTCGATCACCAGGTCATAAATTAAATATTATCAATGGATTACTAACAAAATAATTTTGTCGGTCATTTTTTCAATACAAATACCACGTCACCATACGATTTACCTTTTTTGAATCCCGTTGTAATACCCTCTGTAATTCCCTCGGTATATACTGAGAGAATTTTACTATTGGTATATTTACAGACATACTTTACCGTCAGGTTAATTCAATTGATAATGTTGTAAGTGCAAGTTACACGTCATCTTACTGTTTGGCTTTTTTTATTCCTTATTTTCCCACTGCAATTCCCTCGGTATATACCGAGGGAATTTTTCTCTTGGTGTTTACTAATGGATTCAAGGATGAAAATTATATCGGTAAAGGTCATCTCAATATACCAACGAAAATATTTCGTCGTCGTTTCTATTTGTATTTGCCAGTTTTCTGATAGTGTAAAGCAGGTAATTCAAAATTAAACAAAACTATAATTAGAATGGATTTACAAATTATATTATATAACTAATATAATTTGTTAACTCAAAAACAAATAAGGTGAATACCCTTCTTTTACCAGGATATATTAATCCTCTTTAGACTGCTTCATTCTAGTCTACTTGTCTTCTCTTTTATTTTTCCTTCTTCTCACTGCTAATATTTTAGCAATTATAAAAGCGTTTGATCATGTTCAAACGGGATGATGCATTGAACAACTTTTACTTTAATTTGAAGACAATACCAAAACTAAGTTTCAGTGCAGTAGGAATTACTATTAATTAGGGACAACGTAATTGACTTTGTATACCCATTTTGGTCAAAGATTGCTTGATTACGTATCTTATGACTGAAAAACATGTGATTAATATAGTTTAATTAGCTGGCTACAAACAAAAGATAAGGTAATGAGGATATTCTTAAGAAATATAAGACAGGCCATGTACTTTGAGTTATAACTAGAGATATAATGTAGGTCGAATAATGTAGGACTTCTCTCAAAAAAAACAAAAACAATCAGGTGGGCTCTCACGTAACATGTCTTGATGCAGCTAGTCTCAAGTAGTGAAGATGCACGTAGGATTAGGTGTCAAGAAACATGATGAGTGTCGCACGTGTGCGGTGTCGTGGTGAAAACATCCACCCTCAAAATCTTATCTAATGTGGCAAATATGGGAAGAAAAGGAATTCTTGTATTTTATTAGTGGAAAAATAGAATGGGAGTCGCCACCTAGTATTTTGGTCACTAGGAACCCTAACTGGTCCCAGAGATCGGGTACGGGGACTGGTTGTGTAAAGGGAAGGTATTAGCACCCCAAATACGCCCTACCTAAGGTAACCTGAATTGTTTTATTGTTTGATAAAATTTAAAGTTTTGTTGTGTTTTCTAGTTGTTGGTCCGTCAATGGTTTAAGAAAAAGTTCTCTTCGGTAAAGAAATCTTTATCTTATTGGGTAAAACCTAACCATTCTAACGTCAACAAATAATTTAATATCCGGAATACGTTTTACGTATAAGGTCATAATCCTAGATATTAAAAGAAAAAAAATAATTTTTTTGAAATTTTTGAAATATTGGTCAGTTCTCGTGACTTTAATAAACTGGTTATTAAAGCCAAAATGCATGCTAAAACTTTCTTCTTCTTTTTTTATGAAGATACAATATGATTTTTTTTGTTATATATATATTTTTTAAAGAGACTTGGCCATATGCATGAAAACAAAAAAAAATTATTATGTTTTGACGAGAATCTGGTATTTTAATACTAAATTTATATTTTTACAGTATAAAAATACAAACCAATATTGATCAAAATGCAGTAAAATTTTTGAAAAATCATATACTTTTTTTTAAATTTTTTTTTTGAATTTTTTTTTAAACTGGACCTAAATCAGGTTACTGGCCCGAGCCACTGACCCGGCTGGGCAGATAAGAGTCACGCGTGAGCTTCCTCACGCGTGCTTGCTCAACGACTGTTAAAGTGAAATATAATTCACTTAAACAGTAAAACATAACAATGAAAAAAAACAAATGCATGCAGTGACAGAAACAATGCAACGTGAAGAGAAATGTGTGAAGCTTACCTGGTATCTAAAACAGATGAAGACGATGGCGATGAAACTGCTGTGCAGGATCGGTGGTGACTGGTTCTGGGGACGATGAAGACGATCAACGCTGGGTCTTTTTTCTTTTGGTTTTTCTCTGCTTTTTTTTAAATGATAAAGCCCCTGTGTTCTCCTCCTCTCCGTCTTTCCCTTCCCTTTTCTTTCTGTGTTTCTCTCCTGTATTCCCCTCTCAACGGTTCTTGGCGTGGCTGCTGGGATGAAGAAGATGATGAGCTGACGATGGCGTTGGCAGTGCTGGTACGGTTGTGATGGAGAATAGCAGGGGTTCTTCCCCTATTTTCATATCTTTCCTGTCTTGTTCTTTCTCTGTTCCTTTCTGTATTTTTTTTTTAATCTTTTTCTCTCTCTCTGTTTCCCCCTGTTCTTTTTCTTTCCCTCTCTATCTCGTCTTTTCTGTTCCCCCTTCTCCCTCTGCTTTTTTTTCTTTCCTCTCTCGTCGCTATCAACTCTCTGTTTTTTCTTTGCTGTCTTGTTCTCCCCTCCTGTTTTCCTCCATTTGCCCCTCTGTTTCTCCTGCTATTATAGGCCAGAGACCTTGTGCTGGTAACGGCCAGCTTGATAACGTTTGCAGAGGGATGACAGCCATGACATATGCCCCATAATTAAAACAAATTAGCGTTGTTGCTGCTATAATGTCTCACAGCCAGCTGCATGGAACCGTTACTGATGAAGAAGGCAGTGAACAGCCAGCTGCATGAAACCGTTGCTGATGAAGAAAGCAGTGAACAGTGTTCAGTGAACCGGCACCGTTTTTCAATTTTAAATGATATTTCTGATTTGGTCCTTGGATTTTTTACAATCTTGTAATCAAACCCCCGGATAAATTATAATTGGGTTCCTTGATTCTAGCATTTTCTTCTGGTTTAATCCTTGATTTCGGATTGTTTCAATTAAGTCTCTAATTGGCCATCAAACTTCAATAATTATGCAATTAAACCCCTGATTTGACCAAATTAACCTTTCAAAATTATAATTGGACCTAAGAACTTTAATTTCATCCAATAAAAGCCGAAATTGACTTAAAAATCAATTTTTCTTGCAATCAAACACTCCATAAATTCAATTAAACCTTAGATAAGATTTAATTGAGTCCATAAACATCTAATTTTGGACTTTTCTTCCTCAAATTGAATTTTCTTTGTCAACAGGGCTCTCACCAGTCAAAAATATACTATCAAATTTCAACCTTTTGTATTTTTGAACCTCTTCAACTAATTTGGCCTTTTTTCAGCATTCCAGCATCCTTTTTTTGCTCCTATTATTTTTTGGATTTCTTTCGAATATTTTATATATATATTTATATTTTCTAATTTTTTTTTAGTAACCGAAAAATAGGTTACAACAATGAGAACCAAAATCAGCAGCAAAGGAAACATCAGCCGAGAATTGGCAGCATCAGAATTTCCTGTAACTAGGCTGGTTCGAGGAGTCTTCGCAGCTATAAGTCGCCAATCAGAGGCAGTTCTCTTGTGGCAACTGGACAGGAAAAGAGATTAAGTTTCCTATAATTTAAGAGGCTTTATATGTGGCAAGAACAGCCTTGAAACAGCAACTCAACCGATTTGAGAAGTTTTGAGTTCTGATAAAGATCTGAATTCTAATTTAATTTTATTAAATAAAATTAGAATTATCTTTATTAGTTGTTTTTTCGGCAAATAAATTCATTTTGAGCTATATAAATAGTCAAGAATTTATTGAATATTCATTTACGTACTAAAAAATATCAAACACAGAAACTTTACTGAATCTATCTTTTATTTCTTTAGTTTCCATCAAGACATTACAACTTTAAACTCAAATTATTAGATAAATTTCAATTTCTTCGTATCTGCTTATTCGGAGAGCAACCTTTGGGAAGCGGATGAGGCCATCACAGATAAAGCGTCTTGCTTTCCGAACAATCATAAAATATTTCTCTCCTTTGATCGACAGGAAAAACAAAATCCACCATGATCGACTGCACGAGTACTTGGAGGCTGTACGGTTCTCGACTTAATCATATCCTACACAATTAAATCTATTGTCATAAGTCCTGATTGGGAGGCCACTACCTACCTACCTCTCTCTCTCTCTCTCTCTCTCTCTCTCTCTCTCTCTCTCTCTCTCTCTCTCTCTCTCTCTATATATATATATATATATATATATATATATATATATATATATATATATATATATATTCTCTTCCTCCTGATGGCTTGGTGGTGGTGGACAATAAAACTTAAACGAAGACATAACTATTTATTTTTATATGGTTAATACCTAAGAGCAGACTTGGGGCCGGGAGTGGAGAAGCAATTACAAACAGCCATGCATGATTGAATACACCAATGCTCATCAGGATGCTTGACTTCATCATGGCCAACATATCAACTCTCATCTTAGTTTCTGATTGGAAGCCCACTATCTAATGGTTGACATATATAAATGTGCCTAACTGTAGGAAAGATAAGTATATAAAGAGACATAGCAGCTCTATGCAAGTCACAGAACACACTTCTAAAAACTTAATTTCTGGCTTTCAACTTTCATTAGCTAGAGATGGGAACCTGGGGACGGCTAGGATATTGGCCTGCGCAGCTAGTCTATGCAGTGGCATTTTGCGTCATAGCCACTAGTGTAGTCGCTTACAAGCCTTACATCAATGCTTCGCCGCCGCCACTTCACCACCCTCAACTCATCTACAAACACCCAGCGAACAAGTTGCCATTAATTCCAAAACATGTTGAGCATCTTCCACGCCATTACAAATCTCACCTTCCAAAGTATGTAAAATCTCCATCATACTATTACAAGTCACCTGTATCTCCACCAAAACAAATAGTTCATCCATCATATTATTGTAAGTCACCATCTCCATCAAAATATTTGAAACATCCACCTTATTTTTATAAATCACCACCACCACCACCAAAAAAATTAAAATCTATTCCTAAATACTATTACAAGTCACCACCACCACCAAAATATTCTTTAGCACCTCATTATTATTACAAGTCACCACCACCACCTAAACATGTAGTGCATTCATCGTATTATTACAGGTCACCACCTCCACCAAAATATATAAAGCATTCATCTTATTATTACAAATCACCTCCACCACCATCAAAACATTATCAAGCACCACATTATTATTATAAGTCACCACCTCCTCATTCTTCTTCTCCTTCTCTATCATACTATTACAAATCACCTCCTCCACCATTTTCATCACTACCACCTCCATACTACTACGAATCACCACCTCCTCCATCTTCATCACCTCCACCCCCATACTACTACAAGTCACCACCACCACCTTCGTCGTCACCTCCTCCCCCATACTATTACACATCACCTCCTCCAACATTGTCATCACCACCACCTTTATACTACTACAAGTCACCTCCTCCTCCTTCTCCTCCACCATACTATTAAAATTCACCACCTCCACCATCCTCATAACCACCACCTTCATATTATTACAAGTCATCACCACCACCATCACCATATCCTCCCCCTCCTCTTTACTAAAAATACCTTCCACCCCAATATTCATGTGACTATGTTCTATATTTCACCTTCTTCACCGCCCAAAGGATACTAAGCTTGTGTGTGTTTTCTTATTGATTAATTCATTCTTCCAAATTGTAACGAGATTAACTCATGATTTGATTGGTTTTTTGTGAGTCTTTGGGATTCCTTTTATGGAAAGTGTTTTTGTTCTAAAATAAAGGTTGAAGAGAAGATATCCTTGATGAATTCTGCAGTAGGAACTGCTTTTTGTACCATTTCTTATACTTAATGAAAGCTTCCTACCATCACGGAGGGAATTTTTTTGCTTCACCATATCCATACATCATACATGCACACACTTTAGCACGTAAAAATCTATTAGTCTTCAAAATTTTGAAGATATGAACACAATATTACATGATTTGCAATCAACAAAGAGATGATCGACTCCCACTATCTGCCAAGTTTTTTTTTTTCTTATGGCCTTGATCATCATGGAGATAGAATGATAGAAATCTGTTCATGATGATCTCCACAAATTACCCTCATGCTTGTTTTCTTAGATTTAAATCAACAAGGATGGATCTCTGGTCTCTTGTACTCGAGATTGAGTCTGTTTTGCATTTTCATGCTTCAGGGGCCTGAGGTCCCTTTCCCACTATACCTATCTCCATCTCTGACGATACCAAGCCCATGGATCACATGTTTTAAGCCAATGGGCCATTTGGGAATCATTGTAGAGTGGCCATTTTCATACTTTTCTTGATAGAAGAAGTCTATAAGATAACAAAACTACTCTCTGCCTCTAGATTCTTGAGTAATTAACAACTAACTACCTAAAAGAAAATCATTGTGATCTGTTCTTCTAAAAACAATTTTCAATTAACTCCCTAAATTTTATTTTATTTTTTGCAATCGACTATTTATTCTAGAAATGGTTTGATAGAAAGAATTCGCCTATCTTGATTCTTCTTCAACAGCAGGGTTAATTCAGGCCTTAAATACTATAAAGTTTAGGAATTGATTGAAATAACACCAAATCCCAAGAGATTTATTGTAATTAAACTTAACAAAAATTCTCCGATAAAATTTGGGATATTTGCTAATAAATCTTGTTAACTAAGCTGCTATGAAATATCAGATTGAGATGAAAATAGAAGTTAAGTGAATATAAGGAAAATAATCTCCGATAACAACACCAAATTAAAGCTATGATCAGCTTCTTTTTACATATAAAA
>Ga0325405_1006022_pt1 | contig 12265 bp, 2 predicted proteins | sample PopdelMetagenome_21_FD_205663 | JGI IMG/M metagenome (GOLD analysis project Ga0325405, IMG submission 205663) | Populus deltoides microbial communities from Bellville, Georgia, United States - Xylem-Control-R2 | ecosystem: Host-associated > Plants > Phyllosphere > Stem > Wood/Secondary xylem...
GAAAAATTACAATTTGACTAGTTTTATGTTATTGGACGTAATTTTCAATCTGGCTATCAGAGTTGAAATTTTACGAGGGATCTTAAAATATATTAAATAAAATCTGATTAAAATTTTAGGATGAGTTGAAATTTTACGAGGGATCTTAAAATATATTAAATAAAATCTGGTTAAAATTTTAGGATGAACGGAGCTTGGTAATGCTAACAAAAAAAAAGACCGTCAAATAAAAGTGAAACGACTCATTAAGGGTAAAATGGTTATTTGTCATTAAAAAATAAAACAAATCAGCTCTTCTTTCCTTTTATATGTTGCAGACTGGGCAGAAGCAGAATAGAAAAAGAAAGAAAAGAGAAGGTGAGAGAGGAAGAGAGAAAAGTAAGGGAAAAACGTAAAAAAAATTCCAATGAAAAAAATAAAAAAAAATGAGAAAATAACCTTATAAACTTACAAAGTTTAATTTATAAAACACTAAATAATAGTGTTTATTTTATTTTTCAAAGCTACAAACATTGTATCTCTATTTATTTTTCATTTGGTCAAAATAAATAATAGTGTTTTTCTATGTTTTATTTCTTTAATTTAGTTCAAAGAAAATTAATTAACATTATATTTAGAGTTGTGTGGTATTGCGGTAGCGGTTACATTTAAAAGTATTTTTTGCTTGGAAATGTATTGAAATAATATTTTATTTTTTATTTTTTAAAATTTATTTTTGAAACTAATACATCAAAATAATCTGAAATATAAAAAATATAATTTGAAGTAAAAAAATAAAATAAAAAATTATTATTTTTTAAAATACTTTTAAAAGGCAAAAAATAAATGGGTTCTAATTATAAGACAATAGGTGAAAAAAACGTTGTCTTTTCCTTTCCCTATGTTGCTGAGCGGTGGAAAATAAAACTTGTGAATGGTCATAATCAGTGCCGGTCCGAGAAGGACTCATTAAACAGTCTTAACACTTACGGGGACCAATATAATTACTAGTTGGATACCAGCGCTAGTTGGATACCCGCGCTACGTATATGACGGATTTATTTTTTTATTTTTTAAAAAACTATTATAAAAATTTATAATATTTTTTTTAATATTAATAATAATTTGTTTTTTAAATTTATTAATTATTTTATTAATGATATTAATTATAATAAAAAAATAATATTTATAACACAAATAATACTATTTTTTATATGAATATTTACAATTATAATAAAAATAATAATATTTATAACATAAATAATTATATTAAGAATTTCAAGGATAATTACAACACATAATAATATTTTTTATATCAATACTTTGAGTTATAATAAAAATAATAATATTTATAACATAAATAATACTATTTTTTATCTGAACACTTTAAATTATATAAAAAAAATAATATTTGTAACACACATTATTATATTAACACATGTGGGTGAGCGCGGATGCAACCGGACCCAACTTGGGGCTGGACGCGGACGTCTCCTTGCCCACCTTGGGGTTGGGTGTGGACGCCTCCATGCCCAACTCGGGTGTGGGCGAGCACGCGTCCAACCCAACTTGAGGTTGGGATGGACGCGTGCAGCTCCCACTTGAGTATGGGCGTGGACACGTCCAAACCCAACTTGTACTGACCATTTTCTCTTCAATCATCCCTTCAATGCCAAATGCACCCCAGCGAGAAGACAACCTCATCCCACACCTGCTATCCTTGCAACTTTTTGTGTCAAGGGCTAAGCTGCTATTACACTGCTCCAATCCACAGTGCTTTGTGTCTATGTAAACAGAAACAAGGGCACTGCGCCAGGATGCATCTGTGCCCAGCTCCAAGGTAGGCATGGTTCGCGCCCACCTCCAAGGTGGGCAGGGGCAAGTCCGCGCCCAACCTCACATTGGGCTTGGACGCGTCCACGCCCAGTTCAAAGGTGGTGCGCCTCCAGCCTGGCGCTTGGGGTCTGCTGGTTGCAACCTTAGACATGCCCCCATCAAACAGTGCAGTCCACAGTAAAAACATTCACAGGGCCGCTACAGTGCAATTTACAGTAAAAGTACTCACAGTACACAATAGCTCGCGCTACAGTGAAACAATGATCCCTTTTAGCTATAGTTAAATAGTTAATTCTCCCAAAATAGAGGTTAACTCGTAAAAAAAAAAAGAGAGAGACAAAACGAAGAATGAACGTTTTACTTTAGAAAAGAGCATGCAAAAAACAAAAGTGTCTTGCGTGTTAGTGATGTAGTTTATAGTAAGACGACGACAACAACAATAATAAATTAAAATTTAAGGATTTTTAAAATTACCCTTAAATTGTAGAAAAAAGATCTGAATATTATGTCAATATTATACAAAACAATTTGAATAATAATCTAAATTGATCTAGCTAATTAAAATAAGCAATAAATAAAAGTCTAACCTGATTAGAAAACAAATATGAAAATAACAAAGAAAATAAAGAATATTCTAAAACAACAGCTTTCAAACTTAATTTGGGCATGATTTCTACGTTGATTGGCACTAATGAGTTGATCTAATAGGGAATTGAGTTTATAAAACTTCAATTTGTTCTAGTAATTTCATAAAAATTATATCTATTTTTATTAAAAAGTTTGCACGACTCGTTTCAATTTTTTTTGAAACGCATACTCATCAATCTGATCTATAAATATAGATGTTAGACGTTACATGTTGTGCAGAGTAAGGTCATGTTAGCTAGAATTGATATATATATATATATATATATATATATATATATATATTGTTAAATAACATTTAGTAAAAAATAGGGACAAGACAATGATTTATTATTATTATTATTATTATTAATGTGGGTATTCGGGTTAGTTTGCACGTAACTCGACTAATCCCACAAATTCTAAAGTTAATAATCATATAAATCTTCAGTGATTTTAAGATTTGTAAGACTTAAACTAGTAATTTTTAAAAAATAAATTTAAAATTTAATCAATTAAGCTATATTCTTGAATGATTCTACTCTTCATCGAAAACACTTCACATGTTTTTTTACAATTTCGTTTTCTATGCTCACCAAGCATGCAGGCGCGCATATTGAGAGATGAGAAAGCTGTTAGGCAAGTAAAATGGCCGGCAATGTGAAGATTAATCCAGCCTGATTGTTGCTGAGGATATCTTGGTGAAATGTAAAAGGAGGTACCAAAATAAAGTTTAGATTTTCATTTTCAAAATAGCAGTAACTGGAGAGAACAAAAGAGATAAAGAATGAGTTTAGAATTAAAAAAAATACAAATTAAAATCTAAAATTAAAATCTAAAGATTTAAAAACTGAAAATAAAATTCAAAGATTTGAAAAGATAAGACTTTAAAATTTTTGTTTTAAAAATATGATAGAAAAAGGGTCAAAATTGGGTTATTGATATAAAATTATATATTGTATGTGGATGTCTAGAGGTCCCTGTACTCTTTTTTTATTATCTTCATTCATCATCATCAAATTTATTTGAATCTCTCCAAGTTTATTTGAATCTACATCTTTTTATAATCTTCGAATTTACAAGTATTTTATGAACATGTGCCTTTAAATAGAAGTATTGTTGAGAGAATGAGATACATAGATATAACCACAAATTCATATGAAAGTACGTTCGCAAGAATGAAACTCAAAGGAATTGACGGGGGACCGCACAAACGGTGAAGCATGTGGTTTAATTCGATGCAAAGCGAAGAACCTTACCAGGGCTTGACATGCCGTGAATCTTCTTGAAAGAGAGGGGTGCCTTTGGGAACGCGAATATAGGTGATGCATGGTTGTCGTCAGCTCGTGCCGTAAAGTGTTGGGTTAAGTCCCGCAACGATTGTATATATAAAAGAACAATGGAGATTAGGGGAATGAAAAGAGAGAACTTTTATTTGATATTCTATTTACTCTTTATTAATTATATTGTTCTATTATTGTATGCTTCTTGATACATGGTTTTATAATACGTTATCAACACGAATTGCTCCTCGCTTTCATCTTGAAGCAGACAATTATATTTGGTAAGAAGTAGAAGCACAAATTTCTTCTTACTTTTGTCCTGAATCAGATAATAATATTTGGTTTGTTCATAAGAAATAGAAAGTATGTTTTTCTATTGTTGTTATATGTTCTGCATTCTGTTTTGAGATCAAGTATATAAGATGGAAACCTGTGACAAAATCTTAAGATTATTCTCGGGTATAACAACACCTTGTACTGATCTTCGTTTTATATTTATATTTTTATAAATATTTTTTGTGTTTTAAAATCTATTTTTATATTCTAAGATATATATATATATATATATATAAAACCAAATTTCTAAGAATATTGATATTAAAAAGGTTGACTCGAGGCCTATAAGGCATAAAAAGTATAGATGTAGGAAACCCACATCAGCTATTATATGTGACTTTATAGACTTTCGATGATATTTGAGGTTTCATGAGTGCTAGTCTGGGGCGAAACCATAATAGAGCACCATTAATTCCTCATGCTAGCCTAAAGTAAAGTGTGTGCATAAAAAGGTGTTATGTAGTGAATGCATGGCATAAGTCCATATCCAATCTGTAAATATATAATGAAAATAAAATATATGAAATAAAAAAATACATAAATAAACAAAAACATAAAAACAATTTTAAATAATCACATAATATAGGCAAACAAACAAAAATAGAAAAGCACAACTAACACATTATTTTTCAAACAAGCAAACAAAGCCCGTACAAAATATATTTTTTCAGCAGAGTCATTATTTTTTCACAGGGGATATCTTAGATAATTATGAATAAAAATGAAAAATGGAGTAGCCATCTAATTTTTTATAGTAAAAACCCTAACTAATCTTCAAAGTTTTAGGTAAGGATCTAGGTATATAGTGGAGAAGACGACAATCACTCTACACATCCTACATAATGTAAGCTGCATCGTTACTCATTTTTAATGATAAAGGTACCTCTTTTGATTTTATTAAAGCTTGCCTAAACTAATATATACATGTATGTTAAGCCCATCCAAAAAAAAAAAATCTTCACAAACCTTTTGGAATTCACTATTTTCTTAATAAAATAACTTTTCATTTGTCAAAAAACCCATCCAAACCATTTCTAAAAAAAATAGCCAAAAATATAGGGATAACCTTTTCTTCATAACCCCGAACAACATTTATCATATACCAACAAAAATATCTAAAATTGCTTACCGGGACTTGAATGGTATGTTTTAAGCTTTTCACTGAAGAAATCTAAATGTCCATTAAATAAAAATACTTTCATATTTACATCTCGATTATTCTATTTTAATAATTGAACCTATATGAAAAAAAATATTAAAATTTATGGCTTAGTCGTAAAAAGTAAAAGATAATTTCAAAAATAAATACAGTTTTTTTCTCATTAACTAAATTTGCAAATGATCTCAACAAAAAAAAAACAATGACAATAAATATATATCTTATAATGGCCATTAAAAAAGATAAATATAACTAGATTAGCTGAGTGCAATTCATTTGAAGAGATCAATTATGATCATAATAGCCAAACAATGATATGATGAACTCTATCATAAACTAAGGTGATAAGTTTTTCATGCTGATGATGAAAATGAATAATAATGAATAACAATCCTTAAACTACATTTTGAGGGCAATGACAAATGGAGTTAATGAGTTAATGTGGAAGAAGCTAAAATGAGGGATAAATTATACTCAATTAATGATAAAAAAAAATGAAGAACATAGGAAGACAAACTTGTGGTAAGCATTGAAAGTAATGGGGCCGCTTAAACAATTCAAGCAAGTCGGTAACTAGTTATTGATATTTTTAAAGCCTAAGGTCTTCAAAGATACAAATAACATAAAAAGAAATATTGAACTTTTACAATGTATAAGTTATGTTTTTCTTTGACTTAAAAGGTATGCTTCACAAATAAATTAAAATAAGTCAGTACTATAACTTTCAATTCATTGAGCTATGTGCTTTATAAATTATCTCAAAGACAATATTTTCTTAAATATGATTATTAGGAAGGATGTTTTTAGTTTGGCCATAACATCAAAAATTTAAAAATTATCATCACATTATTTTTGGCCCTATCATAAAGAACTTTAAGCATTACCATAAAAAAGTTTAGCCATGTCACCAGGAAGTCTAAGCCTTACAATTGGAAAATCTAAAGCCCTGTCACCAGGAAGTTTAAAGCCTTGCCATCAATAAATTTCAAGCCCTATCATAAGAAAATTCAACCTATGCAACTAGAAGTTCAAGCCTTTCTATCAAGAAATTTCAAGCCTCCCATTAAAAGGTTCAAGCTCTAAAACTAGGAATTTCATGTCCTATCATAAAAAAAATCTAAGCCTTATCATAGAAAAAGTTCAAGTTGAGTCTTAATCAAGACATCATTAGACGAATCTTATAATCAGACAAGTCAAATTAAATTCTGCAATCAAGACTATTTTTATTAATTTTTTATTTTATTTTGAGTGTAGTCACCTTTCTATAAGACTATTTTGTTTTATATGTTATGAGAGTAGTTTCCTCTAGCTGAAACTTTTTTTTTTAAGGATAATTTTCTCTTAACAAGACTATTTTATTTATTTATTTTGTTATGAGGGCATTTGCTTCTTGATTAGACTATTTTATTTGTTTTTTTATTTTTATTTTGAGTGTAGTCGCCTCTCGATGAGACTATTTTATATATTTTTGTTTTGAAGGTAGTTGCTTCTTAATAAGACTATTTTTCCTGTTATGGAGGTAGTCGTCTCTTGACAAGACTGTTTTATTTATTTTTTTGTTTTAAGGGTCATCACCTTTTAATGCGACTGTCTATTTTATTCATTTATTTTGTTATGAGGATAGTTGCCTCTCGAAACTATTTTATTTGTTTTTTTTTATTTTTAAGATTAGTTACCTTTTGACAAAATTGTTTGTTTTTATTTTAAGCTAAAGTCATAAAAAAACCCTTTCTTTTAGTTCCTTATAAAATTACTGTACAAAGTCAAAGGAAAATAAATTTTTCATTTTCTTTGTACCGTAAGTATTGTAAAGACTTAGTTGTTATAATTAATTTTTGAACCTCAATTTTTCAATGTTTTTTTTAATATAAAACTTTTTTTAAAACCATCTTCTTATGTAATTTAGTCCATTTACAGTCATTTCATGATTTTAAGCACTTTTGTTTTATTTTGTATAAGTTCTTATAGTAAGAAAACAAAAAAGAAGAAAACAAAATCAAGGGGTGAAATGATGAGCAAAAAAAAAAAGGGAGACCAAAATGATGGATGATCAAATATTATAATGGAAGATCATATAAATGAGAGAGAAAAAAAGAGAATTAAGCAAAATTGGAAAAATTATATACAAATACTAGTTAAAAGGAGAATAATGTATAAAAAAATTAATTTTTTCAATTTAGGTTTTTTCTTTTTTGATAGGAACTAGAACAATATAAGTAGAAAAGATTAAATGAAAATTCTCAATAAATAGAAAGACATAAAAAATGCCCATACAAACAAGGACATAGAAAAAAAAAATAACACCTTCTCTTATCCGGAAAAAACTAATCCTAACAAAAAACAATTCACAACATCAATTGTCTTTTTTTCACTCTCTAGTTGCTCCCCCTTTAGTTCCCAATTTCTCTTCTTTCTTTTAGTCACATAACCTTCTTTTATAGGTAAAAGTGCTTGGAAATTAAAGTTTTTGTTTGAAGTATATTAAACCATTATTACATGGCAAACAACTGTCTTAAGTTCAATACTTATTAAATATGGTTAGAAGTATGTTAAGTCATTCATATTTACCAATATCATTATGGATGTATACATTATAAACTTTCATATATTTATTAAATAAGGTTACTAGCGAGACAATTCTAAAAACACTTTATGAATTGTGAATTGATGGGAAATCTAGTTTAAAGCACTTGCATATTTAGGGTTGCTTGATATAAGTATAAATTTATAATCCACTTGAAAAAAAATTCAAGAATTCATTAGCTATTTAGAAAAATCTAAAGGGTATAAATTTTCTTATTGTAACCATAACGCAAGAATTATGGAAACTGGAAATGTTAGGTTTATTAGAAATGATGAAGTTAGCAAAAGTGAAAAACATACAATATAAAAATTTAAGAAGTTAAGGTACAAGTTGTATCACCTTTTACATCTTTTAAAAACATTTCTTCTCTAATTGTTAAATAGTTTAACAATTACTAAGAATAACAATTGAAAGATTATACATCCCATAATGAAAACATTATTAATAAACCTATAATAGATAAACCACAAGAAATAATATTAAGAAGGTCTCAAAAATAGGGAATATATGTTATTTCAAATAATTATGTGGTTTATGTATAAGAGTCAAAAATTAATTAAGGAATTAATGATGATTTGGTTTCATTTTCATTTGCCACTAATAGTGGTAATTCTAATAAATAGGTAGATGTAATGAAAGATGAACTAAAATCTATGTAACAAAATAAATTTTGAGACTTTGTTGAATTACCTGAAGGTTGCAAAAAAATCTATGTAAACAGGACTTTAGAATTGAATGAGACTTAAATGGCAACATTGACCTATACAATGCTATGCTTTTTATCCATTATTTTACTCAAAAAGATGACATTGACTATAAAGAGATCTTTTCACTAGTTTATATAAAAAAACTCACTCAAGATTATTGTGATTCTGGTAGCTTATTATGACTTAGAGTTACATCATATGAATGTTAAAAATATTGTTGTTATAAATAGTAGTTTTAAAAAAAAAGTCTATGTGGATTTTTAGTTGAAGGAAAGAAAAACATGGTGTGTAAGCTTAAGAAATCAATATACAAACTTAAATAAGCTTCCAGATAATGGTATCTTAAGTTTATTGATACTATTATTTTCTTTGAATTTTTTTTAAAAAATAATGACCTTGTAACTAATTTTTTGGTTTACTAAAAGAGACCAAGAAATTACTCTTTTACAACTTTGAGATGAAAGACATTAGAGAGACAACTCATATGATTATGGTAGAAACATTCTAATGAAAGCATATTTTTTAATTGCAATAACTCTTTTCTATGAAAAAACCTATCATGATATAAAAAGCAAGTTTTAAAAAATATTAAAATAATATCTCAATATTTTGTATGTGATTGAAGGTAAAAAATAATTTATAAATGTTATAAAATTATGTCAAAAATATATTTAGAAAATTTAAAAACTATTTTTTCAGTGAATATTGATGAGCTAATTTTTTTTCCATATCAACCATATACTAATTAGAAACAAATTTTTAATATTCATATAAAAATCTATAACATTATTTAAGAACCATGAAAAAATGAATAATAATTGAAATATCATGCTAAGCCTTTTTTTTAATATAGTGTATTTAAAAAATATTAAAAAATAAATAGAAAGTGGATAGGGCTGGGCACATGAAAAATATAAAGAAGGCTCGCACTCATAACTTTATGCTTATAGCTTTTTTTTAAGGGGTTGATAACATGTCGTCTAACTTTTCATTTTTGCACGACGCATCATTTACAAGCTCAATTTCTTGTCATTAAAAAGGTGGTTAAAAAATCAAGTTAGGGTTTTTTTTCCCCAAAATATCATTTGCAATCTATTTTCACATAAAAATAACTAATAAATACCTTTATAATCTCAATGAATTAATTTCTCATCTCAAATACCCTTATCATTTTAAAACTCTTGATCAAATTATCTTAACAAAAAAAATTGAATGCAAAAGTAGAATTAGATGTAATGACACTACTAAAACATTTAAGGCCCTAGTAAAGGCGTGGAAGTCTTTGTTGAAGTATGAATATTTTAATTCACTTACCATAATTTATTTTTTTAATGTAATTATTAATTATAATTGTTTTATTGCATTTAATTTTTTTGTTGCAAGGCTCATCCGAAATTAAGGTTTATTTGAGAAAACATTTTCATCGCTTGGATATCCTTAAAGAGACATGAGAAAGATATAGCAATTTAGCTCAAGCACAAATACTAGACATAGGGTTCAAAGATGAGAAAGAAAAAAGAATATTGATGACATTGAATAAAAACAAGCAAATAATAAGATTCATTTAGAGAACTTCCATCTTTTTATAGTGAAAGGTTTACATCAAAGCTAAGAACCTAAGATCCATTATCTTGTACTCCATTTGTGTCAATAACATCTCTTAAAATAACAAGCATCAATTACAAATGATTATCCTTGAGATTTAAGAGAAATGACTAGTGCAATGAAAGAAATTGCATAAGCCATTCTAAACACAAACAATTATGTTCGGAATGAGGCAAAAATATTTGAAGCAATAAATAAATTAGGAATGGAAGGAGCTAATCTCCTAGATGTGGTTTAATGTCTTATAGGTTATCCTAATTGTATAAGATTTTTTTACATGTCCATATGAGCTTCACATCAAATGGTTGACTAGAGAGATGAGAGCTGATCTCCTAGATGTGGTTTATTGTCTTATAGGTTATCCTAATTGTATAAGAATTTTTTTGCATGTCCATATGAGCTTCATATCAAATGGTTGACTAGAGAGATGAGTTGGTGATATGTTATTGGCTCGATTAAAATTATGCATGTTATTGATTAATTAAAACTATCAAAACTATTATAAATTAAGAGGTGATATTTATGTGATTATTAAAAACTAAGTTTGAAGTTGAACTTTCTTGTCGCATGGTAAGATGTTGTAAAAATTAAAGATGACAAATGTTTTAATACTTGAATTATCAATTTTATAATGTTGACCCCATTATCTCATGAGACATGTCTCAAATGCTGCAATTGGAAATTTGAATTCATAAGATTCTTTTCCATTAACATGATTGGTGGTCAGCTCGATTTTTTTTATTTTTTTCATACTAGAAAATTATCAAATACAAATAAAAATACTGGCTGGAAAAAATCCATTAGTAAATTATGATAAAATTTACCAATAAAATATTTTCTCTTTATGTCTATCGATATATACCGATGAATTTTTTTTTATTGGTGTATATCGAGAGAATTATAGTGGGAAATGAAGAAATGAAAAGAAAAGAAAAGAAAATAACATGTCATTGTTACATACGATATTATCGACAAAATAAACTTGTCGCTAATATTCTTCAGTAAATTCATCAGTAATATTTAAGTTATAACTTGGTGATTGACATCCCCTCTCTCCCTCCCCCATTTCTTTCTTTTTCTTTTTTTCTTTGTAAAAAACAGCTACCTCTTTATTTTATCACAAATCAAATTCTCATCATCACAAATCTAGCGACCCTAACACTCAGTCTGTTAGCATCCCTGTTCTGATTTAATTTCTTTTGAAGATTTCCAACATCAAATAAGCAAAACTATCTATTTCTTATTTTAACCCATTTTTTAAATGTTAATTTTCTTGGCATTTTGGTATAGTATATGTAGTTTGTATGTGTGTTTACTTATTCAATAGCCTTTTTCCATAGAAATTTATTATATGAATTCATGATTTGTACATGTTAGAGTTTGTTTGAGATTTTGAAAAATCATATTTGTTTGTAATTTGATGAAATTGATTTCAATTTTTGTGATTTAGGTGTTTTGTAAATAAATAAATAATGACTTATTTAATGAATATCTTTCATATTTTATCAATTTCATTGTTAAGTTGAAAATTTTGGTAAATATAAAGGAATTTGAATCTTTGTAGAAAATTGATAATGATTAAGGGTACTATTATAACAAATTGAATAATTTTGAGTTAAATCAATGATAACTAATTTATTTAGTTCACATAATTAATTATTACATGTAGTCATCAATATTTTATATATGTTTGATATAAGTAATAGATGATCATTCTTGGATATATTAAGTTTCACCCGAAGAGTTGCGCATGATGAATTATTGTAATGAGATTGAGGGTTTTATTAATTACTCACTATCTAATCCAAAAAATATTGGTGGAGACGGTATTAGATATACATGTAATATGTGTACAAATAAAAGTTTATCGATCCAAATATTATACAATGCATCTTCTACAAAAAGAATTTATAGAAAAATACTTGTGTTGGTTTGCGTATGGAAAACCATATGTTCTTTACAAGATCATGGTAGAAAGGATGACTGAGTTAATTTCTAATTCTAGTAACGTGCATGAAGTTGTAGATGATAATAATAATAATTTTTATAGGAATAGATGCGACATGAATGAATTAAAGTTATGTAAATAAATATTTAATCATAGATGAAGAATTAAATATAGATGTAATTAGTATTTTTTAAACCACAATTA
>Ga0325405_1006023_pt1 | contig 12265 bp, 4 predicted proteins | sample PopdelMetagenome_21_FD_205663 | JGI IMG/M metagenome (GOLD analysis project Ga0325405, IMG submission 205663) | Populus deltoides microbial communities from Bellville, Georgia, United States - Xylem-Control-R2 | ecosystem: Host-associated > Plants > Phyllosphere > Stem > Wood/Secondary xylem...
GTGTGGTTTGGAATTTGGATGAGATTTTACGAGAAACTTGATACTGTAGTGATGATTTTTTAAAAAATAATTTTTATTTATAAAATATATTGTAATAATATTTTTTTTTAATTTTATTTTGATATTAGTATATTAAAACAATTGAAAAACACCAAACGAATTAATTTGAAATAAGAAAATAAAAAATAATTTTTTAGAAATGCTTATGAAACTAAAAAACAAACAACCTCTATGAGCTTGTTTGGTTTTCTAGTTTTCTAACTTTATTGTTTTACCTTGAAATAAAATACATAAAAAAATATTTTGTGAATACCTTATAAATAAGTAACTTGAATTTTGAAATTAAAAGATGATTTTTATAAGAAAACATGCTATAAGTATAATTGCTTAACACTTTAAAAATCATCGAAAACGATGTTTTTTAAAATAAAAAACCATTTATATTATTTTAAAAAATAATCTAAAATATTTTAAATTTAACTAACCTCAGTAAATTTTATTTTATACATACCAATTAACTAGTATTTAATAGTTTTAAATGTTTGAAAGTTAACTTGCCTTGATTATTTTATTTTAAGTATATCATCTCTCATTTTGTATAAATATTAATCAATTTTTTTAGGAGCTCTTTCTCCTTAAAAACAACATAATATTTTGATCATTGATTCTTTTTTGCTTGTATTTTTTTTAATGATATTTGCGTGTTAAAAAATTCAATTCTTAAACAATTCATTTAGTTTCTAAAATATTAATTCGAGTAATATCTTTAATAATTACTTTAATTTAAACAACACATTAATATATTGTTAGAAAGTTGAAGTTATTTTGCTCAATGTATAACACAAAACAAACACGTCAAACAAAACATGTATATATTAACCATCTAGTTGTGTCACCTGATAAGACTTAGTCTTCAGTTTTCTACGTTTTTTGTTAGCAATAATCCCTGAATATCAGGGTGTTGATCTGATCTTTGGCCACAACCCATGTTATTTGCTTTTGCTGTTACTTCTGTTATTTGATACTTTCTATATGGCTATATAAAGCCACCAATTATGCTTAATAAATATCGGTTTATAATTTCAGTAAACCAAGTTTATCAAGTAGGTGTTCTGGTTGTAAAAATTTGGGACAAAGAGGTTTGCTCCTCATGTGATCTCAAGTTCGAGTCATGTGGTTGCTAATATGATAACCACTAGAGGCTTATATGGTCGTTAACTTCAGGACTCGTAGAATAAGTCAAGGTGCGTGCAAGCTGACCCGTACACTCATATTAATAATAATAAAAAAACATTCATATAGTATAGGCAAAACAAACTCAGAGAATTTGACAATAAAAAATCTCTTAGTTTTTGCACTTCACTTCTTGAAACTCATCAATATATAATTTTTATTTCTATAATAAGATTTAATTTTTAATGAGATTCGTTATTCGTTATTATATTTAAATTATGCTAAATATTTTATCTCTTAATAATTTTTTACATTCTCGATACATCACCATCGAATAATCTTATCATTAAAATTTCGAGTACATGATAAACACAAAAATTTAAATTATCAAATAAAATTTAAAGAATAATTTTATATTATTTTTTAACCAAAAGTTACCCCTACTGGTTTGATTACAAAATCGGATTTTTTATTGTTTCAAAACAATGGAATACTTCATCGAGGATAGCAAAGAGAATCTAAAGATAAATTTAGGCGCGGTTTGTTTGTTTACGTTGTGGATGAGTGTTTTAATTTTTTTTATTATTAATTTTAGATTGTTTTGATATATAATATTAAAAATAATTTTTAAATGATAAGTATTTTATAAAGTAATTATTATCACAATATTAAACAAGCTCTTATACTTTGTTTGTTTTTGCGATAGAGATGTTGTTTTTAAATAAATTGAATATTTTTATTTAAAATTAATATTTTTAGTGTTTCTATATTGTTTTGATATAATAATATTAAAAATAAATTTAAAAAAATAAAAAGTTATTTTAATATATTTTAATTTTTTTTACAGTGCGTGGTTTGTGATAATCTTTTACCTGTGCTGGATTAGAAGGTACACGTGAAAGGCAACAGTGCCACAGAAAGGAGACCAAAAATAGGGATTTGGCTCGCACGGTGGTCAAAGCATATTATCAATCTTTTGGCAATGATAACATCGAAATTCACTCGAACAACAACTAATAAAGTTAAAAAAAAAAAAAGAGCAAAAGTGAAAGTTCACAACGGGACAACGCAAAGGCTCTTCACCTAGAACTGACTGCACAGGTCAATGAAATCCACGTCGGTTTGTCTCGGGGAAAATCGGAACTGTACACGTAAAATGAAGACGCGTAACGCGTCCAAAGCAACGTTCTGATCCGCCAGCGCCGTTTAAGAGCCTGCATGTAATTTTCAATTAAAATTCAGAAACGGGGAAATTTGTACTTTCTCGTTCAGCAGGAAAGCAAGCTTCATTTCATATCAGGAGAACGGAGCAGATACAGTTCCCCAGAGTAACGCCTAAGATTACTGTAGAGGAGATGCTGCACGCACTCAGCATTGCAAGTAGTTCCATCAAAAAGCACATAATCATAACAAAACTAAACAACAAAAAATGGTGACAGATGCCATAAGAATACAAGGGAGAAGGCGATAGATTTCACCCAATACAAGAGAAGAAGATAGCCCGAGTTTGAATAGAATTATAGACGACATGAATGGACCCATCCACTTTGGATTGGAGTAGCTGGTGCCAACTTTTTTGACTCATCTTCGCCGATAGGCCAATTATTCATTCCTAGAATCAAATCAAATAAATCTTTGCATGCGGGCAAGCACGCATAACCATTATGATACGGGGAGCGAGAGAGGTGATCATTATTTTCTTCGTTAATCGTTATCAAACTCTAAAGTATAGGGTTAATAATTGGGTCATGCATGTTTTCTATTCGGGAGGGAAAAAAATCGTAAGATTTCACCACAATAAAGTTAATACCGTTGGGAGAACTACAAAATCGCCCGCCTTCTACCATATCTATTTTCGCCTTTGTCAACACGACTCGTTAATATACGTGTCTGGGCACTTATATATATATCTTCAAATCAATTTATGTATTAATTAAAATTAGATTATTTTAAAAATAATTTTAAGCTACATTTCCTAAATTAATCTACCTTATAAAATCAAATAAAGAAACCAACCTTTGAAACCAACAAATATAGCATCGAAGTTAAATTCAAGTCTCAATGTTGGGTCGTTCGAAAACAGAAAAACAAAAAAACTTGTGCAGTATCACTCTTCGACGACGATGGCTTATAGTAATAGACGTGCAAATTGTAAGTGCACACGGTAGGTCAGTGGCTTGACACGATAGCATAGAATAAAAGCTACAAATTGCTACTAAAAATCAAGTTACTGTTGTTTTAAAACTCTACCTGTAGATGAGGAAGGAATTTGAGAAATTTCTCTTCAACTCCATCTTTCAGCAATTTTTTTCTCTCCATATTCCCAGTTCCATGTATTAACCTCATTTTATTTGATTCACCCTGGTCCACCATGCCTGCTGGCCATGTGATTATGCTCAAGGTCTGCTAGACTGATCCTATTCTTTTCCCCTCCCACAACTAGGTCTCGAAGCATAATGAACCCACTGAACATTATTACAATGTGAACTGGAACTTGCCTCTATCTCCATCTCTATTCATGTCCCTTTGACAATTAAGAGCTTTTATCATAAGAGAATGTGGAATCTGAACACTGGAATACGGGAATCACCATATATGTTACCGATTCCGAGCCATTAAGATTTGAAAATGATTGGCGAATCCTTTTGTAGGAATTAGTTAATAACCAGCCTCAAGTCAGTTCGACCTTCAGACTTGCTTCCCAAGAACGCCTCACGGACCGAAGAGGGCTAAACACAGTTGTTATGCTTCCCTTCAAATTAGGATGTTCGAAATTGATGAAGATTTCATTTTTTGTTGTTGTCCTGTACAAAGCATCACGTTGATCATTAATCCTGGCAGGGCTACTGGCTTGACAAAAATTGTTTGATTGATCATGCTACTCTAGAGTTTGTTTGATTGATTATGTTATTTTAGATTTATAGAATTAATCGAGGTACACACAAATTGATCCGAACATTTATCTTAATAGAAAAATAAAATAACATCAATACAGTTTTAAAAGGGGAACGAATAATGCTGTTACAACCTCAAGGATGGTGAATATAACCCATCCATTCTGCATTTAAAGGCGTAATTACTTTTGACATTTCGTGTTTGTTTGATCTTTCATGTCAAATTCGCCACCAAAGCCATGTGCCTACTAAATTAACCAAGTCAGAAAGACGTACAAGGAAATTGGTGATTTGGTATTTTTCTTGCTCGATGAGCCAATTTAGAAAAAGGAAAGAAAAGGCTGGCTGAAGTAACAGTACTCCACGCTTGTAACATCCAGTTTTTTCTTTTGTCCTTCTCAGTCTACAGTGTATCGTCCAGTTTTCAAAAAAAAAAAAAAAAACAAATGATTGAACTTTCATCCAGAGTCGAATTTTATCACCACTCGTGGTCAAATGCAAAAAGCCACCCTCCATTTCAATCATCCTCTTAGAAGGTGCTAACACCTCTAATAACACCGGATAGGTCATTTTCAGCAAGAAAAGCCAAGTTAACCAATTGGGACACAACAAATGTAAAAAAATACGTTTTGTTTTTGGACCTAATCCATGAATTGCTTCTCCGCCATTAAGCAAAGGGTTGAGAATCACAAAACATTCTTATACCTCCGCTACAAGCAACAACCAGCATACATAAACACAGCATCCGCACCAAATTTTAAGCAACAACGAGTGGGTTTTCCTAACGCGTCGACAATCTACAAACATCTCATGCAAGACATGCCAAAGATGGTCAAGAGCTGCAACTTGGCGCTCTTTTGATATACGAGGGGACCTTCAAACTTCGAAACGGAACCCAGAATCTTTTATAGACGACAACGAAGTAGAACGAATGAACTTTATCTTACTTGCTCTTTTGCAGCCTTTTGAAGAAGACTAAACCTCAACATAAATCCATATTGACACACAGCAATGAAGACAATGTCTGCCACATGGACCCCGATAACGGGTTACGGCCGCCCCAATAATACATATCAAGTTTGAAAATTTTGTTTTATGCAGAAGCTGGTGTTTAAGGGGGTGGAGGGTCCTTTTCTTTTCCTTCCCAAAATAAAATGCAGAGAGAGAAAAGGGCGGAGAATAACACAGATTCCCCTCAATCATAGGGCGTACCAGTGTCTGAGGTTTAGACTGCACAACAGTCAAGGTATCTCCTGATGAGTGATCGTCGGCCTGGAAGAAAAATCTTTGCCCTGCATGTTTTCAACAAATCAAGAGTGATAAATAAAGTAGAAAAACAATGACAGCCATATTAGTTTGACACCTGGTTGATAATGGGTGGAAGGATCCAGCTAACAAAACTAAAGCAAACACATCTTTCAATATGGCCTTTTGAACAAAGAATATAATCAAAGAGCCACAAGACCAAATCAATTATGGATTTGTTCTTAGGTATCGTTCCACAGCTGGCACAAAAGTGACCAAATTTCTAACAAATGATTGATTATTGCTAGAGATCTACATCTGCTCTCCGCAAAGTAACAAACAGCTTAAAAAAGTATGTGATCTCGGTTTGCAAATGTACAATACGCTGTACAATGTTCGTAATTTAGATGACCTGGCCTTAATTATATATATTGGGTGAAGGAATCTGACCTAATTCATAAGTAAATAAAGATTTGCACTTGCAAGGTAAAAAAAAAAGAAGTAAAGAAAGACCTGTGTAAGTTTTGTCAATATCTCATTTAAACAAAGCAACTTGAAGATAAATATGGGCAGAGTGATTTAATTAAACGAAAATAAGAAATACAGTTCGTAGAACATCTCCACTTGCGCAGCTGTTCCAACATGACTTTTGCCTCCAGTGGAAGATGCTAGGGAATCTTCTTTATTCAAGTTTTCTTCTGACTAGTCCTTTGAAGAAGTCAAAACTGTAGCCAATGAGAACAAATAACTGTGATTACTTATCTTAGGAGGATAATGAGGAAAGTTCTCTGTATGGAACCAAATCATCTGAATGTAAAACTATACGATACCAATCTCAGCATATTTCAGTGAAAAGCAAGTAGATAATAGCAGATAGTAACACTTAGTAGCACATGGGTTTCTAACTGTTTTTTATTTGATGAAAGGAAAATTTAGAAACACGGAAAGTTGTTAACGGCCCATTAAAACACGAACCAAGCCAAGGGCTCGAGACATCTGGGTTGAGAAAAGTTACATAGAGGACACTATGCACATGGGTCCATGTAATCCTTGTATTAGAAAATAGGATACATCAACACATCATTTCCTCGTACAGCTACCTAAAGACATGGTAAAAGTGGTTTTGATATGCTGATGACTGAAAAGTAATGAGAAAGCTAACGATGAGGTTGCAGCCACAAACGTGTCGTCCATAGTGCCAAAGGCACCCTAAATCTTATTGGAGGAGAAATAAGGAGACAAATATTCACACATGCACACATACCCTTTTATCTCTCTCTTTTTACCACACGAACTTGAATGAAAGAAACATAAGCTTATTGCGAAATTGAACTTAATAGCCTTAACTAGAGAGCAAACTTGAAGAAATGAAATCATCGGATATCTAAAAATCTTCACAGACCTAGCACTATGTTTGCTTATCACATTGCCTCTTGGAATTTTATATAGCTCCTCAGTCAATTGTAGAAAACTTCAAAGCAAAGCAGGACTTATGCACGATGATTTTGTTGAATAAGAACTACTCATGCACAACCCAGCAACACACAAACTCATAAATTCTCTTCAAATTCAACTTGGAACAAGTGTAGATTATCCTAAACAACAATATATATCTGGAAAGGTAACGCCAATCTACCTATTGCCATCAGGATGAAGTTCACACATTTGATTGTCTTCACCGATAGCTAGCAAATAACCCGAGGATGTCAAACCCTGAAAATAAAACAATCAGCTAAATCTTAGGCTCTAGCACAAGGAACATGACACTTCCACTTATTTAGCACCATTGCAAAATGCAATGGCACCTTATTTTGCAGAATATCATATAACAGGTTTGTCGTATCAAGTGGCTTAAGTAACTAATTTTTTCCAAACTTCATTATTGAAACTGAAATTACAAAATCAAGTATGGATCTTCAGTTTGTAATGTGTAACAGAATAAAACTGTTCCTCAGATCTCCATAGGGGAAAAGAGTGGATTCAAATTGCAAGGTAGCATGCTATCTAGGAACCATATCAATGGTCATACCTGAATGGTGACCACGTTCTCCACTACTTGGTTCTCGTTCTTCTCCTGGATGATAACTCTCTGCCCACTACATGAACATCTCAAAACAAAATCATAACTATACATGCAAAAGATGACAAATGTATTGCAGATTATGATAATTGAATTCAAGAGTTTAGTACAGGATAAAGAACATAACTATGGTCCAAGATAACAGAGATAGCCTCTGAAGTTCCAATTATAGAAGCATATGAAAAACAATTAAAATTTTGCAAATTAGTGAAAGGTGTTCCCAGAAAACAAATCGCTGAAACATGCTTGTCTAAACAGTTTAAACATGTCAGATCAGCTGTCTTGTAGCACAGAAAGTAGCAGTTATCTAGCTCAATATGAGGAATTTTTAAAGCAGAGCGAATAGAAATCTGGTGATATGTAAACAGTAAAAAAAAAAAAGATTTGGGAATCAAAACAAGTGAGAATATTGAGTAGGGGATGAGAAAATAGTTGACAGAAAAGATTTGTGGAAATTAACCAGTTACACTTGTAAGGTCAACACATCCAAAGGCCAATGATAATGTGAGCAGCTGAAACAGGGACATTACTGAGAAGATAACAGATGATTCATTGGTTTGAACACCACATCATCCTAGCTGAAGCAAAGTGTGTGAAACCATATTCTTTTTCTATATGGCAACTAGAATGTGATTTTTTTCCCTTTTAATTTCAGTCAAATTGTTTTCAGGTTTGCCAAGCACCATTCTCGGGTGCAAGGAATTCATAAAAAAAGTAATCTAAAACTTCCATGGACCTCAATACATTTCATGGCTACAGAAATAACAGGAGATGATGGAACTCCTTTGCTATGTATCTTGAAGTTATCTCCTTCAAAACTTGTATGGACATAAAATTTCAGAGGAAGTGATGAAATGAGAAACCGATAAAACATCTTTGATTTGAATGAACATCTACCTTAACCAATTATAAACATTTCCAGTGCCCTTTACATTAGATAAAGTAAACAATCACACCCAGAAAAGGAAATCATTAACATAACAAAGAGGGAATCATGTTAAACACTGGAGAGTGATAAAAAAGTATGTCTTACCTGTGTAGCCATGTTTTGTAGTAAAGCTCCTCAAGAGTTTGAAATCCTGGATGACATGCCAAAAGAAAAAAAAAACACAAAGAAAGAATGAACGTGGCATTATTGTTATTATTATTATCATAAGTAATACAATTAGTTTGACAAGAGAAATGAAAAAAGTCAGTAGAAACAAACTGCTATTTCTAAAGAATTTTCTGATGCAGCTATGAAAAGAGAGAAGGAAACAACATCAACACAATTAGTAACTTGTAACAAGTCATTGGAATTTATGTTTTTGAGAACTAACCGAACAAAAAACTTAACCTTAGAGTGTATCTAGCTCTTCCATATATGATTAACCAGGGACAAATGAGTAGAGTCTGGGGATCCAAAAAAATAAGCCATCAAATCTTCACCCTTTTGCTATCAAACTTCACCATTCATGTTAATAAACCATATAAATTCAATCCATTATCCTACCATTCTAAAATCCCTCGAGCTGATTCAAGCAGAACTACATGAAGCAGTTGGTTAAGAATTAGCATGTGCATTCTGTGACTAGTTGAAAAGTATCAAATCAGCACCCTCCCTCAATCTATCTTAGAGAACTTAATAAGAATAGCTCATTGCAATGCTTTCTGATTTCTGAATAAAGCCAATTCCAGCTGGTGCTTTACCAGGCTAGGGGACAACAAACAAGTATCTGGAAGAAATTTGAAGCAAACCCCTAAATCCCACAATATGTAAGTAATACAAGAATTAAAGGCAGCAAAAACCAAGCACACTAGTCTGCAAGTATCCAAGGGAAGAATAAAAAAGATAACCATAGAGCTAAAATAAAAATCAATTCCACAAATGCAATGGGAGATGGGAGTGGATGAAGCCATGAAGCTATAAATAAATCTCAAAATCAATCATTTGAGCTCCTGTAACGAAGTTCTATCTCCTCAAAAGTTTGCCTAACAGATATTAAAATTTCCAGGCTAGCTTCTTCTTTTTTTCATCCTATATCCAATAATCCTTAAATTTAAGTTACCAAGGTGTTATTTCTCTTCCTTTTATGATGTTAAGTGGCAAGCATACCTTCAAGAAACAACTGGAATAATCATGCATAGACATACATGCCTTTTAACCTAGCAGGATTTCTAAGGAAACATTTCAAGTATGGGCCCTTATCAAATGAATTTATCTGGAAATAAACTCAGTTAATTGCTACAAGAAAATGATAGTTTCAACTTTCGAAATGTTAAACCAAAGAAGGTTGGCATGTCTGGATGACATTTCTACAGAATGATTGATAAATGAGATGACATATTGATGATGGATATGACTTTTCAAAAAGTATTGGCTCACCTCCATTTATGAAAAGATCATAAAAATTTTCAAATTTATTTAGAAAGGCGGCAACAATATCTTCTCTTCTTAATGTGCATGCAGCAGCAGACAATTCTCTTAAGACTGCATTCAAGCATGTTGTTGGTTTCTCATTATCGACATTCAAGCCTATACCTGCAAGATTGTGATGCTATATTATTTGTATCATACATGCAAACTTAGAACCAACCTTCTCTATGATTTGGATTATAGAGAACAAGTGATAAAGAAAAACCAAAGTAGCCAGTTAGCAATGTGGAAGTGTGAACATCACAAAACAATTACGGATCACAGAAAAAGAATTATATTTACCGGTACTGACATTAAACTTCTTTGATTTATATGTTGAGGTGGAGAGAATGCCTCCAACTTTAAGACCATTCAAATAAAGATCATTTGGCCATTTGATTCTAACATCAATACGCGGTAAGCCCTGAAATAAATCATATACTCCCAAATGAGTGAATCAAACCTCAAACTCACATACTGGCTGGCTGAAAAATTGCAATAAAACAATCATGCATAGCATTGATGGGTAAAGCAGCCACAAGCCACCTTTCAATCAGACACTATCAGGTGAAAATTATTTAAAAAGTTATGTTATTCACACACCAACGTAATGAGTTACTAGCACTTAGTTCTCTAAGATCACATACTCTGAATGCAACTTGACTAATTTACTTGTTTAAGTCATTATGTTCTCTTGTCCAGTAAACATCACCAAGTAAGCGATATATAGATATCAAATAAGAAAGAGCAAGGTTACTAGTTAATGACTGGCAACACCCTTCAATTAAGAAGGAAAAAAAAACCAACATTTTTGTCGCAAATATCCTTTATTGCCTCTGTAACAGCAAGAGACACTACATATTGCAACAAAGGCACAACTCGTCCATCCTCCATTTGAATGGTAAATGAAAACATCAGGCAACCTGCTGGAGATTCCCATACATTCTTTGATCGACCTGCACAATCAAACATACAAAGTTATAACTATTGATTATTGGAAATCCGAAATCACAGCACGAAATTTATATCACAAACCTCGCCCTTTATATTGAACATCAGCAACGCAAACAGTACCAATTGGAAGCTCACCAAAATTACTGTCAAAAAGAAGAAGAAAAATTAAGCATCTGAATTTATTATACACACGAAAAAAATCGGAAAATTGAAATTGGAGATTCTTACTTGGAAACAACATCATGAGTTGAAGGCAATATCGGCGACCAGATGAGTAATCTACCGAATTGATTAGTTGAAAGAGAATTCATAAACCGTTCAATACAGAAAGACTCTTCGTCTTGCCGCTGCTGCTTATTAATAATCTCTGAGTGCAAGAGAGTAGAGACTTGCACATTATCAGGCAGTTTAAGAGTGTTATTATTCATTAATGATTTAGCAATTTCATTCTCTGCAGATGATTTTCCGCATAATACCAGCTTACAAGGCGTGCTGCTGCTGCTATCCATTGCTGAACCAAAACAACAGCAGCAGCAACAAATCAAGATTTAAAAGCATTTCCAGTTGTCAAGAAAGGTAAAGGCATCTGACACGTACCTGTAGCGGCTGCAACTGATCGAGATAGAGTGAATGGGCTTTTCTGGCTTGTAGGAGCAATGAAGTTATGTAGAGAGCAGAGCGAGAGAGAAGCTTGTGGAGAGAGAAAACGCAGGTGAGGAAGCGTGAAAGAAGCGCGAGAGAAGCGCGAGAGAAGTTTTTCTGGCATTAGCTAGATTCCGCTCTCTTGGGGTCCAATTCAAGTCGTAAAAACCTCTTTCTCTACGGAGTTAGAAGTTTAGTTTGCGGAGAACACAACACGTGCTATAGGAACAGCAGGTGCTTAAAGTTTGTTGTCACTGACGTTTTGGAGCCGTTGGATTATAAAAGCGATACGTTATTCGCAGAAGGAACGGCGGAGAGGTATTTTATGACAAAATAAATTACATAGCCCAATATTTTAGGGCATTTTTTGCGAATGTGAAAATTGGAGGAAGGGAAGGGAAGGTGAGACTAAATATTTAAATTTAAAATAATACTGGAATCGTCTACAATCTCCAGTCTAAAATGTTTACAATTCTACTCAACTACCAGATACAAGCAGCTAGTTCTTCCATCTATTATTTTTTCTTTCAAAAAAATGAGGAGTGAATAATTGTGTTTGTGTATGATCTTCAGAAATCAGACTGGAAGTTGCATCGCTGTCTCTCTCCCTGCTTGAGAAGGATAAGCGAAAGTCTGTCGCGCCTTCTATTCGGTTGATGGTTAGACTCCACCTTTGTAGAAATTTGCCAAAGGAGATGGTAATTACTCTGTCATTCGTTTGATACGATTTGCCCTCGTCAACTTCCTTAATGGAAGCGTTCAGTTAATACAGTCATAGGAGGTAATCAATCATGGAGCTCACAACCGGCTTCGTTCCTTTTCTACTGCCTTCCATAATCAATCAATAGTAGGACGCAAAAATTCACCGGCACAAGGGAACCC
>Ga0325405_1006025_pt1 | contig 12263 bp, 5 predicted proteins | sample PopdelMetagenome_21_FD_205663 | JGI IMG/M metagenome (GOLD analysis project Ga0325405, IMG submission 205663) | Populus deltoides microbial communities from Bellville, Georgia, United States - Xylem-Control-R2 | ecosystem: Host-associated > Plants > Phyllosphere > Stem > Wood/Secondary xylem...
GGTAAAATATTTTATAGAAAAATAATTATTAAATTTTTTCATGTTTATTTTTAAAAAATATTAAATAGAAAATGATTTTTTTGTAAAATATTTTATAAGAAAACTAGTCAATAAAAAATATTTTACAGACAATCTTTAAATTTAATTTATTTACTGGAAAATATTTTCAGTTTATAAAATTTCATAAAATATTTTACAAATAATAATTCATTTACAATATTATCTAACTATTTCAACCATAATTATCATCTCACCACTATCTTTTTCTTTTTTATCACCACAACCACCTTATCACCTCATTCTCCATTGCTATCATTTCATCACCGTCTTTTTCTTTTTCATTACCACCACGACAACCTTATTATCATTTCCTCTATCACCATCATGACCACCTTCTTTTTTAATCATTATTACGACCACCTTACCACCACCGCTATCTCACCACCTCCACCACCATTGAAAAATATTTTACATGTAAAATATTTTACGAGAGGAAAAAACATTTCACATGAAAAATATTTTTCATTTTTAAAATTTTTAAAGCGTGAAACAAAAATTCAATGTTTTTATTTAATAAAATAAATTGATAATTATATATTGATTAACATATTTGGTCTTCTATAGTTTGAAAGTGCTTAATTTTTCTCATTTAATTAGATAGCTATATATATTTTTAACTGAAATAATAACTTATACTCTACTAAAACAAAATTTCAACCATTTGAAATGAGAAGAAAATAAGTATTTCTCCAATCTAAATTCAATTTTCTTATTAATATATCATTTTTTGTTCTAATGAAAACATTTTATAAAATTGCAAAGATTATTTTCTAAGCAAAATCCATCAAGGTCTTAAAAGAAAAATAAAAACATATTAAAAAATATCTCAGTATTTTACATATGATTGAAGACAAAAAAAAATAATGATAAATGTGATAAAATTATATCAAAAATTTATTAAAAAAATTTAAAATCATAAATTTTATTTTAGTTAAATATTCACGCAATTTTTTGTTTCATATTATGTACATAATAATTGAAAATATTATTAATATTTTCATTAAAACATATAATATTATTTGAGAACTATGGAAAAATTGAATAACAATTGAAATATATTGTTAATTTTTTATAGTCTATTTAAATTGAATAACAATACATATGGGTTAAAGCTTGGCGGTCAGCCCAACAAATAGAGAGTCATACATGCATTGCTTATGATGTCAGACCCACATGTTCGGCCTTTACTTTTTCTTTAAGGGTTGAGTGACATGTCATCCACTTGAAAAAAAAATAATAGATAACGCATCTTCTCTAGTTCATCTCCAGCCAGCTTCATTAGCAAAAAAATCTGGTCTTTAACTTTTTGGATAAAAAAAAACTAATTTTCAATTATTTTTTGGTTAAAAACACCTAAGGAGCCTTAAGAAAACCATTTGTAGTCTTAAATTAGCACAAGATTGGTTAAAAAAATAAAAAATCAACTCAAATTCAAAAAACTTCCTAAGCCTTAGTCTACTTTTTTAAGCAAGATAAAAGTCTAAACATACCTTAGTGGAGCTCTTCTCACCGAATAGAACCCTGTGAAACCAAGATCATCCTTTTTTCATCGAAATGTATTAAACCGATGACTTTTTCTCTCCTTTTTCATTTTCCAATGAGTTGTTGTCTCCTTTCTTAAACTCAAGGACTGCAAAATAAACAAAATCAACCTTTAGACCAAAATTAAAATTACAAAAACTAAAGGGACAGTAGAGGAAGGAAAATGAAATCAGGTAGACTAAAAAGAACTTTTTCAAGTGAATTTGAGATTAGCCATGTGGTTTTTTTTTGTTTTACATTTTGGTCCTCTTTTGTTGAGTTTTGTTTTTATTTAACAAATTGTAAGAAATTGTTTATTAAATTAGTCATAAAAGCCTACAATGAAAAAAACGTTTGTGGAAAAAAATGAAAAAGAAAAATATAGGTATTATAGATTGTTATAGTAAAAGATCTAGGAATTTTATTAGATTTTGTAATTTATTCATGATGGCTTCATGAATCCTATCTTATCTGTACTTGTTATGTCCAAGTTCTTAAGAAAGTTTGTAATTTGTTTGATTTAGAGGTAGTTATTGTCTTGTTATAGCTTGAGTTTCAAGCATTAAAAAAATTCTTTCAATTCTTTAAAGCAGGGGAGAAATTTATATTGGTAACATATCATTATAAAGTGGCACGCTCGATGGGATCTAATCATGTATTTTAAGAAAAAACCCCAAAAATAATTGAACAACATGAAAAGTGCACCATACTTAATAGCATTATAGGGAGATCATTCTTTCATGCAGTTTATGAGGTCAAGTTGTTACTAACACCCAAACTTATACAAAAAATAATAAAGATCTCATTCTATCATTCCTCTTTCTTTTTGTTTGTCTGTTTCAGTTTGAGGTCTTTACATTCACCTTAGTCCTCACGAGCCTACTTTACTTGTTGATCATGACATATTTCCAAACACTATTTTACCTTGTGCACCTTTTTTTTCCCAAAATGTTCATCTCTTATGTCTACCTTCTTACTAAGATATGTTATTCATATGGTATCAATAGGTGCTTCCACCACCACTAACACATGCTTAATTATATCTCTAAACTCAACCAATTAATCACAAATTGTTTGGCCAAGCATTGGATAATGCAAAACCTTAGGATAATAATAGGATTAATTAAGTAAAGTTGGTTTAACATTTGTATGGATTAATATGAACAATAAATCAATGACACAAAAAATCATATACAGATTGGGTGGACATTGTTTACCCTATTCTAAAAGGTGTAAAGGTTAGTGCTTATAAATAATTATTAGAAAAAATATGGTGAGTGTATGAAAAGGTATGTATCTAAGTTTATGTATCAATATGAAGATATTGCTCAAGAACCTTATCTACATCTTAAACTTTTAGGTTATCATTGACCAAAATGATTTTTCATTGGTATATATCTCTATCACCAAATTCCATCTACTTTTGTCCTAAGATAAAAAATAAATTTCATGAATATTTTTATCATATAGTCAGAAGTAACTATTATTAAGTTGGATAATATTTTCTAACAACCTTGAGAGACTATCTACGTATATTCCTAAAGATTTAGAAACAAAATCATGAAGTGCTCGACCTTCCTACATTAAAGAAATTATATCTAAATGGTTCTTAAAGAAATGAATTGGCTAATCCAAAAAAGTTTATTGGTCAAAAGTTTGAAGATATGCATGCTTTTACTAATAAAACATCTTAATATGATCAAACTTTGAATGTTTTTCCAATAAAAAAACCCCTCAAGGGAATATATAATGCCAACACTTCTTTCAATTGTCTCTCCAACCATATAGTATAAGTTGGGTTGAATTATTGTGATAAAAAAAATATGATAAGGATATTTGCATAATAGAACTTAAAGATGAGCAATCATTTGAATACCTAACATTGAAGAGAACAAAGGCCAAAGCTAGAAATGAATCTTTGGCTCACAAATATTTTTTTGATATTGCACAAGCAGATGAAATATTTAACCAGATCATGCATGATAGGTAAAGTAAGCTAATTGGTAATCATCTACTCCCAATACAAGAGCAGCTTAATGGGAAAACATATTGAAAATGAAACAATTCATAGAAATACTCTACTAATAATATGTGATTTTCAGAAACCAAATCCAAAAGGCATTAAAGCCTGATAGGTTAAAATCTATAGAAAAAAAAAAAGATGCAATTTGATGAGGATCTTTTCCTAAATACAACCATGAATGTATTTTCAACAAATCTAAATAGGCTGTTAGGATCGAGATTTATTTTTCTAGGTCAAGATTGAATCTATTCTAATATGTTTGTGCCTTCTTTTCTTGAACCAGTAATGTTTTTTTGGCATATAAATGGTAGCATGAAGTACTTAAAGAAAATAACAAGCCCTTTTTAGTCACTTTCTCTATGGTTAATGTATGGATATATGATGAAGATACTAGTATTATTAAGTGTTGTGTTTCCTAAAACTAATAAACGTAGTGGAAATATTAATTTAAAATTTTTTGGGGGTCTCAAGGATTTCATTAGACAATTTAAGGTCATTTAAGTTTTATGCAAAGATTACTTTAAAATTAGATCTTTGTTTCAAGGTTTGGTCAACTTTTTCAAGGTTAAGTTGTCACAAACCATAAATCGTCCAAGTGTCTAGCCTCTAAAAGTAATCCATCTGAACCACAAGTGAGAAGTCTCTTAAAACCATTTTAGTACAATATCTAGTAACGTGTCACAATCTCCCAAGTCATACGTGGTTTGACTTAATCTTTCAATAACCAATTTCTTAGTGTAATTATTATCCTTTCATAAAAAATATTTCGATTTAGATATTATATCATAAAATGTATACTCTATCAAGTCATGTTTGTTCTTAATATCGTAGTCTTTTATTCTATGAATAAGATTTGGAACTTTTTTTAAATTTCATTATACCTTGTATAAGGACTTCTTAATCAAGATTATTTGAAATTAGATGAAACATTTTCTCTAATTTATCTAGGGTAACAAATCTTTTTCTGATCTCTTAAATACCTTTATACAGTTCATATTATATTCAAATATAATATTCTCTATATAAGATAACTTAGTGATCTCAAATTTAAGGATCATTTCCATAACTATCATATGAGCCTTTCCATATACACAAATGATCTCTCCATATGGAATCTCCATATGGGTTAGTTTAGTATACATGTTATTAACAAACACCTACATATTAGTTCTAAGTATCTCTCATACTTTATTTTATGATAACAACTACTTTCTTTTATAAATAAAAGAACATAATATGTATCAATCTCAACAACTTTAATTAATATCTAGTCTTAATAGAGAATCGACTATGAACATTTAGAAACAATTATTTGATGCAATATAAATCTCATAATTATAATCACTTTATAATTTCTTTTACAAAGTATTTTTTACCAAGGACTTTATCTTTACTCTTTACTTATTAATTAAATATAAATGAATATTAAAAATAAAAAAGTCTTTATTAATAATAAATATATTTTTATATGAATAAAATCAGTGTCAGATGTAACTAATGATTGACTATAGGACATATACACTAACATTAAGTTTAATAGATTAGACAATTTAGGATAACCTACTAACTTTATTGTTTTAAGAACTATCCATAAAATGTATAAGCTAGTGTATCACTTTAGTAAACTAGAAACTCTAACTTTAGAGAAACTAGGTTACAATGACTCTTAATAGAATTAATTGATAATTCAAGATTGTAAAATACCTATTGGTCATAACTAAGGCTTTGAACTTCTATTTCTAGAAAAAAAAAAAAACACCGAGCAAAATTTCTATATAGAAAGACATGCCCCTAACACCACAATCATTTCATGTTTTACCTTCAATATCACAACTTGGGAACAAACAATCCACCACAACTAACATTCATAGGTTATTTGCTTATGTGTGATTATAACAAAAATATTATTAATCTCTTATTCAAATACATGCATTGCTTTGTATAGGACGAAATTGAAATGTCTAGTATTGTGAAAGAATTTGTCGAACATCTCTTTTTTTCTTCTATTAAGCACAAGTTTAAAGTATTCGAACAACCAATGCTAGGATGGCTCCTAATGTGGTTAGTAAAGTAAAAGAGGAAATCAAGAAACTTCTTAAAGCATGTTTTATACAAATAGCATGGTATGTAGAATTATTCTTTAATATTTTTTCCTTTTTATTAAAAAGAATGGCAAGTTTAGAATTTGTATTGAATTTCCAATATTAATACAACCACACCAAAATATGAATGTTGGGTTTCCAAAAATACATAAATATAGTGAAAAAAATAATTAATTTTTTTAAGTCCCGAGGTCCCATTAGGCAATCTAGGATTTAGAGTTTATGCAAGATTACCTAAAGAACAATTATTCTTTTATAGGTTAGATCAACTCTTCAAAGATGAGTTATCGTAAACCACAAGTCATTCAATTGTTCGATTTCTAATAGTAATCCACTCAAACCACCATTTAAAAAATCTCTTAAAACATTTTTTATGAGAAAAAGATTGTTATGCTTTAAGTACTACCTCTTCCTTTTCTCTATTATACTTATCTGTATAGGTGTATCTAATGTGTAGGGTGTGTATAGTTTATATAAAAAAAATAGAAGGCATAACATTCTATTTATAGGAAAAAAAAACAAAATAACTCTATTAATAGCAAAATATCACTTTGCCTTGTGAAATATATCGCATATATTATTTGAGGATAGTTTTAAAAATTTATGCGATCAAGTCCTTATTTGATTTTTTTTAGGTCTAGAATTATAATTTCCAATATTAATTACATTTTAATCCTCAATTTCTAAAATTTATTTATAATTAATTCCTACTTGATTAGTCATCCAAATTTAATTTCTTATCAATAGTTCTTCATGTTTGTTACCCGTTAAGTTCTTAATATGCTAGTTTAAATATAAATCATAATCCTAAATAAAATAAAGTAAAGTAAAGTAAAGTAAAGTCAAGAATATAATTTATTGTTAATTCAATAATTGATTGACTTATACTTAAAAATTAAGTGCACCACCGTCTAACAACATGTCATGATCCTCAAAATATTAGAAAATCATAAGTGGTATGAATTAATTTCATTTGAGTATGAATTGTGTTTGTTTTGTCAAATCATGTTTGTTCTAAACATCATAAACATTGATTATTTTGATAAGATTTGAAACTATTTTTAAATCTTATTCCTCCTTATGAAAAGATATCACAATCAATATTATTCAAACATAGGTGGAACATTTTTCCTTATTCATCAAGGGTGATGTATCATTTCTTGATCACTCAAATATCTTAATATAGTTCATAATATACCTAATATCTTCTCATTTGTTACCCCTAATTAAGATAATATATGGACGAGATCAAAGAATAACATTATCTATATAAGATTACTTAGTGATCTCAGGTATAAAGATCATTTAAAAAGCTATCACATGAGCCTTTTTATAGACATAGGTTATCTTTCCATATAGAATCCTCATGCGGGCTAGTTCAGTGTATATGTTATTAGACAAACACCTACATATTAGTTCAGTATACACTAACATGATATCTCATGCTCATGCCTGATATGCTAGTTGATTTTGCTACTAGTAACAAACTATTAAGTTTTATAGATAGTCATTTACGGCACGCTCAAATTTTCATTATAAAAGAGGATTTTTCTAGTTGCTGTGAAAAAAAAAGGTTGAATTCAAATAGCTTACAAAGTAATAGTTTTTTTCTCCTCTTTCAAATCAAATAGCCAAGAAGGCATGAAAATCCAAGACATTAATCATTCATGTCGTCAAATTGATGGCTTAGTTTAAAAGTTTTCTTTCCTTTTATGTAAAATTATAAATTTTCTTTTATTTTTTCTTAGGAGATTCTAAAGCAACATGTGGATATTTTTTACATCCAAAATAAAAATTTCAAGTTACAGACATGTATGCAAGAGTTATTTAATAAACTGGATTCATTGATATTTAAAGAAGCTTTTCTATCAATTGTAGCCAATTTACATCTCATTAATTTAGACATAGGAGATTTTATGACCAAGATTATTCTAAAAGACTTCATGAATTTTTTAGCTTAAGTTTTTCATGTGTAGTCCATATAAAATATTCAATAGTCATATTATTTGAGATTCTTGTTTCCTTCTCTAATTTGAACATTATTTAGTATTTTTTTCCTAGTTAATAATTGATTTCTAATTTGGTTTCTTTTTCTTATTTCTTATAATATTACGATTACATGAATTTGTTCAATTAAAATTTTCTTGTTGAAACTTGACAACCAAATTCAATATAGAAATTGAATCCTTGCACGAAACTAGTTTTAAGGTCTTAGACTATTATATAAGGATATCTACTATCATTCTAACTCCCTAGCCAATATTTATACACACAGTTTTTCAATACAATTCCATTTCAAGCTTGCTTCTATTAGCTTTAAGCTTTATCTTTCTTCATAATTTACTTTTGTTACTTTATTTACAAGCTTTCTTTATTACTGTAATTTTATTTTTCCTTAGCTTTGCTTTATTTTTTATTCTTAGCTATTATTATACCACACTTGTTACAAACCTTCATGGTTTGTAAGGATTTTCTTGCTTGAAACCTTCTCCTTTGTTTGATATCTTTGATTCCAATTATTGTAGAATCTATATCTTATTTGATTGTGAAGTAGTTGTCACCTCCTCACAAATTTAACCCTAAGTATTATATCTAATAGCTTTAAAAAGAATTTATTGACAACAATAAAAGATTTTGAAGCTAAAATTAAAATATAAATAATATCTTCAATAAAAAAATTAAAAGGCTTTAATGCCACAAATGGATGCCCATATATAAAAGGAGAAAAAATACATCCAAAATAAAGTGAGAAAGGAGTAAGACAAATAAGTTGTTTGGAATCTTGTGAATTGAATTCAATTCACGTGGTTAAATCAATTCTTATGTTATAAACTTTTTTGAAGGTATTGATTTGAATCCCAAATAGAATTCAAATCATAAAAAAAAAAATTGTGTAAAAACAATCAAGAGGGAGTCTAATTTGCTACAATAATTCCAAATGAAGAATAATATTCTAAAAATACTTTTTATCTCTTTCTTTCCTCTAAAAAACATATTTCATATCTCTTTCTTCACCCTTTTTAACCACTGATTTCTTTAACAAAAGCTTTGGTTTTTAAGCCCAAGAAATTGCTTGAAGTGGGAAAGAGTATTGACAAGACTTTCAAAAACTTCCAAAAGGTTAGTTGTGTTCCTTGTGGTTCTTTTGATATTCAAGTAAATGATAGAAAGTTTTGAAAGATGAGATGGTTTTAGTTGTTAACTACATTACATATCATTTGGGTCATTGGAAAATTTTGCTTAAATGCTAGAATGTTTAAAGGAATGAAATAGGTCTATTTATATCTTCTTTAAAATTCTTCTTTTATGTCATTTTAAATAAATATAAAGGTCATTATAATCAAAAAAATAATTTATGTAACAAAAATGATTCTAAGTTAAGAGCAAAATAATCAAGATTATTAATTCAAAATATTTTTATATGTATTCTAAATAGTATAATTGAATTCAATTATATGATTTAATATTTTATTTTAAACATAAAAATTATAATAAGTTATCAATTAAATTCAAATAATCTTATGAATTAAATTCAATTCAGCATGTGATTTGGTTTCAAGAGAAACCATAAAATTTTTACTATCATTTTATAATTTAGGAGGAAAAAAACTCATTAGTCTAAAATATGGACTAATCTTATTACAATTAGTTGATTTGATGACCTAGTAATTTAGAATTTTATTCTAAACATAAAAATTATAATAGGTTATCAATTAAATTCAAATATGCTTATGAAATGAAGTAAATTCAGTATATAATTTAGTTCAAAAAGGTTGAAAGAGAAACCATAAAATATTTACAATTATTATATAATTTAGGAGGAAAAATACTCATTGATCTAAAATGTGGACTAATCTAATTACAATAAGTTGATTTGATGACCTAGTAATTTATATTTCATGCAAGGTAAGATCACAAATTGAATTTGATAACTATATTAGAGATATGACATTATATTCTCTAGTTCATGTAAGTAATTGTTGATCTTGTAGTGATTGCAAAAATATTATTGATCTTGTACTCGTGAAAATGATTACCACACACGGTTTGCATTGGTGTGAAATTGTTTGAGTTAATTATTTTAATGTTATTTTGTTATTTCATATAATTCTTTTGCTTTTTTTTTTTTTTTTTACCATTAGACCTCTCCAAATCAAATAAGAATATACATTCATTATATTTGAATCATTGAGAATTTATCACAACCAAACATTATATTTGAATCTTGATTGCTAAGGAAAAAATACACTCCCTTGATCAAATTTTTTTTTAAAAGGAATCAGGGTTTCATTGTACACACAAACTCAATTCATTATGGATTGAAATAGTGAAATGATGAATTTTTCATTCCAAGAGAAAATCATTGAACTAATTATTAAGAGTAATACAATATTTTTATAAAATCTATTAGTCATTATCAAATTAGTTAGAAATAACTATGTGTTTGCACATTTTTAAATCACAATAAAATAAATAAATTGCCTTTAAAAGAAAAAATTATTTAACTTGCGTATATAGGTTTTTTGTATTTTCAATTTTTAAAGCACAATACAATAACTAAATTGCTCTTAGAAGCAAATATTCTTCAACTGATGTCCATGGGCTTTCTTATATTCTCACTTTGGTAAATTTTGATATTTTAATAAATATAAAATATAATTTAAAGACAAAACTAGAAAACACATGTTAGTGGGTGGGCGACACCCACACTCTTTGGACAACACATGAGGTGTCTCCCAGTGGCTAAACACTACATTCTGCAACGACATTGGAATTGTTTCGGTGGCCCTTCCATCGTGCGTGTGGCTTACTAAAATCCGATTTTGCACAATTGATCATTTCTTTTTTTTTTCCTCCCTCCTCCTCAATTTTCACAAATCACCCTTGAAAGCTTCAAAGTATCCCTTCAATTTATTTTTCCTTCAGATTTGATCCATAATATTTTGGTTACTATAAAATTAAAAATTATTTTTAATCTTATCCTCCTTTAATTTTTTTTCCATCAAATTATAAAATTAGATTTGATGCATGGTCTTTTGATTACTATTTCTTTTATTTGACATAATTCTTAAATTTAAATTTTTTGTACGATTCATTCTCTATTTTTTTTTTCCCTATTAGATTTGATCCTCATTCTTTTGATGACTATTTTTTTAGTTTGGTAGATTTTTTTAATTGATATTTTTTCCTATTTCATCATTCAACATTAAATTAGTTGGGAATTGAGCTTTTTAATTCAGCTCGGGTCTAGGCTTTAATGGGATGTGAGTTTGAGAATTTAACCCAGGTTTAGATAATTAACTTAAGTTTGCTTCTTCTTGTTTTCTTTTTCTTTTTTTAAGCTTATGTTTTTCCAGTTTCATCCTTCAACATTTATTTAATTGGAGATTGGACTCTATTATTTTTTCATTTGCTTTCTATAGGATTTTTCACTAATTTTTAAAATGACCTAGGTTATCTTGAATCATGTCTTCTTATTTTTCATTCTTTTTGAAATCTAATATTTTTTAAAAAATAAATTTTATTTTTGAATTAAATGAAGTGATTAAATATAAGCATGAGATGTTTATTTTATGATATTTTATTTAGTTTGCTTTTCGCGTCGTTACTCTAACGTCATGTTCAACCTCTTTCGATGTTGTTGTGCAGCTTTTCACAGTGACATTAGAATCATCATGGTGAGATCTTTTTGGTGGTGGGGTGGTTTCTATGATGAAGTGACAGTGAGTTTGCAACGATTCTTTCTCTTCTCCTCTTTAGTATGATATTGGCAGCTAATTTTTATAATTAATTTTTTGTCTACTTTATTTATTGTCGATGCTTTTTTATTATTTTATTAAATTAACTGAGATTATTGAACCCAATCAAGTCAATTACTTGAGTCTTAGATTCTTAAAAAAAAACGTTGGTGTTCCCTGAATATATTTTTTTTATGTTAGAAAAATTTGACCTGACTCATAGCATAACGAGAGCCACTTATCTAATTCAATCTATTCTAAAGAATAATTAAAAATTGATATTAAACAACTACGGAGGAGAAGTGTTTTCGGAGTATATTATTTATATGGTTAGCACCAAGTATTCAAAGAGACCATTAAAAAGATTTCTATTAGAAAGAACCATATAGGTGTTTGGTAGTGCGAGCAGAACGCTTTTTGCCTAAAATTGAAAGTTTTTTTTTTTATATTTTTTTGGATTGTTTTGATATCAAAAGTAAATTTTAAAAAATAAAAAATTATTGTAATGCTTTTCTAAGAAAAAAAATATTTTAAAACGCAACATTTACTATATTTTCAAATACATTTTAAGCATAAACATAACGATGCAGTCTCACAAATAATTGGTAATAAGCAATGATAAATTATGGTTTTAACATGTTCAAGCGGGAGTTGTGACTCTTTTGAATCGAGAGCAAGAGAAATATATCCAAAAGGAGATTTGTACCACTTGAATGTGAAAGGGATGAGCTTACAAATTAATGCAACAACTTACTAATTAGGTGTGAGAAATGATAGAGTTGTGTAATGTACTACTTGAGAACATGCTAATCAAATGAT
>Ga0325405_1006027_pt1 | contig 12261 bp, 10 predicted proteins | sample PopdelMetagenome_21_FD_205663 | JGI IMG/M metagenome (GOLD analysis project Ga0325405, IMG submission 205663) | Populus deltoides microbial communities from Bellville, Georgia, United States - Xylem-Control-R2 | ecosystem: Host-associated > Plants > Phyllosphere > Stem > Wood/Secondary xylem...
GATGGAACGATGTTGCGGTTTAGAGGGATTTCAAACTGATATACATCCTGGAAGATATATGGCCGCACTATCTTGAGCACGTGACGTCCGAGCGGTTCACACGACGCTCACAGTCCGGTGCTGGCAATCGGAATCGGCCAATTAAGTTACAACGCACATTGGCAGCTCCGTTTCATTTGCTGCACATGCGAAACAGATGGTAAGATTAATATAAAAAATATATATATATATATATATATATATATATATATATATATATATATATATATATATATATATATATATATATCGTTAAATTAAGTTGTTGTTAATAAATCTTTTTTCATTATAGGATATGTCTCTTGGACATGAGCTGAGCCCGATGGAGTGGTTTGTAGAGACACGTGCGGAGTCAAGACCGCCAAAAGGGGGCGCAACAGTTCGTTGATAACTATGCTCAACATTTCGTGGTATGTTTGTTCAACCATTTTATTTTGTAAGTTATTATGTTTATTGAATTGAATATGATGATTTTTTTTTTTATTTTCAGGAGACCTATAATAATCAGTTGAGGGAGAGATACGGGGACAATATTTTGACCCATCCGGAATTCGATCTGGATTTGTGGATGGAGGTTGGATCATCAGGTGTAGCCGATAAAAATCGGGTTTACAGGCTCTCAAACACTACGGCCAACAACTTGCGGTCGGCCCGTAGTGTTTCAACTGTTGGGAGCTTCCAATCAATACCGAGCTCCTAATCTAAGGAGTTCGTGGCCTTACAGCAACACACGGCTCAGCTCACCGAAAAATACGACCACCTATCAGCGGAGTACACACAATTCAAAGCGTCTCATGCACAATAAAGAGCGGAGTTTGAACAACTCAAAGCGTCTCAAACACAACAAAGAGCGGAGTCTGAACAACAAAAAACGACTAATGAACAACTTCACGAAATGGTGATGAAAATGGCAACACATAGTGGAACATGTGCGCCTAATCCTTTTTGGCCGTATAACCACCAGCCTCCTCCTCCTCCAGCTCCACCTTTATATTAATTTGTAATAAACATTATTTACCTTTAAATTTTCATTTAATATTTTTTTAAAACATATTCAGTTTGTAATGAATATTATTTAACCTTGATTTTTTGTTTTTGATGTTTAATATAAATTTTATTTGCATAATTGGTTTTTATTACCATTAATTTATATAATTTTATATTATGTATTCTAAATAATTTTTTAAAAACAAATTTAGAAAAAACCATTACAAAGGGTTTTACCGACCAAATGAATCTGTCGGCATTTGACAGTAGCTACCACATTCATCGACGCATTTGCAGACAGATATATTCGATTGGTATTTCATACACTCACCGACAGCTTTACCAACGGACTGAATTCGTCGGCATTTGACAGTATCTACCACAATTACCGACGAATTTATAGACGGATATATTCGGTTGGTATTTCAAACACTCACCGATAAATTTACCGAGAGAACTTAGCCATCGGTAAATCACGATATCACTGACGGAAGAAAATCTGGCGGTGTATTTCAAGCGGGAAACTTTTTTTTAGCGCGCAAATTTTGTCTGTAAAACCATTGGCAAATGGTTTTTTTATGTTTCCGACCGATATAGCGACGGAATGTGAAATTACCGACGAGCAGAAAGCCGACGAAAATAATTCGTCAGTGAAGACGTCGGTAAATAAATCACCAACGAACTGGTAATCACACACCGACGGAATATTTCTGTCGGTAAAACTGTGAAATCTTGTAGTGATAGGTTTCCTATGATAGGTTTGCTATGATGAATGGCTTTGGGTTCAAAGTCTAAAAGTAAGAACCTTTGGCCAATATTGATCATACCTTTAGATATGTCTAGAAAATGCCAAGGAGAACTAATGCAAATCTCTTGAAATCTGCGTTTGATTCAAATTAAATTTATTAAGAAAGAAATCCAAGGAGATTTCATGTGGTTTAAAAGCTCATTTTTCCCTTAGTATTTCATACTCTCACGGCTCGTAAACCGTGGAGTCAAAAATTGAAATGTCCTCAATTATAATCAAAGCTTCTTCCAAAGATGTATGATGACTTATTATTCCTAGAAAAATATTTTGGATATTAACCGCTTGGGGTTTCTTTATCCAAACATTAACAGTGAACAATAACAAGTTATTCCAAATAATATTTTGGATATTCATCCACTTGAGATTTCTTTATCCAAACATTAATGGTAAATAATAGATGAATTCTCCCAAAATAAGATTTTTGTATTTTTTGAAATATTGGCTAATACCCTTTGGAGTTTTACAAACATGTTGTAAAATCCAGAAATGCAAGAAAATAATTTTTTGTTGTGTTTAAGAAATTCATGCGAAAACACATTTTCAAAACATCAAATATTTGTTTTTTTTATATATAAAAAAATATTCAAAACATGTTAGAGTATTGGTTGTATGCAACACACAAGAAAACATTTTTTTTTTGTTTTTCAGAGACACACACACATATATATTTGCAACATTTCATGGAAAAAACTAGGTATTTTAATACCAGATTTGTATTTCCACAATATAAAAAAATAACAAACCATAAACTAAATACACGAGAAAACCAATGATATTACTTTTTTTTGGGCTGGGTCCAACTCAGCCTATATGGCTAGGCTGAACCCAGCAGGCCTAGTTGGGTCACTGGCCTAAACCAGTGACCCGGCTGGGTACTGTTGCAGATTGCATCCGTGAATTACTCACGCATGCACTGCACAGCGTGAAGGTAATTAATTTACCTTCGCACAGTGCTCAAATGCTTTAGTAAATGCAAAACAGAATAGGGCAATAAAGACTTACCTGGCGAGGCAGCGGTTGGAGGCGAAGTGGAGGAAGACGACTGGTTGCTGCTCACGAAGGACACCCCTACTCGCTGTTCATGGTGGAGTCAGGCTTGCCGGCTGTTGTCGCTGCTTGTTTCAGGCATGGTTGCAGACGAAACGGGAAATGGTGGCCCGCTGGCTGGTCGATATTTCTCCTCTGTTTCTCGTGTTGCTGGAAGGGAAGGATGGATTCTGCTGATTCTGCTACTGCGGTTGAGGAAAGGTGTGGCTTTTGCTAGTTCCATCTGGTTTTGAATGTTATCAGGCAGGGCTGAGCTGAGGGAGAAAAAGGGATGAATGGAGAGTCGTTTCTGGGAGCTGTGTGGGTTGTGTTGACAGAGAGGGAAGGCTTGTAAATGGTGTTTACGGTGGTTGCATACTGGGGGAGTGAGGTCTGGTGAAGAGGCTGCAACCAATAGAGAGAGATGAGGAGGTGGTGGCCGGATGCTCTAAGTCGGCTGAGACAGGGGAAGAGAGGCTTGTGTCCGGGTATTTGTGGAGAATAGCAAGTGAGTGAGGAAGAAGAAGGTGAAGGGTGAAAGCTGGGGCGTCAGTTTTGGTTTTTTTCCAAAGGGAAGGGGGGGTCTGCTTTGTTTTTAAAAAGATGGGGGGGTAGAGAGGATAGGTTTAGGTTTTTGTTTGTGTTTTCCCTCTTTTCTGAAAAATTACCTCCCTTTTGAATTTTTTTCTCCTCTTCTCATTTATTATTGTTGGAGGTTCACTTATATAGAAAATCTCTACACGTGCTATTCAAGGATATATTGCAATAATTATTGCAGAGATTGTCTTCTATAACTAGGACCAACAAATCCTATATATATGATATTTTATATTGCAGTGATTATTTTCCATAACCAGCATGAATCAAATCATATATCTATGGTATTTTATATTGCAGTGATTATTTTCCATAATCAGCACGAATCAAATTATATATCTATGGTGTTTTATATTGCAATAATTATATATGATTAAATAAGTATCTTCTTGACATATTGCCTTCTTAATATTAGCCCTGATGTTCTATGTTATCGCCACATGTAAACCTTTATTATTTATTTATTTTTTTTGAAAATTTATAAAAACATGGGTCAAATTAAAATTGAATAGCAACGATGTTTATCATTTTTCTTTAGGAAGAACGTCGATGATCTTTAGAATTTACAAGTTAAATCCTTAATGGAGAATATATTCAAAGACGTAGAATCAAATCTAGTTCCTTATGAGATTGTTATTTGCAGGGGTTATTGTCATCATCTTACTGCACAGAATTTTTCGTTTTGAAATAGAACGTGTGAAAGAGAACCTCAAAACTTAAATATGGAATAGATTGTGATATTGAATTATGGCATCATAGATAGGGATTACATTTGATATTGAGTCATGAGCACTGAGCTGTTCATGCATGGTGGTTCTGTTTGTGATGTTTCTCTTTTTTTCCGGAATGATATGGTCGACTGCAGTATGCACATTTTTAATGCTTTTCCAGATGCAATGCAAATAGAGGAAATTCCTAGAGCAATGTTAATGCAAGCAGGTAAGAAAGCCTCAGCCCAATCAATGAGCTTGCAACTCTGTTGAAATTCGGGAAAAGTAAATGAGTTGAGCTCCCAAGTTCGAGTCCCAGCTTTAACAATCTATTGCTAATTTGGTTCCTTAGCTGTCGAAGTCAAGTCGTCTATAGTTCTAGACGCAAAACAAAGAAAATACTCCGAACATTGCCTGATCGTATCTCTCCAAACATAAAACAGGAAAGATGACATGATGAAGTAGCTCAAAAACCGTCAATGTGATTACTGTTTCCAAACTAAATTTATTTTTTTCTTCAAAATCTTTTTAAAGGATTATGTTATGCCAGACAGTGAACTCCAGCCCAAATCCCCTTGATCGTTGCGGATAATTTGGTACATCATGTGTCGTTTCTTTTGCTAATCCTAATGTGATCCAGCGTCCCATTTTTTTCCTCTTGAAAGAAAGAAAAAATTATTCATCGAAAAAAGTAAATTAGCAGAAGGCTCAATCCTGAGCCCATAAAACAACATTGAAAAGATTGCCAATAGGCTAAACTAAGAAAGCACCAGCGTAAATCCCTCCAGCTTTCTCATTAATTTCAAATCAGAATTAATTTTTATTTTAATTCATTTATTATTATTCAGCAATGTTAGGGATTTTCGTGCGGACCGGTGGTGTTCATGATATTGACAATTGGAGGCTTAACACGTTGGCACGCAATATTTAACGTGGTTCAGCAAGTTGCCTATATTCACGGGAGCAGTCCATATTATTAGAGATAGAGAAAGATTACAACACACAATACATGGAGGAGGAGGATCACATCCACTCAACTCAACTCCCATCTCTCATTGCTGCACTTGTAGCCACTGCAATGGCAGTAGGGCTGCTGCTGCCCTTGGCAGCCCCTTTCTCTCTTCTCATGTATTTCTCTCTTCTTCTGCTCTGCACCACTCACCCATGCTGCTCTCTCGGTGTCTATTTATAGGCAAGAATGGTACCATCAACTCCAGCTTATATTCAATAATGGTGGCTGCCAAACTTTGACATTTGGTAGTTTGCATATAAGCTGCTACATTTGTCAATGGATGGTGCAGTCCATTAATGGTTGCTGCACATTAATGGCAACAATTCTAATAATCACCCCCGTTGCCATTCATGTGGGGCAATTGTCCTCTTGCTTCTTCAGCACATGCTTGCATCTTGCAGCTCTTCCAAGCTTACCATTCCAAGAGCGTCTTCGGCTAAGTTTACAGGTACTTGCCAAACCTTTCAATTAATAGAGTCACTTAAGCACCACTTTGCTCACACCAAAGGATCACTGCAACCAGATGGTCTCCCACATCACATCTGAAGAGTGTTAACGCTTGTCTCTAGGACACACAACATTCCCCTTCAAGCTTATCAATCATGCTTGGTCCAGAATGATCTATCAAGCGTTACACCAAGACTTACAACACCCCCTTATACGATAATATCTACTTCCAAGTGCGACAATCATTATTTGAGTATTTCAATATGATCACGAGCTCACCACTCTTCTAAGAATTTACTCATCCAGGAGTTGCGTCTGCCATCTTTTCCACCCTAGGAACCACACCTTACTTCTCTGCGAGTCTCTCGCTCTTAGTCCTAAGAGTCCAGGTAGTTCTCCACCTATAACCATGGGGGCAGCCTATTAAAGGTTGATCCATATCTATCTTCATACTCTGAGTATTACAATACCATCACCGAGCTCACTACTTTGACAAGAGTCAACTTGTTTCTGGAACCTGCGTATGCCCTCTACTCCTACATAACAGTCGTGTTTTAATGATTCACAAGTCATCCACTTATTGTCCAAGGAAAATGTTATCTAGCTTATTGATCTTTAGCATGGGGGCAATATCCATGAAAGTCAATTCAGCATTTATCTTCATACTCATCATAGCCACTCTATTGGCTGGATACACTTGTCCACTCTTATCTAGCCATTACATCAACTCTAGGGCGTTTTGAACTTGGGCTCATATAATGGCCCTCACATCTTCTCTCTAAGGTGTCTTTGCCCATTTTCATGGGATAGTCGCATCCTTCTTTGTCTGGGATGCCTCAAAGTGGCTCCAAAATTCTCTACCACCATGTGCACTATGGGAGAGATTACTACCACTAATTACATAGAAAGAGAGAGTTACGGTACACTCCTCACAATCCTCCATCTCGATTTCTATTTTTGGAGCTTCTATGCCTTTCATAGACGGTCGCACCTCCTTAATTATGTGCATCTGCGACAACTCATCTTTCCATCCTTGCATGCATTGAAAAGGTCTTTGTCTATTGTCTTCATCAATAGCACAGGAGACTTCCTGTTATACAACCTCTACATACTATCTGCTCTAAGCTTCATCTGGGAACACTTCTTCTCCTTGCACCTGTTGTCTCATTACAGTACCTCGTTGGATCCTACGGGTACTCTTGCACAATCTTCATGTGCCCTTGTGCAATTTATGTTCTCCAGATTTCGTTCTATTCCTTGCTTATGTTTGACAATAGCTCATCTTGTCACAACACCTATCCAAGTCAAAATAAGGTGTCAATCTTTATCCCCTTATTGTATTTCTCTTCCATTGTCAAGGTCTTCATCAATTCTACCTTTGAGAAATCACAGTCACCGAATCTAACTTCTTTGAAGAAATACCACTTTATCAGATCCTTGAACATCTGGAACTCGACTGTTCCTTTGTGTTGTCATCTTGCTAGTTTTCAAGAGTTTCATTACAAACTGTTGCATATACAAAAATAGTACCATATGGATGATCCTTCAACTAAGAAAATTCCAAGGAAAGATTGGAGGGGTCACATCGGTCCCACTTAAAACCCAATCTCCTAGCCAGAACTCCTTAGGCCATATGTATCCATTGTACTGTCTTTTCGTATATACAACCATTTGCTAGCTTTGTCGTGATTTTTCTTTACAAGTGATCTGGAATATCCTGGTTTTATACCTAATTTATCAACATCTAGCGAGACTACGAATGCTTAGATTCGTCAAGATTGATCTTCATCAACTTCCACTCTCTACCTCAAATTGTCCATATGATCGGGTGTTTAGAGTGTCCTAATTTTTCCTTCCCTCAAGGCAACTAAAATTTCCCACTTAGCAATTCAGCACATATAATTGGGTAAACTTGTGCGACTTCTTCTTCTTCATCTCCATTAACCACCATAATGTCCTTTAGATGCCTCTTCGTTAGGCAATCTCTCTTAATAATTCACCATCACCACTTTCAGTTCAGATCTCAATAATCGGATCATACCATTGCATCCGAAATGATTAACTTAGCTGAAAACAAGTCTAAAATCATCGAAATCGCATTACAAACGGCTAAGATTTGATCAAAACAATTCTAGCTAGATGAACTACCCAAATTCAAACTCAAATCCGGTTGCACGTAGGATCAGCTACACTGGATCTTATCCCTCAGTTCGCGGCTTGGCTCAAACTCAGCTTGACTTGTGGCTAATGATGTGGCTAGTGGGTACAACTGTGCTGACATGGCATGTCAGATGACTGGTCGCTGACATGGCATGTCAACTATGCATGTTGACGTCATGATTACGTCATGATGATGTCATCCTCATCCGAGTTAGTCACGTGGATCGGGTCGTCTGGTATTTGAGTCGAGTCAGCCCATCTGGGTGAAGAAGACGTGTGGCTCGTCTGCACGCGTGGTTAGCTTCCTCGTCAGTGCGTGTGTCAATTTCCCACATCAGAAATTTGCGGTGTTTTCACTAGTGTGCTTGTCTATTCCTTTTCTCTACAGTGGTATGATCAAAACACCATTTGGACCACTTTTATTTTTTAGCAAGAAGCAAACACCACTTTAAATCATATGCTCTGATACCAATTGTTAGGGATTTTCCCGCGGAACGGTGGTGTTCATGATCATTACCCATTGAAGACTCAGCACACTGATACATAATATTTAACGTGGTTTGGCAAGTCGCCTACATCCATGGGAGCAGTCCATATTATTAGAGGTAGAAAAAGGTTACATCACACAATACATGGAGGTCGAGGATCACATCCACTCAACTCAACTCCCATCTCTCATTGCTACACTTGCAGCCGCTGCAATGGCAGTAGGGCTGCTGCCTTTGGCAGCCCTTCTCTCTTTCTCTTTTCTCACGTATTTCTCTCTTCTTCTGCTTTGTATTACTTACCTTGTGTTGCTCTCTCGGTGCCTATTTATAAGCAAGAATGTACCATCAACTCCAGCTCATATTCAACAATGATGGCTGCCAAACTTTGACATTTGGTAGTTTGCACATGAGCTGCTACATTTGTCAATGGCAGTATAGTGTAGCTGCACATTAATGGCAACAATCCTAACAAGCAATCCTATAGCTTGATGGAACCAGAGCAGATTAAGAACGTTAGGATTTTGTTCAATATGTTAATGAATTAACATTAAAAGCTGCAGCCATTGCTGGTTCTATCGAGCTACGGGATTTCTGAATAAGTAATTGACTAAAGAATGGGTGCTTCATGGGCGACAACTTATAAGAACGGTAATCCAAGAAAAAATTGATACCTGTTTATTAATAGAATCTTTGTGCCTTTGGAAGGCTCCCATTGAGTAATTCAAGATGAAAATTGGGAATTTATAAAGAAGAAGAAGATTGGTGTGCCTTCAACAAGATCTGATCAAATGGATATCTAGGAGGCATTAGACAACTATTTTCAGCCTTGTTTAGCAATAAGTGATACTATAACCTGGGATTTTAGCCCCGATTGTAAACAAGCTACTTTGAGGGCAAATGCATAATCCAAGACATGGTTTTATTGTCTAGCAAGCCAGTCGGTTACTAAAAAAGTATTCAATCATCGATACTTTGAAGACAAATGCACTCTCCATGGTTCAAATTATGCTACACTTGGAAAAATGTGCAGTCTGCTCCGTACAGATTGTATGGCTCTAACCATCTTTAGGAAGGAATGCTAAATACTTCGTACTCTAACTTGTGGTTTTTTTGCAATGAAGAACAGTTTTGTTTTTCTTGTTTTGTAGTTACTTTGCGGCGTAAGGTTTTCAACTGTTTTGAGTTAAGATAAGTTGCTATTTCGATAATGTAATTTCTCATTTATGATAAAACAAAGGTTGGAATGGAGTACAAGTCTTCCCAACCCTTTGTCACCATCTGCACAAAACGCTCATGCTTTGCATCTCACACACATCAGGCACCTGTGCATGCACCGAAATGCTTGATTTTGAGCCCTCAGAAAAAAACAAAAGCAATTCATCCTTATATTAAGGATAGCATGGATGTGTGCAAGTTCATGAACTTAGTACGTAGTTAACAAAAACAGAGTAATCCTCTCAAGATAAATTAAGAATAGAGCCATGGGTCTTATCATTTTCTGCTGCTTGAGGAAAAAGAAAAGTGAAAAAAAAGGTGGTAGTAGTAGCTAGCAGCAGCAACTTACCTAAATTTTGAACTGCATGACAATGATCCATGTCCTATGTCAGTGAGAAACTACTTATTCTAAATCCAAATAGCACCGGCTTGTATAAGCAATGGGACCAGCTGGTTCTGGACGTGGAGGCTCATCACCTGCCTTTCATTACCAACCAGCCGTTGGCCTATGAACACAGCAGGTACGCTCTGTCCAAACCCCAGCTGCACTAGTGCCCTTTCAATTTGTTGTCCATTTGGAATCCTGTCGAGCTCATAAACTGTTGGATTTGCTCCAAATCTACGTATAAGCGACTTGATGGAGTGGCTCATGCAGCAAGAACTCTTGCTGAAAATCACCACTGGCTTTTCTTGTATCATCACATTTAACACATCCATTTAATGTCACAGAGCGTTCAAAGAGTTGGTGTGGTTGTTGAGAGACTTCAGAAGGTGTGTGGGGTGGGTGTATTAATGAAGTTTGTTGAGAGCTTCGCTATGAGGAGCTTGAGCACCTCTGCAGGCTATTTATAATGTTCTTTTATAATTGTTAATTTGCTTACAGTTTCCTGCAGGATAGAGTACATAAGAGACTGACGGAAAACTAGTAAGAAGATGTGTTCATAGATTCCCCATTTGCCTAAATTTTTGAATTGCAATTTGCATACGATCGAGAAAAATGTGGTTTTCTGTGCTATGACGAGGACTTGCATGACGCTTTTTTATATATATATATATATATATAAAAAAGGACAATTAAATTGTGCCTCGTCCACTTTGGGGACGGATGTCGTCGCTATAAAGCAAGAAAAGGCTACGGATTTCGTCGTCTTAACTCTGAGAAAATGACGAAACAAGTCGTTTTTTAAACAAACGAAATGGGAAAGTGATCGGCTTAAAAAAAAAATGCAACCATTTAAAATACTGTTTATTTAAAAAAAAGATAAATATTTATTCAATCAAGACATAAAAAATTATCTTGTAATATATCAACAACATGTGTAATATGCTGTCCAAACATAAATAACTTGTCATATATACTATTATACTACATGGAAACTTTGTTGACAAAAATAAAGCATCAGGCAAAACTCTGTTTTAGAGTCAAGGAGATAACTAAGAATAGCCATCAACTTATGATCTAAGAATGAGACTTATTATAACTATATGCTAAATGATCTAGTGGTAAAAATTTAGAACTAAAGAGTTTATTTCTCTTATGATTTTAGATTTGAGTCTTGTGGTTGCTAATATAATGGCAACTGGAGGCTTACATGGTCGTTAATTTTAGAACTTGTGGGATTAGTTGAGTTACGTACAAGCTAATCCGGACACCCACAGTAATTAAAGAAGAAGAAGAAGAAGAATACTTATTATGCAATGTATTACAGCTGAATATTCATTAATTAAGCTCTCTAGTACTCCATTTTCGGCAATTCATTATAACCATCTATATATATTGAAATCCTATGAAATTATATATTCTATTAAATCCATAAAATTCTATTTTCTTAACCCACTTCAATTCCTTTCATTAAAAAATTGAATCTAGATAAAAAAAATAATATGTGAAATCTTCAAAAAAAAAAATTTCTTTTTCACTTTCTCTAGGGATCCATAGATACAAAGAATCAATATTGAACCTCCTCTTTCCTATTAAAATCGATATTATTACATTCCAATTTTTTTTCCAATACTTTTCAAGGAAAATCACAAATTGAATCATAAATTGACTAGTACGCATAAGCTTATCCATGTGTTTATGTATTCTTTGAATAAAATTTTATTTTCTAAAAGATCTTATTTTTTTCATTGGTTAATTGAATTTATTGATTATATTTAATTTTATTAAAATATTGTATGAAAATATTAATTCTTATTCTTTTTTAGCTCATAATTAAAGGATTTTTTATTGATTGAGTTTTCTATGTTAACTATATTTTATATCAATTTGTATCCATTTTTATAGAATATGACATATTAATAACTCAATTAAAATACAATTATTTTTAAGAAAAAAAATGTTTATTATGGTTAATATTTTTAATTTGAATTGTATTCAAAAACTAAAACAAATATTAAATATTTTCTTTTAAATAATATTTTTATCTCACTTTCCGAATCAAGTTAAAGTCAATATATTTATTATTATTTATTAATATATATAATTCTTGATTGATTGATTAAATGCTTATATAAATTTTTTAATTTATGATTAAAATTATAAAAAAATATTAACAATGCGCACATTTTTATTATGCATGGAGAAAGGAGAAACAAAGAAGCTTCATCCCGCAGTAGTTTCTAAACCATTTTAAGATATAAAAGTTTTTAGCATTCGTTTACCATCGATCCAAAGCTTTTAGATCACACAATCATTATTATTTTTTTTTAATATAACAGAAGAGTTTGAATTAAAGATTTATTGAAAAAGGGTGGATATTAATTCCTGTT
>Ga0325405_1006030_pt1 | contig 12258 bp, 5 predicted proteins | sample PopdelMetagenome_21_FD_205663 | JGI IMG/M metagenome (GOLD analysis project Ga0325405, IMG submission 205663) | Populus deltoides microbial communities from Bellville, Georgia, United States - Xylem-Control-R2 | ecosystem: Host-associated > Plants > Phyllosphere > Stem > Wood/Secondary xylem...
TTCACTATTTATAGTTACAGTGAAATATCAAGTCCTTTTAAAAAGAAAAACCAATAAAACATGTGTTTTTTAGGCTTTTTTATAGCCAAATCTAGCTGCCTAATTTATTTGGGCTTTCATCCTTTACTTGAGCTGTTTAAATTTTCTCTTTATGGGCTTTTGATAGCTGAATTCAAAATTTTCTTCCTCGACCATTTACTTGGATGCACTTTATTAGTATTTTTAAAGTTACTTTAATTGGATGTTTGACTTTTATCCTAGCAGTCAAAATAGCTTTCAAAAATTAACTTTACAAATGCTCTAAAAAATGCATTTATATTATGGAGGAGCTTGCTGGGAATACCACACTTATATTCATATGCTATGGTACTGAGGAAGACAACAAGGGAAAGTCAGCATTTTTGCTGATAATAGCTACTACTTTGAGTTTGCTAATAATAGCTGCCACTTTGAGTGATGCACGTTCTTCATCTGAACTTGAAATCAAAATGGAGAAGAGATGAAACTCATGGAAATCATAAACACTCAACCAAGACCATAGCATGCAATCATGCTTTGTGAAACCATAAAGGAAACATCAATACTTTCCTTTTTTAGTTGAATGTTGCTGTAGATGTAGAATCTTCATTGTTTATTTGAGTTGGGGTACTGGTTGATGCATTTATATTTTCAAGGTTTTCCATTTGAAATTAATATGTCAATAATCTGGTAGTAAATGACAGAGAGAGGTTGTTTATGTAAAGGATCTGGTGATGGAAGTAGAAGATTGAGAGAGAACGAGAGAGTAGTGATTTTGATGACGAAGAGAGGTTGCTTGCCACGTATGGTTTTGCTGGTCTTATCTCCGTTGTTCGTGATCCTTTACTGTAATGGACTCATGCTTTTTTTCTAGCATGCTTTTTCCTTTTTTTTTTTTCTTGGGTTTTGTCTAATGATTTGAATGGGTCATGTGTTTTCCTTGGTCTTATCTCCGTTGTTCGCGATCCTTTACTGTGATGGACTCGTGCTTTGTTTTTTTCATTACAAAATACATTTATTGTGGATTGGTACTGTTTCGGCTCTAATCAAACAATTAATTGAAACCCAAGAAAAGCAATTTCATTGACTAGTTTGTGCCTTTAACCTACTATCTTTTGGTATCTTGGCTGATTTATTTCCTTTTTTCCCATACAATTTCCTTTTTTCCCATTACATATATTATACCTATATAATGCTTTTTGGGGTCAATTCTTGAAACCAAACTAGGCTATATATAACTAAGGAGAGGATTTATGCTAGCAAGAATGACAAGGACAGTCGATAGGAAAAGGTTCTTGATCAATCACAAAGCAACACACAACGAAACTGAAGTCGGTGGTTGTTCATGATCACTTCCCTTGTGTATATTGCATCCTCAAGGTGTTGTATTGGTATCTCACATTGGTAAAGTTGTTGCATATTGCATAAATAAAAGGTAATAATGTAATATTCCTCGTCGGCGGCTAGAGATTTGATAGCTAGCTTTATTAGTAGTGCTGGTTGCTGACCTTGTCAGAAGTGTTTTGGGGCTATGTGTGGTCACCAAGAACAAATCCGTGAGGACGGCAAGGCCCAAAACGGACAATATCTTGCAGGTTGGGTCGAACTGTGACATTTGGTATCAGAGCCGGTTTTATTGGTTGTTCGGTTGTGTCGACGAGGTCGTCGGGCTCCTTAAACGGGGTGGATTATAATATCCTACATCAGCAGGTGAGGATTTGGTAGTTGATCTTATTAGTAGTGCTGGTTGCTGACTTGTCAGACATGTTTTGGAGCAATACATGGTTACCAAAAACAAATCTATAAGAGTAATAAGATCCAAAGCAGACAATATTTGATAGGTTGGGTCAGACTATGATAAATACAATATTTTTTTCTTTCATTAATTTGTTAGAGGTTGTCTTGATTGTTTCTTTCTCATGGTAACTAGATGATATCAACAAAGAATTTGATTTCAATTCATCTTTTTAATATGATCCTTTTAGCCATACAAACACACCTTTTTATCATTAATGAAAGCAGTAAACACTTTTTACTGTTTTGAATTAGCATGTCTGATGCTTTGATAGCTATTATATGTTTTCCCATCCTCAACATCATAATATGCTTTTTCTATTTTGAACCAGCAGGTATTACAAGCTAGAGAGCCAATCTACGATTAGAAGTTTTCATATAAGAGCTTCAAGCTGGAGCAAACTGGACCAGGTAAGTTGCCCCTCCTTTCCTGCATATCATTCGTTCTAGCCATGAAGTTTCTCAAATATATTACTTCCAGCCATGAGATTTCTGAAATAGGTTGTGGGGTTAGTGTTAAAACTGATATAAGAGCTGGATTCAAGCTGCGTTATGTAATTCTAACAATTCTTCTTATTTGTTTCAAACACGATTGTTGTCAATGGAGAATTCGGGACAGAATATACACTGCATATCATTTTTTTCATGAAGTCGGAATGGTCGGAAAGCCATGCTTTCTCTTCCCCTATGCCTATTTCAAATCTATTCTTTTTTTTTTTAATTGAAAGATTATTCTGCTTGACTTGGTGCCTTTTGACTTCGGTTGTGTCCTATTTTTCATCTCACATGCTGCTGGTGCTTGTTGACAGTGTTTTTTCCTGAAAAGTTTGGTTGTAGACCTCCTCAAGAGAAATAAATAATTCAATGATTTGATTAAAAAAAAAATATCAGCTACTTAAGATGAACCACCACTAGCAGCAGGTGACAATTTGAGAATCTAATTGAATTGTGTGTTCTGACAATGATCCGAGAGTGGATACCAAGCAAGGTCATCATGTCACTAGCTAGGCTAGCGCATGCCATGAAAGAGAGTTAGAGATGAGATCTCAAACCAATCCAGTAAGGCAGATGAGACAAGTTAGCTGATCCAACAGAATAGGTAGACAACTCTCACTCCCAATCATGGAAGAGAGAGTCATCCTACTCGTCATCTTTCTTTTATGGGAGCTTGGTCTGTCTAAGAAACAAGCTAGACAAGAACCTCCATGGCCTGGTATGTCCTGGATTCCAGAATCCTAGCACCAAGAAGCTTCCATCTGCCAAGACTCACTGCACAAAACTTGTTAACATGCCTCACCTGCTTACAGGCTTCGTTCACTTGCTTGTAAATACCTGGATTGAGAGTTAGCAATCTACCTATCCAATTGAGAGTGCATGTTGGGTGAGAAAAGGAGACAAAGGCTGATTCTTAACACATGTTTTTTACGCCCTGAAAATGATAACATTATTCAACCTAAACAAATATGTTTTAATTAGATTCAATTTGTGAGGAACATGAAAACAAACAAACACGTTTTGATGCTCGCATCAAGAGGTAAACATTACTTATCTCGACTACAAAAAATACAGAAACTCGATCCTTGTATCAAAAGTGCCATCCCGCTGTGTAACTCGGCAACAACACTAGTATCTATCTAATGTTATTGGGCCAGTATTTTAGGGTACCATCTGCCCGTGTATGGTTTGGAAAGCAATTAGTCCATATAGAGCCTAAACTAAGCTATTGGTCCATTTGCTCTCCGATTCTTGAAATATTTTTTTTTCTTTTCCATCCATAAAACTAAAAATCAATATCTGAATAATATGCTAACCAGACCATCAAAAATAGATTAAAAAAATAAAATTTATTATGACCCTCTTTTTTTTTTAGTTTTGATAGAATCAAATTACAGCGCAAAATTGATGGAGGCAGAATTGAATAGTGACATAAGCTATATTATTGCATATTTAGCCATGTTTTTGCCTTCTAAATTTTTTTGTTCTGAATCTGCCACGAGTTAGAACGGAAGACGGACTTGGCTTAATATCTGTTATAGTAGAGCATTAATCTGACCACTATAGCAAATATAAGAGACTAATTTTGACCACTTTTTCATGAAATATATAAGAAAATTCAATTCAATTCTATTCATTTGTTAGGAATTAAATCTGTATCTACCCAAAAGCCATTCGTTGTTACGGGACACCATGATCAATGTTTAGGTAAATCAGTGGATTGCTAACTATTAATATAGATGAAGACATGACAGATATTAACTCGGGAGCAACAAATTTTTGGGCAGTCATTAACTTAATTGGAAATTAAACTTATAGTGTGTTTAATTTGTTTTTAGCAAAACCGGTGATTTAGAAAATATATAGGATGGCGATAAAATATATAGCAAGGTGATTATATAATAAAAAATAAAAAATAAAAATCCAAGCTCGATCCAATCTCTCTCTCCCGCTCACAATCTCAAATATAAACATCCAGGATCGAGCACAATGATAAAAACTTGAGATTAAGAGATTTGTTTTTTATATAGTTGCTAATATGATAGTTATTGGAGGCTTACATGGTCGTTAACTTTAGAATTCGTGAAATTAGTCAAAGTGCACGCAAGCTACCCGAACATCCATGTTAAAAAAAAATAAAAAATATATATATACATGCAGCAATTTATAACAGAACCCGAGACAAAGAAAAATAAATTCAACGATATAAATTCACAAACAACAAGGAAAACCACCAACAATGTAGTACATGTGCTAGCAAGAAATCCTGGATAATATTTTGTCTGGTTTGGCCAACCTAAATGGATAGGATTCCGTCTATTGTTCCTAAGCACCGTTGAGCCTCGATTTCTACTCAATAAATGTATATGTTAAGCATCGTATAGATTTCTAGAGATAACATGCACACACCACAACGTCTCTGTTTAGTGTTAATAATTGTCTCACCGAGGAACGGAGGTAGGGGGTGGCTGACAGGGGCTCTAACACCTGCAAAATATTTTTCCTTCTGTCTCCCGCTTGAATAATTTTAAATTTTAACCATGAAATTAGTAAATTTTAACTTTTGACCCTTCATGAAATTATTTTTCTAATTTTCTCCTCCAGGTTCCGCCCATGGTCTCACTTACAATGGTCACCCTAGGTGTGCTTAACCTGGTTCCTTTGCCCAATCTCCTAGCATCACCCTTTCATGCCACCTCTCTCAGTTTCAAGGTCAACCTTTCCATAAGTGGAGTCCACCTACCTATCCTTTCCCATATCGAATATCCCTACGGCACGAGACTCCAAAGTGCCTTGGTAATTTGCACCATCATTTGGTCAGTAATGTGTAGGTAATGTTTTGATGTTGAACTTGTGGGACAACACAAATTGGGTTGGTGGGTACATTCCTTTTCAGTGATCATTTGTGCTGTAGGCTAGCTAGCATGCCATATCACATTCTTGACGATCCAGTGAGTGGAGATTCTGTCTCAAATGGTAATGATGCGGCATCTTGCCTGAGTTGTTAAGATGAAAATGATCCACTGCTTCAGTTCACAAAATCTGCCTTTAAATTCACTCTAACACACTTAGAGTTTGGACTAGGGATGCCTTTAAATTCACTCTACTCTGTTGCATTTGCCATTCGCTATCAAAATTTGATTAGTCCAAACATAAACTATCGCAATAAGAATATAAATGTAGTATTGTCAAAGAATGAACATGATGAGGTTAGGATGAACGTGAGCTTGAAGTTTTGGAGACATGCATGACTGGTGGAAAGAAGATGATCAAAAAGTATGGATAAGCATTAATATCCTTTAAATCCAAACCCTCTCCTTGCAAAGTAAGCATTACCCCTCAGCTAATCAAAAGTCATACAAAACAAATTAATTGATCATATATATATACTTGAAAAAGTCATACAAAATGCGTAACCAATATGGCTTCTGGATGGTCTCGATTATAAAACAAAATGGTATTTGAAATCTGATTTAAAAGTAATTGATGATGAACTTTCTCATAAGAAATTACAAATTCCATAAGATGATTATATAAAAAAAATAGAATCTTGTCTTATGTGATTCCTAATCCATATGTAATTTACACAATTCACTTCCATTAAAATATTGAAGGGTTGCTTGCTATGATAGATCAAATAGTTAAAAATATTTTTTTTTTGTCATGAAAAATTATGACCGAACAAAATCAGTCACAAATTTGTGACCAAATTATATTGGGTCAGAATTTTTTTTATTGATTGTTTTCAACTTGTGATTTAGTGTTGCAGTGGCAAATCATACGATCATAAATTTAGTTGTAATTTCTTTTTTTCATTTGTGAAATTAGATCATAAGCTTCCACAAAAGTTATTTTAATCTAGCAATACCAGTAACCTTCTAAATCTCAATCCAATATAAGCACCTACTTCTTTTAAGCAATCTGGAGCTAACTGGAACTTCAGTAGTACAAGAAGCAAGCAATCTGGAATTAGCTAGAACGTCAGTTACAAGAAGCAAACAGGCAAGAAGCAAGCTTTAGATTTAAACTTTGTAACTGCAATTCTCTTCTTGATCTTGAACACTCTGCAAAACTGATGGGTTTGGACCTGAAAGTAAATCTTGTTGTAGTATGACGTTGGTGAAGACATTTGTAATCTGATCAATTGTTGAATTATTTCATATTATTATATTTTTATTATAAACTTTATGATATAATTAAGACTTTCTAGAAATTTTTATAGCTGGGTTTTTATCAAAGATTTTGCCAGAAAATTTACTAGCAAAATAAAGGATCTCTTTATAGATTTGATAGTTCTTTGGGAGATAAAGATTAAGAAAATAAATACAAGTTTAAAGAAAAAAAAATTTTGTTTTTAAAACATGTAAACCATTTTTCTTTATGATATAAATGAATGTTTATAAATGTTTAAAATGTTATTTTATAAAATTTAAAAAGATAAATATCATCAATGTATATAATATAGAATTTTAAATATGTATTGAAAGTGTCATTCATAATTCTTTAAAAGTCAAAAGGAGTATTTTTCAGTTTGAATGAACATTTTTTAGTTTGAATGGCATGATATTCTACTCGTATTGGTCAAATAAAATTATGAATGCAATTTTATAATGATTTTTTGAATGAATTGAATTTATTAAAATATTGACTTCATATCAAAGTTTGAAAATAATAATAATAACAACAATAAGTGGAATTCAGTATTTGACATGTAGAAAAATGCCAGCATAATTGTCGAAAGTCCAAGAATTATCAAATTGAACACACTCCTTTGTCAATAAATTGGAACCTTTCTTTTCTGTGACAAACTAAAGAAATAAAGCAGGTGTGAGTTTATTTTATTTAATTTTATCCTTTATTTAGATCAAGGGTGCGTGTAGGTGTATAAGTTTTGATAAAGACAACTCAACACACATGTAATACTAATAATAATAATGTTAACACTATGGAATACAACATCGCGAGCAAGTCAGGAACCAAATATGTGGCAAGCTGCGGCTGGACTAGAGATTGAGTTGAGTTGACTGGAAGAGCCAAAAAAGGAACCTACAACATGTTTTCCTTGGAAGTGAAGAGTTGACGCCATAATATGGGGATCAAATCACCCATTCTTTCTCGCCTTCATCACCATATATTTCTCAAATTGCTTAGACAAGTAAGTATGAATGGAGAATATATATTTCATCACGACTTCCATAACTATTTCAACTCGGACGTGCGCTAGTTGTAATTGGCTCTTGAAAGAATGGCTTCGTTAGGCACAAGGCAGCTTCCAACGCAATATTTAACAAAGATTTTGTTGTGTAGCTAGTGGATCTAGATGATGATGTTTGTTTTTGTATTTTAAAAATATTTTTAAAAAATATTAATTTTTTTTTATTTTTTTCTCTGTTTTAAATTAAATTTTTGATATTTTTAAATCGTTTTAATATGTTAATATCAAAAATAAATTTTAAAAAATTAAAACAATTATTATTTTAATAATTTCCAAACAAAAATACATTTCAAAAAATAATCGCTACCACAATACCAAACATGCTATTAATAACCCTCCTAACCTAGACTTTTTTAGTGGAAACATTTCAACCTCAAAGTATATATATATGTATGTTTGTGTGAAAGTGGCAAGGTCAACGCCAAAATTGAGCGTCATGTGAAATCTTTTATCTGGCCTTTGATTATTAGGAATGTTGAATTTCGAAACTTGAATGGAAGTGGGATCTTGCAAATCTCTCTTGATAAGTGGAGACTATGAATATTGGAAAAAAGAAACTATTATTTAATCCTCAAAGTTACTTTTCATTTTATACCAAATATAAATAAAATCATAGCACAATTAAACATTAGGAATTAGGACCTATCATTTTCCTTTGGTTTTTTGGGCTGGGAGAGATCCAATGGAGACCTGAAGCCAACTTGCATTAATAAGTGAGGCCTGTGATACCAAAAACACATTATCGAATCTATTCATGGGTTGTAAATTTCATATTTAGCACCCTTTTTATACTCCTAATAGGCCGACTGAAGGGGAGAGAGGGGCTCGAATCAGCGCAGCCATTAAGATATTTTCTCTTATTTGGAAACAAACACTTGAATTAAATTTATGACGGCCCACAAAAACCCACTGCACTAATAATCCATCCGTTGTGCATTGTGTAGCTTTATTATTATTATTATTATTATTATTAATGTAGGTGTCCTGACTAGTTGACGTGCATCTCGACTAATCCTATAGGTCATGAAGTTAACGATCATGTAAGTCTTCAGTAGCCATGAGGTTTGTGGAACTTGAATTGATGACATCTGGGAAGCAAATTTAGGGTCTGATCAGTTGAGTTACACGCCTCGGGGTTACGTAGCTTTTCATTTTTAAATAGATTGATGCTAGTGATCCTTTTCAATAATAATAATATATTGGACAAATTGTAAAATATCTTCATGAAATTAAGTGAAAAAAATAAATACTCACATGAACGAAAAAAAAATCCCTAATTTTTGTATAAATAAACCCCACATGACTAGGGCTGTGTATATAAGTAAAGAGAGGGGGGAAGAGTCTTAAATATATAGCCTAGGCTCTTCAATTAGTTATTTCCCATACTGGGCAAAAATAGCCCTAACAAAGAACACATCCGCAAAATAAAGCATCGGGACTAAATGGAAAGAAGTACCGAAGTCTATTTGCATTTCTCTTGATTGATTGAAGAAATATAGGTTGGACATGGCAAGAGAGATCTTGTCTCTAACCATCTTGGATAAAGTTGTAGACCCCCTAAGAAATTCTTGGAATTCCCCTTAAGAGTTTCATAAAGTCTCTAATTGAGCCGAAGAACTTAGGGTTACGTCCCTAGTAGTGAGAAGCCCAGACCTCAGGTTGTTTTGGATGGTCTTCGCCTCAAGAATCTCTTGTTTAAGGGTATCCATTTGGTTATAAATAGCTTAAAGAATATTATCATAGGAGCCCAACTAAAGAACAATGCCTTGTATTTGTTTCCTTAGCGATGAATAGGCGACACTGTGGCTCCTCAATTTAGCCTTCACAACAATCTTCTCTTTCTTTAACTACTCGAAGGTAGCCTACTTTGCCATATTTTTGGACATGGCCTTCTTTATATGGTTCTTTTGGTATCCAACATCTTTTGAAATAAGCACACATCATAAAAGTCTGTAAAAAACAAGTGTTATGAACTATGGTCATAAAACCAAGTAACAAGGAGAAATGAGAAAAAGTTTCTTACATTTGTTGTAATCTATTTTTTTACCTCCATTATTATATATATTTTGAAAAGAAAAAACATAAAAAACCAAAAAATTTCTTTTCAATAATTTTAGCCATTTTAATCATTTTCTTCATTTTTTTTATATGTCAAAACATCTAGAAAATCATAAAAAAGCATGCAAAAATATTGGAAAAAAAACAATAAATAGTTGCGGAGGATCGAAAATTTCAATTGGCTATGATTTGAAAACTAGAATAACATCTGGTAAGGGGTTTTAGATCTATCATAGCAATCTTATACAATTCGAACAACATGTAAAGTAGAAATCATAAATTTTCGGTTAGGGTTTATAGAAAATATTTGGGGGAAATGCAAATTAATTATGAATTTACTCATTTGGGTTAGAGTAACTTGTAATGGATGCTAAATTAGTAGGAATTAATAAAGAAAACATGGTAATCCTGAAGGCATTCATGGCCGGCCAAGGGGTGCTAATTGATATATAATAAAATTATGTTTATTTAAGTTATTTGTGATTTATCAGCTCATAATTTTATGTGTAAAATGATTTTAGGTAAGTTTAGATATTTTGTCTAACACGATTGAATTGATTATATTGTTGTGAATTGAAACATTGAGAATGGTTGAAGAACTTAGAGATGAGTGCTGTTATAATTGGTTGATTTTGCATATAAAGTAGAAATTAATAGAAAATATACATTTTTATCTCATTCCACTGTTGTTAGTGTGAATTATAATATATATTTGTGATAAATTAGACGTGTATATGACTATGCTAATATCATAAAAGGTATAATAAATAAGAATTCCTACGATAAACATGTTTTTCTTTAAAATAGTTTTGATTATTTTAAATAAATGATAGTCAGGTGATAAGTTTTAGAAAGTTATATTTAATGATATTCCAATATAAATGACATAGTAATGATTATTTTGAAAGGTGAGAAATTGAATAAAAATGTTCAGCTTATTATAAAGTTGTAGAAATGAAAATTGGACAGCTTCATCTCTTAAAGTCCAAATGAGATTAAGGCATGAAAATGATAAAATTTAGGATAAGTTTCTTCATATAAGTCATAGCCCAAGGTGTTATCTTTCCAATGGGTCTTACCTTGCTTAATTTGGAGTTTTAAAACTCCAGATATGAGTTAAAATCTGAGAGGAGATCAAGCTGAAAATTATATTGAACAATTTTGATAAATCACGATAACGGGTAGTTTGAGCACATTAATGACAAAGTAGACTTTTATTTCTTTAGCAAAAATATAGCTTGAAATATTAGATGTCATAAGAAATATGCAATGCTCAAAACTAAATTTTATAACTTTAGTCATAATTAAAATAAGAAATTATGTTTTAAAATGGTCAAGATGGATGATCAGGGTTGGCTTACATTTATTTTGCTTAAGAGTTGTTATAATATAAGAACTAAATTATTGTGATGGTAATAGTGAAATGAGATGTAATGGAATATACTTGTTGTTACAAGAAAAGTCTCGCGAGCCGTGTAATAGTGGAGGGACATGATGAAAGCTTTAACAGCAGGTAGGTGTTTAACACCTTGATTCTTCTGTTTATTAAGTTTTTTTGAAAAATAAAAAAGAAAAAAAGAGGTAAATTAATTGTCAATGTAGAATTTTAATTCATGTAATTATATTGAAGAGAAAGAACTAGCTTCTAAGTAATGAGTAAATGAACTAATTTCTTGGTAATGGGATTAGTGTTCAGTAATGAGCAAATGAATTAGCTTCCAGTTAATGGGACTAGTGCTCACTAATGAGTGCAGGAATTAGCTTCCCAGTAATGGGACTAATGCTTGGTAATGATCAAAAGAATTAACTTCTCGGTAATGGGATTAATGCTTGGTAACGAGCGAAGGAATTAGCTTCCTAGCAATGAGAGTAATGCTCAGTAATAAGCAAAAGAAGTAGCTTTCTCGGTAATAAGACTAGTGCTTGGTGATGAGCGAAGGAATTAGCTTTCCGGTGATGAGAGTGGTGCCTGAAAAATAGGCAGGGAGACTTAATTGCTTGGTGATAGGTTATCTTCCGGATATAAATGATGAAATTAAATACCTGTATGAGTGAACAAATTTCTAGATAAGGGTCGGTAATTCAGAGTTGAAGGTGACTTTAACTTGTATTGTCTAATTAATATTAAATTAGTCTTCAAAAGAAATTATTGATATGGACACAATATAGTTGAAATGAAAGTAAAATTTTAAGGTTGTTTCTTTTGTTTAATTTCATTTATTACGTAACTTCACCTTATTTTATATTGAATTAATTCTAGGTACTTTACATCACTAAGCAGACGAATAGACAAATATAGGATCTATTTTTTTGTTAAATTTAATGATTATGTAATTCTGTACTTTTTTTGTAATGTCTACTTGGCATGTAAGGAATGAAAATTCCTTTTTGTCTACTAAACTATTTTATGAATTATAGCTCTTTCTTATGATAGAAATATGAATGTATGCAAATGTCTCATGATATTTAATGATAACTTGTATATTTGTTTATGTATTTATATGATAAGCAAACTACCATGATGGAAGTGTTGCAATATAGGATTAAAAGTTTATCTAATTCATTTGATATGAGAATGTTCGAGATGATTGGACGAAGTTCAAGTTGTGTTTTGATGATTTGAGAATAGGTTTTAGTCGATAACTTAGGATCTCCTGGTATAGGGGAGATTATGCCAA
>Ga0325405_1006031_pt1 | contig 12258 bp, 4 predicted proteins | sample PopdelMetagenome_21_FD_205663 | JGI IMG/M metagenome (GOLD analysis project Ga0325405, IMG submission 205663) | Populus deltoides microbial communities from Bellville, Georgia, United States - Xylem-Control-R2 | ecosystem: Host-associated > Plants > Phyllosphere > Stem > Wood/Secondary xylem...
TTCCTCGCCTCTCAACAATCAATGAACAAAGCTTCAATTCCTTACAAAACCAAGCAGAGACAGAGAGAAGGCAAGAGTACTGACCTGCTTGCGAAACATAGGAGAGTCATCGAGCTTTGTGAAATGCATCTTTGAAACCTTGATTCTTCGAGATTAACTCTAATTACCATTCCAACAAATGCTCGATCGAACCAAATATCATCACAGCTGACTGAGATATTGCCTTCTTTCACTCCGATCCCAATCACCACTTCGTGAGATAAAAATACTAATCAACCATTTTTGAGAGCTGTTATTTTCATATAAGTTTATTATTTATATATGGGTTTGTATATTCTAGTTGTTTTTAAGAACCCTAGGAGAGTGAACAAAAAAGGAAGAAAGAAACCCTAGAAGAGGCAAGAAAACATGAGATTGGTGCGTGTTTAAGGAAGTCTTGGAAATTGAGTGGATCGATTAAGCCACTTCCTTCATTCATTAAAACCTGGAATTGTCGAACGGACAGACACACAATCAACAGCGCAAAAGCATAGATAAAAGAGTTTTAACACACCGAGAGAGACAGGGAGACAGAGAGAGAGACTTTCTTCTTCTTCTTTTTTATTTATTTTTGTTTTCGGTTTCTTTTTATTTTTCTTTTGGCCAAATTGGGACTTTGCTTTTCAGTTTTGCGAGCCAAATTTAGTGGAAAGATGGCGATTTTAGCAGAGTTTGAGGATTGATAAATCCCACTAAACAACGTCGTTTCAATCTTCAATTCCAACGGTGTCGTTTAATAGCTACCATTCCATTTGATTATTAGAGTAATCAGGAACGGTCTGAGAGCTACTGACAGTGGTCACCTTTACACCGTAAGAAATGAACAAGGAAGCCTAGTTCCACCAACGCTCTTACAGGAGCGTGTGTGTTTGTCAACGGAGTGAAGGAGCAGGCAACTAGCACGCGGGTAAGTTCGAGTGGCGGCTTTGCGCGTGGGTTTAAGGGCATCGAAACTGAGACGCTTCTGTCAGTCCCACTAAGCACTGGAAGTAGCGGGCCCCAGACAAAAATTTCTCTCTTCTCTATTACCATGCTCGAGACACAAGGAAAATGTTAGTCGCCACAGCCCCTGTAAAGGAAAAGGAAAAGAAAAGCAGAAAAATATTTATTGCAGCACTTAAAAATATCTGACAGCGATATCACTTGCACCTTCCTCCATCCTCTATCTTAAAAATGGAGAAAAATCCTTCAAGTGGGACTGCTGGGACCAGTATACGACTGCTCAGTACACACGCCCACTTGATGCAACATGTGTGTTTTCAGTGCTCCACTTGATGCAGCATGTGTGTTTTCAGTTGCTTGTGTAGTGCTTTTTGTTTTGAATGTTTTTTTATTTAAAATATTTTTTTATTTTTTAAAATTTATTTTTAATATTATCACATTAAAATAATCTAAAAATATAAAAAAATAATTCCAAACAACAAAATTCAAATTTAAAAAAAAACATAGTGTGACCATGTAAATAAACATGCCCTTCATCAATCCTAAAAAAATCTACACGAAGTTGTGCTAATGTTTATTCTTAATAGGTAAACCAGTCTAGTCTATGCTAGTTAGATGGCTCGCGCTAATCTATGAGTCTGGTCAATTTTTTTCTAACATAAAAAATATATATTTAAATGACACTAGTATTTTTAAAGTAGCAAGAAAAATTTAAGACTAAGGTTATTGATTTGACTAGTTCAATAACTTGATTAATTAATAATATGATTTAAAAAAAACATCAATGGTAAACAAAACGAACAAAAAAATCAGTAATAACTAAAGATAAAAAAAAAAAGTTGTCAATATTATACCCAAAAGGAGAAGTAAAAAAAAGTCTGAAGAAGACTTACCATCACTCTACTATGGACACCGCTCCACTATCAGACAGAGCTAACAGAGACGACTCTAGTGCCACTGCGAAAGGTTGCACGATGATAATGAAAAGGGTTGCATGCATTATCAAAGCAGTGACTCGGAAAGCAAACCAAACAAAATACCATAAAGTGAGAAATTAATGTCTATATTTAATCAAGTAATTTAATTTAACTCAAAAATAAAAATTCTTTTAAAAAAACTAAATTTAATAAAGACCAAAAAAAACATGAGATAACTCATGTTATTTTTTAAATTACTAAAAAATCTCATAGAAAGCAAATTAAAAAACAGAGCCCAATTTCCAATTAAATAAATATTGAAGGATGAAGCTTGAAAAAAAAATCAAGCAAACTCGGGCAAACCTTGTAAACTTAGATTAATCTCTTAAACTTGTATTCTATTAAATCTTACACCCAGGCTCAATAAAAAAAACTCATCACCCAACCAATTCAATGTTAAAAAATAAAACCATAAAAAACATCATTTAAAGAAAATCAAGGAAAAATGGAAATAAAAAAAAGAATCAAATTTTATAGGAAAAATAACACAAGTTGGATGAAATTGTTAAAAAAAACTCAATTTTAAAAAACATCTCAATTAAAAATAAATAGCAATTAAAACAATGAGGACCACATTTGATAGGTGAAAACATTAAAGGGGTGAAATTGAAAAAAAAAACCTAGTTTCTTAAATTATTCCAAATAAAAAAAATAATGATCAAAAGAACATGAACCAAATAATAAAGAAAAAAATAAATTGAAGAGTTGCTTTGAAAATATTAAAAGACGGGGTGGAAATTGAGGAGATAGGAAAAAAAATCGCTGGTGCTAAACCAAACAATTGTCAGCTACACACATCGTCCAGACATAGAGAAGTCGCTAAGGCGATTCAAATGCCATCCTAAAAGCCAGTGTTTAGCTAGTGGACAATCCTGGATATGCTGTCCAAAACACATGACACTATTCACGTGTTAATTCATGCAATGCCTGCCTCAACTTTTTTTTTCTTAATAATGTTTATATTTGTTAAATTACCATATTGCTCTTAAAAGCCGAATACAACAGTGAAACCATAATAAAAAGATAAAAATACCCTTGGGCACTAACTTTTTTTATTTCAGAGGTGATTTTATCATTTTAATGTTCAAGAAAATAAAAGGAGGAAAAAAACCTTTTTTTGCAAGTTTAATATTTTTTTTGCTTTTAAAGGTATTAACATCATTTTACTATGTAAAGGATATTAAAAAGACAAAAAAATAAAAAAGACAAAAGCTACATTTTTTATTTATTTTTTGCTTTTAAAGGTAATAATCATTATGCTAAAAATTATGTACAAGTCAATTTGTCTCAAAACAATTAGTTAATGCTCAATGGATCCCTTAGAAAAGATAATTTACCTTACAAAAAGCTTTGTTAGTTTTTTTAAAAAAGGTAAAAACATAAAAACAATGTTTCAATCTATAGTGTTGCTTTTATACCTTTTAGGTTTTTTTATGTTGTTATTCTCGAGAAGAAAAAAAACATGCATCTCCTTGTATAAATCAACATTTATCAATCAATTATTTGTGAAAGAAGTCAAATAATTGTACCAAAAACACTTTGTTTAAAAGAGAATAAGGTGAAGATAATAGAACCACGAGAAATGAGAAAAATAAGTGATGATTTTCTAAAATCCGATATACCCAAAAATGAAGGTTTTTTTAGTGTTGAGATAAAGGGTGATTATATGTTCACATTATTGTTCCCTTCTTCAGAGTTTAAGAAATTGATGACTGGTTATAAAAAATTCTACACTTACAAAGCATTTCTTTTTGGTGAGATTCAGGGACCCTTTGATGATAAAGTTAATGATTTTTAATAAGAAATTACAATAATGAGAGAATGAGTTTTAAATTCTTGAGAACAAAAGCGTTAGCTATTAAAAATGTATGATAAATGCTATTTAAAAATAAAAGTATAAATAGAGAATAAGAAAAGTGTGAACTCTTTGCTTTTGAACTTTGTCATATTACTCTAATGAAAGAGTTGGAGTGTCATTTCTTCCTTATAACATTAATAAAAAATAAATATTTCTTACACAATATTAATGGGGGGTAAATATCATTCACACAACATGAATGAGGGATAAATATATCTTACACAACATTAATGAGGGATATACATCCCTTACACAGTATTAATATTGATGAAAATATGATAAACTCTTTAGATACTTTTATGTACTTAGAGGTATAAGGAGATGATCATTATTGATTCTTAACATTTCATGTTAAAAAACAGGATAATAAATAAATAAACACACGTGACCCAACATTGAGTTTAAAAAATGATCAACTCTGGATGTATTGGGTTTGAAAGGATTCCAAACTCAAGGGTTATAGGTTTAGCACTTTGACAAACCCAGACGCACTCGAGTACAACGAGTGGCTGAACCCAATAATATTGGGTCTGACATCTTGTCAAACTCACATATGCTCGGGCTCAGCATATAATTGAACCATAGGATATTGAGTCTAACATCTTGCTAGCCCCACAAGCATTTGAGTTTAATGCGTAGCTGAACCGAAGGAAATTGAATGTATTGCCAAATTGATATACATATGAGCTCAGCACGTAGCTGAACTTAAGGATGTTGAGTTTGACATGTTTGACATCTTGTCAAACTCACATGCATTTTGGCTCAATAAGTAGTTGAACCCAAAAAGATTGAGTTTGACACATTGCAAGACCCGCATGTATTTAATCTTAGTGCGTAGCTGAATCTAAGAATGTTGGACCTGAAAAAAATATTAGGCCTATATAACCTGGGTTTGGCATCCTGTAAAACCTAGATACGTTTAGTTATTACCTTGTCTCTGGCTTTTTTAATCATGAATTTTTAAACAAATACATCTAAAGGTATTTTAATCATTAATAAAAGATGATGTTTTGTCCCTCTTGTTTTAAAAGGGTTGAAATAGAGAGAATAAAAATAGTATTTGAAAACTATAAAGATTAGAGAGGAGAAAAATTAATTAGAATTAAATCACAAGGTTGTTTATGAAAAAATGAATAAGATGTAAATATAATGTCCAATATAAGAGTACGGTAAATATTGTTTTTCAAAGTGTTTTCTTTTCAGAAATGTATTAAAATAATATATATTTTTTATTTTTTTAAAATTTATTTTTAACATCAACACATCAATACAATTAAAAAGTATAAAAAATAATTTAAAACAAAATAAATTTAAATTTTTTTAAAAACACAATTCCACAACACTCTCAAACACATTCTTAATAAAATAAGACTTTCAATGCACTTTCCTCCTTCTTTGAATATTTTCTCTTCACGTTTCCTTTTTTAAAGTGAAAGGTGTTATTCTAAACTCCTGGCATGGTGTACATTGTCGGGGCATTTGTAAGTGTTTCAAATTGTGGATCTAAATGATTTTTTTATATTTTTTAATAATTTTAATGAATTGATATTAAAAATAATTTTTAAAAATTAAAAAATAAATATTATTTTAAAATATTTAAAAAACATTTTAAAAATAAATTATTATCTCCTTCTCAAACACCATATGCATCTACAATACCCACACCATCTAAAAGGAATCTCATCATACGAGGCTAGAGATAAAGGAACCTCCATGAATAAGATCACAGAACATGGAATTTCCTTCAACAAAGGACTCCGATGCTGCTGCTCGAACTTAAGCCCTTTAACATCATGGACGAGGTATTTTACTGCTGAGAACGCTTTAGCTTTTTCACCATATTTCCAGATACATGAAAATGGTGGGCCTAACAACAAAATTTTGGCGAGGTCTAATTTTTCCCAGTGAGGTTCAACAAATCAATGTCCCCTGGTGAAATTTTAACTGCAGATCAATGTATATTCTCCCTTTCTCTCCTTAAAATAAAAAGGAAATATCAGCTGTCGCTGGTGAAAGAATCATCGGCAACAACATCTTCACTTTTCTTCTGTTTTTTTCCCCTTCCATTTTAACAAATCCTGATATAGTTTCTATATGATTCTAGATATGGTTTTGTTTCTTAATGTATTCCCTTGTATTAATGATATGGTTTTATCTGCTACTCGATGGGTTAATAAAGAAAGGGGGGGAGGTTGGGAGGGTACAAAACTCATCTAGTCTTTATCTTTTGAACAATAAAGTATGTCAATAATATGAACAATCATTTTATCAAAGAAGGGGAAAATATGCTGTCACAGTTCACACGGGGCCGGCCAGGGCAGCAATTTTCTTCGAGAAGGAAGAAGGGAGCATGAAAGAATAGAATTATAGACCAGCGACCAAAGATAGCTACAGGTTTCTTAGAGGCTGTGTAACGTTGTGTTTCAACCTGTGTTTTTATACATTTTAAAAATATATTTGATTTAAAAAAATATTAAATTTTTAATTTTTAATTAAAAATTATTTTAATTTTTTTTAAAAAAATACACTATTCTACAAACACATACCTACACATTAAGATGAAAAGTGGCTGAAAAAAAAAGGGATTATAGAAAAACTTTGTGACGACAACAAGCGGCCGGTGTTGTTTCTTTTTGACCACTTGCATTTCTTTTTCTTCTCCTCTTTTTCTACGCTCGTTCAAACAAATTTTGCCAGGCGAAGCCTAGAAAACAACATGGTTGGCGCAATCTGCATCTTGTGTCGCGCATTGTCACGGTGCATGTCAGACTAGGGCGAGTGGCAAAGCTATATGCTGCAGCTTGATAGTTAATCTGCAGCTTGATAGGTCATAGCTTGGAGAAAAAAAATCTCATAGCATTTATAAATCTCACGGTCAAAACTTGTTACTCGAATCACAAATTATCATAATTTTATAATAAATAAATTATTATAAATATATATAATATCATAAAAATAGTCAACGCGCAATTTAAATAAATGAATAACAAAGGGGGAATCTTTGCTAAACAAGTACATTTTTTCTCCTGAATTTAAATCATTTAAATTTTATTTTATTTGCTTTAAATTTCTATTCAAATAATCATGTTGTTAATTAAAAAAGTCATAGTTTCGTCAAGATAAAAATAGTACATAGAAAGAAAAATTGATCAGGGAAATATATTATTTACTTGAGAATTTAAATCATTAGAATCCCACGTCGATTTAAGTTTAGCTGCTGCGGCACGGTACTAGAAAAAACAAAACTATAATGTTTATTTTTATTACAAGCTGAGGTTCAAATTCTGTCAGAGGTGAGATGGGCACCCAGAAATTTAGAGGCCACGACAATAAACAACCGTTCAGTCTAGAATTTGTTGGGCCTACTGCTGGGAAGAAGAAGAAGACGACGAAGAAGAAGAAGGAGGAAGACTATCCTGGATGAATATGGCTAATTTGTTTATAAAATTGTGGTAGAGGTTTAAAATATTATTATTTTTTAAATATATTAAAATAATATTTTTATATTTTAAAAATTATATTTAAAATTTAAAAGAACACGGTGCAAAAACCGCGTTCCAAACAAGCTTGTATCCTACATCCTCTAGAATTGGACCTATGGGCGATGCAACTTTCTCTGGGTCGAGTTTGGGTGCTAAGAATTTTGCGAGTGTTCATGCAACGCACCATATGGAACATCAATGGTGGTGACGTGAGAATTCTTCTTTGTTGGGGCCATGATGGCCTGTTAGAAAAAGCCTAGAAGCATATGACTTTTAGAAGAATTTAGCCACCCTCGCCAAAACCAAAAACCACCCTAGAAGCTTTGCTAGTAGAGCTAGCTCTACTCATGCTCCGAGTTCCATGTCCAACTCTAATTATTTTTTTAATAGTACACATCATTTGAATTTGAATATATGAATTCAAATTTTAATCATGGAGCTGGAATTTAAAAAATCCAAATTCCTTCAAATAGCATAGTGGATTCACACGATTCTTTAGGGGTTATTTAAAAAAATAGAGTAATACTTTAATTTTATAAAAAAAATCGAGTAAAAAAAACACTAGAATTTCATGTTCAAATACAACTTTTCTCTATACATAAAATTCAAATTTGTACTGAGGTTTTCAATACAAGTTTTTCACTCTTTCTCAAAATAAAAAAAGTGAACACTGCACTGTTTTCTTTTATATACAAGTATTTTTTAATAATGTAAAAGATTAAAATTTTTATTGTTTTATTTTTTCATATTTATTTAGTGTCATAAATTTAATTTTTATTATAAATATAACATATATTTTTTTTAGTTAACAATATAATTCTTTCAAGATAAATTTTAATTAATATTCTACAATTAGATCATTACAAATACAAAATAATAAAACGATTATTATAAATTATGGTTTTGATTTTTTATAAAAAATAGCTATACTCTTGATATATTTTTTATTTTTTTATAAAATTTTTTTTATTTTTAAAACTTGGACATGTTTTTCAATCTTGATTTAAAAAACAAGTAAAAAAGAAAAAAGAAAATTGTTGTCAGTTAATTTACACACCCTTAAATTTTGGACAAGGGAGTTAAACTCATGTCCAATTAATTGGGCCAGAATCTCATGACTAACCAGAATATCCAAGCAAACGGCCCAACATTCAAATAACCCCGCCCGTCCATGCCTGCATCATCAACTTGCTGCTGTCTTCCAAGCTTTTGCAATGCCATTTTTGTAATTAGTGGGAGAATGAATGGCCCTTATCTGGTTACTGGTAGCGGTTCTGGATCGAAAACTATGGCTTAGGAAAACTATGCTTTGGTAATAACTTCTGGATGACAGCCATCTCACTGACTTTTGTAAATTAGCTATTGACTTCATTGACAGTAGTGGATAAAACATCATTTGATTTCCGAACATCAGCAAAGGGCAAGAAATTCAATATTCTAGAACAAATATTTCTTGAAAGTTATTTTATTTGTAGAAGATTGGTAAAAATTGTTTTTTAAAAAGATTTTTATTTAAAAATATATTAAAATATTATTTTATTTTTGATATTAATACATCAAAACAATAAAAAAAATTTAAAAAAATTTAAAAATACAATTGAACCTTATGCTAATGCTATTTATAACATATTCATACAATCAAATCTAAATTCAAGACCCACACACATAATTTTACATTGCGGACATCGAAAGATCTATATGATCAACTTTCTTAATTTAAACATGAAGTAACTTGAGGAGTATAACTCAACTGATCAGGTTATATATTTGCTTCTTAGAGATCACCAGTTCAAGTCCCACAAACATCAGAGTCACTAAAAGCTTACATAGTCGTTAATTTCAGAATACATAATATTAGTTGAGATACGCGCAAATTAATCTGTCCACTGTACTAATAATAACAATAAAAAAAAAAACACTAGGAGAGATTGCAATGCATGCAAGGAATGACCTCTGTTGCTTAATACAACGAATAACCTGTACAAATACCCGAAACATCCAGGAGAGAACAATAAAGAAGCAGAATGTGGTGGTGTATACGCTTATCTCTGAATTTATTATCTACTCGAGGACCCTATGTATGGCCTATAATGGCACTACGCCACAGAGGTGGCAAAATACAGGAAGAGTATTAAGAATAAAATACAAGATGTGAAATGTGGTCCTAAGATAAACCATCAAGATCAATTCACCGATACTCCACCCCCAGCTAAATCTACGAAACTAAAAAAGAGCTTTTTTATGTGCACAATCTCCTATATGGATTTAGCTACAACTTATCCGCTATTTTCCCAAGCGCATTCGCGAGCTTATTGAGAACAGCAACCAAGCCATCTGCATGATCCTTCCTCTGCTCCCGGTCCAGCTGAAAATTTGTGTTCTGAGCTTCAAGCTGAGCAGTCAGCATTTTGCCATTCCTTTCCAAGACATCAATCAAATGACTCTGCAAACTGATGGTCTCCTCATCACCATCTATCACAAACCGTTTCCGTTTCCGTTCCTCATGCGAAGCAGACCCCATCTCAGGATTTGTGGCGGGCCTTTTATCATTTGGTGGAACTGCAATGTACACAAAAAAGAGTACAGTTTCTCTGCATGTAAAACTAGCCGATGATGAAGTTTCAAGACCAGGAGAAGTTGGAAAATGCCCGAACCACCAATTTTTTCTGACCTACACACTGGCCCGTAGCATATATCCACTAACAATGTGTTCATAGACCTCAAACAATAGAATAGGTAATGGTTATTGAACACTTGAATACCAAACTAAACCCCCATAACCGGAGACATCAGTACACATAAACTGTAAACCATGAAGTCGATTTTTTCGACGGACTACAGTTATGAAAGAACCACATTCTACATTCAAACAAGAGTTTCACAATAACTTATCGAGTAATAAAAACCTCGCAATATATCATGCGATTAGTCGTGACCGCACAGCTGAAAGCTAGCAGGCAACAAAAACTTTCGAAAACACAGATCACATGAATTAAAGGCAAATCATGACAATCTGAGCCAAGGGTCAACTCAAAGTCCCAAAAAACAATTTAAAGTTGATGGGGTCATGATCCGGCTCTTGCTCTTTATCCATATGGTCATTAGTTTTCCATTTGCGCCGTGTTCAGATTTTCATCATAAAGAGTCTGGCTGTAAATTACTTGCCCTACACAAACACGATCTCTTCAGGGTAAGGCTATAGAGCCACCGTCTCTTCAGGGTACGACTATGAATAAACTTGAAGGAAAGATCAGCGATTCTTTTTCCATGAAAGAATAGAAGAACCAATTGAAGAGGCACCAAATCATAGACAATATGATCAATAAACTACTAGATCTGAGCATTACCTTGAGCTTGACTTGCTCGTGGAGCTGGCTGGTACTGCTTCTCTGTGCATGACAAGAAGCAAAACAAAGAGCTAAAAAATATCAGCAACTGTGATAATCTAAAACCTCTGTTATTGGTAATAAATAAGTACGAAAATAATAATAGATAAATAGAAATTAAAAAAAAAAAGAAAAAAGAAAAGGAGTAACCATGGAAATTGGAGGGCTTTCATTTTTTAAAAAAAAAGTACAAACAAAACACCCCATTTCAGTACTTAATAAAATCCGAACACCAACTTTATAGCAGCATCATCATCTACCACTAAAAATCTTAAATCTTTTACTAACAACCAAACAAAATTTATAGAATCAAAACCACAATTATTACATAAACCCAAAAAACCCACCAAACCTCAAAATTTCAGAAGAAAAAATAAAACCTCCAACCCCAATTACCTGAAATCGGTGTCGGATTAGCAACCCCTGCCGTCACCGCCATCTTTATCGGTTGCACCTCTTTAACTACAGCCTCCGGACTCCCTCCTCCCTCCTCCTGCTCAAAATCCGAAAACAACCCATCCTCCGCCGCTGCACTCCGCCCACTATCAAAAACCACCTCCTCCGCTACTGCCTCCGCCTCTGCCGCCGTCGAAGACGGTGCCAAAGCCAGCGCCAATCCCGGGACCGTACCGCCGCCACCATCGAGAATATCATATACCTCCCTATCAAAAAACCCAGGCAACTTCCTTTCTCTTCTCAAATCATTCCTCATAACCCAAAAGGACTCCGTTTCTTCTCTTATTGAAGTCTCCCATTCTTTTATCTTCTTAAAATCACCTGCTAAATTACTCCATCTTTTCCGACACTGAACCGGTCCTCGGTTCACTCCATGTCTTTTACAGTAAGAAGATACTGAGGCCCATTTCGGTTCGATTTGACCCGACCCGATGCCCATACCCGATGCGCGACCTCTTCGGACTCTGTTTTCTGCCACTCTCTTGCCCTGTATGAGTACTAGAATTTCTTGCCGCGTCCACCGAGGGAGTCTCGGTGCTTTGTTTCCGTCATCCCCGCCGTCTCGGATGTTGGTGTCAACTCCGTTAGTTCTTTCGCCGTCAACTGGATTTTGAGTTGGGGTTAAGCTTAATTGCTGCTCTAAAGCCATAATTAAAGAAAATGATGAAAGAGGATTTTTTTTTTCTTTTGGTTTTTTTAAAGGCACGTGACTTTACGAGGGTGGGGAAGTAACGGAGTTCTAAGGGAGAGTCCGTTACGGCGTTTAGAGGAGAGGGATCATCAATCACTTATCCTCCCCGTAATTACAGAATTGAGAGAAGGAGAGAAATTGAGAGAGAGGTTTTGCTTTAAGGTTTCGGTGGTTTTTATTTTTTTATTTACTTGGGTATTGACTGAGTAGATAGTGCCTCTTAATCCATGATTAAGGGTAGTCAATTGTGTGATTGATCGGGGTTGTATCTTTAATCGCTCAATTAACAGGAGGGTCTATATTTCTTTATTTTTTTTAATACAAGGTTATTAAACTCGGCTTGATTCATTTCTCAATCTATGGGCTGGGTAATAGCTTAACTAGAGTAATCAAAATGATGTTTTTAATTTTACAATATTGCATTACA
>Ga0325405_1006036_pt1 | contig 12250 bp, 9 predicted proteins | sample PopdelMetagenome_21_FD_205663 | JGI IMG/M metagenome (GOLD analysis project Ga0325405, IMG submission 205663) | Populus deltoides microbial communities from Bellville, Georgia, United States - Xylem-Control-R2 | ecosystem: Host-associated > Plants > Phyllosphere > Stem > Wood/Secondary xylem...
ATAATAATAATAATAATAATAATAATAATAATAATTGTGATAATAACAGTATTAATATTGCTAAGCATAAAAAATAATAGTAACAAATGATAACATTAGTAGGATATTATTAATAATAATAATAATAATAACACCACAACCTCCAATAATAATAATAATAATAGCGGTAGTAGTTCTTACATTTCGATAAAAAAATAGTAGTAGCAGTAATAGTAGTACTAATAGTTTATTATGATGGTTGTGATGATTATGATATCAATAATTGTAGTGATGACAGTAATAATAATAACAACAACAACAATAATAATATCAACAACTCAAAATAATAATAATGATATAAATGATAATTTTAACAACAACAACAACAACAACAACAACAATAATATTAATGCTAATAATAATAATAATAATAATAATAATAATAATAATAGCAGCAACAGTAGTGGTAACAATGATATTAGTGATGATAATAGATAATAATAATGTTAATAAGGCCAATGATAATAAAGGTAGTAATAGCAACAATAGAAGTAGTAATAATAAAACAATAATAATAATGGTGGTGGTGATGGTGGTAATAATAATAATAATAATAACAATAATAATAATTATTAGTAGTTGTAACAAAAAAAATGTATTAACAATAATAACAACAACAACGATAATAACACTGATAATAATCATAGTGATAGTGATCATGATAATATTATTAATAATAATGATGATGATAATAATGATAATGATATTACTTATTAATAATGATAGCGATAATGATTATGATAATAATATTAATAATAATAATGATGACAATAATAATGATAGTGATCATGATAATGGTAGTTGTAATGATAATAATAATAATAATAATAATAGCAACAATGATAATAATAATAAATATGATAGTAGTAATAGTGATAGTAATAATTCATCATTCGATGTTAGATTTGTTGGGGATTGAGTTTCATTGTTTTTCCATGTACGATATTTTCAGTCTAACAACCGACGTTACGAGTATAAAATGCTCATGTGGCCCCCTGTTCTCTTTTATTTTTTGCGTTATTGGTTTTTTTTCTGATTTTATCATTCAACATCAGTGTTTTTAAATAAAAAACGGTCATCTAGGTCTCCTTTAGAATTATTAAATAAACCAATTCACATCAAGTTAACTATAATATAGTTTGGGTGTTGAGTCTAGCATCTTAGGAGACCAATAGGTGCTTGGGTTTATCACGTAGTAGATTTCAATAGGACTGAGTCTGATATCTCGCTAGATCTCTGACACTTGATTTTAAAGCATAGCCAAGTCCAATATAATTAAGTCTAATATCTTAATAGACTCACTAGCGCTTGAACTCAATGCGCAACCGAGTTCTATAAAGTATTTGGAGGTGTAGGGTAAGGCCTTCAAGAAAAAGGAACTTGTGTAAAACATGTTGGTACAACATATAGTAAAAACAAAAAAAGGGCAATGTCATCCCACCGGGAGCAAGTCAGAGTAAGGGTCAGTATGAAAAAAAAAAGAAGAAAAAAGATGAAGGTATAATTAAACTTAAATAAATAGGTATAAAATGAAAAAACCATATTTTTTCAGGGGTTTAAAAATATATTGGGGGGTGGGGGCCCTGCCTGCATAAATAATTAAAGGAAAAGCCTAAGTGGGTGATGTATGCGATGCATCTGGGACCGCTGGAATAATATTCTATACATTGATAATTGATGGTTCTTTTAGGAAAGATCTCATCTATCTTCGTTTGTAAGTAACCTATTTACCTTTCGGTTCATATAAAGATCTAGCTATTTCGTGTGGTTGAGTCAGGGCTCAACTACCATATAAAATACACAGCTTTAAAATTTTTTTTTACTTTAAATTAATATTTTTAAATTATTTTGAAAAGTTAATTTTAAAAATAAAAAAATATTATTTTAATATATTTTTAAATAAAAAACATTTTAAAAAAATAATTCCAAACGGACCGTTACTCTATCGCCAAAGCATCTCGCATATTATTGCATCAACTTGGCATTAAAATACTCTTAATATTAACAGCTGAGGTGTATGTTTCACTTTTACCTGCTGCTGTATTAATGGTAGAAATTATATCATGGTGTTATTGGTCTGCAAATCACTGTCTTTTACACGGCAGTCACAGAGGTATTTGTCGTCACTGAGGGTAAACACATCATTTTATATATCAATCTTAATTAAAAAAAAAAAAAAAACACACACAGAGACAATTAAAGAATCTATGGTTATATCAGCACAAATATGAAGGTAAGCTTTCTTTCCCTAGCCATTCCTCCATGCCAAACGTACTTGAAATTGGACGATGGTGTCATGTTCACGAGGGACAGATGAAAAGCAATAGAAATGGCAATTCAAAACTATATATGCAAAAGCATACTCAAGCGCTTTGTTCTTCTCACTTTTTATGTATTTTTGCAAGCGACACCTGAATCCTAAAACCGTAACATTTTCATCTCTTCGACTTTCAATCTTAAATCTTCTTCGGAGGGTGTCTTGCCACCATCCTTCAAGGTTGCACACCACCATGCCATTAGCTCACCCTGCAAAAATGAGAGCAACATACGAAAAGAATCACTTTCTTTCCCAGGTACAAGGTAACATGAACTGTCTCCCAACCAGACGACTTCTACAAAAAGAAAATGGTGGAAATATTATCCTTTGGAACTTGAAGGTCCATTCTTAAATAGTCATTATATATATGATAATATATTAAGAAACTCAGAGTCATTGACTTCCTGTAATAACAAACAACAGGTTTGCTGTGTTTGAAGGGTTCATAGATGATTTTGAAGGTGCCAGACTACATTACTTAGGTGAGAGTACGTAGTAACATAACATTGAAAACTCAAATTGTCTTCATGAAGGGTTCGTAGATGATTTTGAAGGTGTCAGACTACATTACTTAGGTGATGAGTTTGTAGTAACATAACATTGAAAACTCAAATTGTCTTCATGAAGAGACTCCATCAAGCAAATGCAGATTCAGTCATTTAAATCATCAATGAAGGAAACTTCAATGCAACATGAATCAAGATTCAGAGTGTAAAATAGGCAAGTAGAAGAAAGATCATAAGACCATATTCTGATGAGTCGTGATCCTTAAATAGCCAGATTAATTACATGCAGTCCATGAATAAACATATCAAGCTCGCAGATTCAGCCGGAAATCTATAGATCAAAGATTGAAATTTAAATTGCTAGATTACATAAAACATGAATTCGTTTTCAGAGTCGGGCTTTTACCTCGGTGAAGTCATGGTTGGAGATATATTGACTCTCAACTAAACATTTGACGCCACCTACAATTACAGCAATAGAATTTTTGAACTTTTGTTTTGAACTCTGACTTTGAACTCCTGTATGATCAAAAGAAAGAACAGGGGAAAAAGGGGAGGGTGTGAGTCGTCAACAGAAAAGGAAGCTAATTAATGACAACTATGCAACTCTTCCATTTATCATAGATAGGAGACAGGGTAAACAATTTTGGCTTACCAGTAATGCAGGCAACATAATACCCAGTTCCCCCCAGTCCCTGTTCCCACTTCCCAAGCCGCAAGCGCAGGAAAAAGCCATCAAGATGCGATGGTGGTGTATGGGAATTCATCCATCTGGTGCCAATGCATGCAACATAGCACATATCAATAAAAGGATAAAAACTTTTACGACAATAATTTCTAGAAAAGAAAAACTCAAGCTTTGATGAATGTTACAGATAAAACCAAGGTTATTCCTTGAAAGTAGTTTTGAGTTTTTATTCATATTGGTGTTGATAAGTAGGACTTTCAAGGGAGAAAATCATAAATGAGAAAGCAGGGCTAGATTTATAATTATCTTGTAATTGAGTTTTTCTAGAATGACCAGCGATTGCCTTCAATTGCAGTGTAGCTGATGTAATTGTTGTGCAGTTATCATAAAAAAGCCACAAACACATTATCACATATTTGCTGCTCTTTGTTCAAATTTTGCATGGAGGTATGCCAACAGAAGATGAAAAAAGAGCAACTAAAATTTACCCCCCATTGATATTGACCATGAAGTACATTAATTAGAGCCGTAAGATAGGTATGCAGAGAGCTATCCGAGCAATTCAAACTATGAAAAACAGTACTATCCTTTTCTTCTGACGATTTATGCAGGCTGGTACTCTCAATCTATGTCTTGCAATCCTTCCTTTTCTTCTGACACTCTCTCTTCTTCAGCAACAATCATTTCTCTTTTTTCTTCCTTATGCTTCACCAATGCAATATCTAATACATTTAAGTTATTGGTTCTGATCCTGGAACTTCTTGCATAAGTTGTAAAATATGTCACCTCATTATACTTCTATCATAGGATTCTCATACTCACTATCCTGAGCTCCTCACCACGTGTTTCCTTGGAATTAATTTTCCTAGAAGGTCACTCAGATTTCACTTCAAGTTCAAAAAATTTCGAAGTTATGGAGAAGAAGAAAAAAGGTCATCCTTCAGTGGTCCTGAACACTACAGGCAGATTACAATTTGATCTGCATCAGAAGGTTATCCAAATGCCATCTTCTTGCCACAAGGCCAGACTCTCTAACATAAAACCATGTTGCAAAAACAAGCTTGTGAGATATGCAAAAGAAAAATTGAAAAGAACTGACTTCGAGGTGGGAGGCAAAGGCCAAAATCATGAGCCAAAGTAATATGAGGATAAAGTAGCAGAAGATGATTTGATAGAATAAGCATGGACAGACCAATATTAAGCCAGATGTTCAAGCCAATGCATTTCAAAATTCCAGCTCACGAATTTTCTGGTTCAAATCTGTCATACTCGGTTCATATTTAGGAAAATGAGACTTTAATGTCCGTACCAGAAGTTTATTAGATTTTCTACGCAATCAAACAAATTCCCACATCGGACTTGGTTTATCTAGTTAAGAAAATAAATCAGATGCTGGAAACTGGAAGCATGTCTACCCAACTCCAACAGTAAACAAGATGCTGTGATGAACAAACACATCCTATTACAGGTATAAACAGGCCACACTTCAGATTAAACTAAACAAAAGCTCAACCATATGGTTGAAAACAACCTGCAATTTATCTGTCTGTATATGATGTCTCAAACAATTAGAGGGGTGCAGATATCCGAGTGCTAAAATGTCTTTAGTTATTGCATGGCAGTTTATAGGAAAGATCTAAAAAAATAATAACAGTGAAGATGACAGTTTAGTTGGAATGATCACTTACTTGAGAATAATTGTTCGAGATAAACGAAGCCTTTTTACTGCATCAAAAATTCCCTTGGGTACATCCAATATCTGGCTATTGATGCTCAAAGGCATGACCTGGTTTTCTTTCAACTTCTTTTCCCCAGAACTTGAAGCAGTGTCTCTCTCAAACGGTTTCATATTCATATTCATTTTCCTAGAGGCAGAAGCTTCATGCAATTTCCCATTGCGAACTGTAGGTGCATCAGCAGCTTGCAATTGACTATCCTTGCCATCTGACTGCTTTGCATCGTCTTCATTTCTTGGATTGAGCAGAATTTTACAGGGGCTGGATTCATGGACCAGAGATGCGCCATATTCTGCTTGATGTCTTGTTCTTGAAGAGGCACTAGGACATGCAACAGCCCAGTGATTTGACTGGAAACATCTTATGCACACACAGGGAAATTCGTTTGCTCCGTTAAATGAATTAGCATTTCTTAGAATATCTGCAAGCTCACTATCTATTATCTCTGGACAATCTCGCACATGGTGACCTTTTATGCCACAAAAGAAACATGTCAGGTTTCCATGAGAAGAATCATCTGTCCCATATGATGGCATGATGTGCTTGAGGGCATCCAATCTCCTTGCAAAGACAGAAGCCATCGCCTCTGAATTTCTGAATCTTGAAAAAGGCAAGGTAGAGTTCATTTTACACATGGACTTCTCATCATGTTGTCCATTTACTTTATTTATGCTAAATGAAACTTCAGTACTGTTGGCACAATTTTGCATGCATACCGGGTCCTCAGTGAAGTGCTCCTCCTCCCTAGCCCCCACAATTTTTTTATCTTGGTAAGAAGAAGGATGATTCTGCCACTGAGCCTTCAGCCTTATGAAATCAGTAAAGCCATCAAGAGTTTCGCCAGTTCTTCTGTGGCAAAGATCCCGGTTTGACAATGGACCAGAAGTTTTTGGAGAAAGCCGAGTTATCCACAAGCTTGTGAGTGGGTCACTTCTGTACCCGGAAGTATTTGTGGCCTTGCCTTCAGATGGCTGTTCAGCATCGTTCCTCTTACGTTTACCCCGAGAGGAATTGGAGCTTGTCTCATCTTTCTCCTTATCAGTTTCCATGTTGCATGAATTTTTTTTCTCTGCAGAGTTACTCCCGCTGATCTCCTGACCAGAAGCAATATTGGTGGATAAAAGTTTGGTCAAGGCTGGTGGAGCTGTACCATTTCCAGATGTCGACTCATTTAACTTCTCATTTGGTTGAAGAAACCGTTTGTACACATTGTCAGTCACCATACGACAGGTTATTGGAGTAGCATTAGAGTCACAGATCTTGTTGTCCAGCCCAAGTTCTTTAGATCCTTCCGTTTGAGTATTGGCATTCAAAGCGACAGTTTCTTGAGCCTTTGTCTTGGGACAATACAATGACTGAAAAAGCGAATGAAATCCCATAGTTTTGCACCCTTGATCTTGATTTCTGTTACATGAAATGAGATTCTTATCACGATCCTCATGTCCATGCTTGTGATTTGCAAGGGTAAGAGCAAGAGAAGGTGCCTCATCTTCATTTGATTTTAAGAACCCCTTCATCATGTTTGAGATCCAATTCATGAATGAACCATCATGTTTAACAAATGACGAGGAACCGGGACTTTCTTGAATTTTTGTTTTGATACTTTTGCTCCCAACATACGAATGTGGATCAAAGTTCCGTTGCCTTTTGCCAGTAGAAAATAACCCAACACTGTTGCAACTTTCAACACTTTCATGACTGTCATCATCCATGTCCAGCATTCTTTCATTTAAATTTCCATCAGATAAGGCCTTAGCCTTGCCTTTCATTTGATACCTCCGGGTTCTGCTGTATGTGGGAGACTGTTTAATGGCACAATCATTGTCTTTAGGAAGTATCTCATCATCCTGCTGAGAGCTACTCCGGACTTCCTTGGCATTTTGTGATCCTACAATTTCAGTTGCCACATCACACACATTTTCACTATGTGGAGTTTTAAAATCATTCTCTGCAGTTGACTCCAGTTTTTCCAGAGGACAGATGTAGGGACCAGTCCCCATATTATTCTCTCTCTCTTTTTCCATGCATGAAGGTGATTCAAAATGTTCTCTTCCTAATGGTGCTTTCTGCATATTAGTGTCATAAGATTCACATTCTTCCACAGAGCAAACTTGCGAGGCCGAAACAATTTCTGTTTGTAATGTGTGACTTGCATCACCAACACCTCCAATCCTGACATTAGGTTCCTTGGAAGTTGGGCCATTCTGTGCCACATCCAGTTTCGTTTCATCTATTTAAATTGAAAAATGAAAAAATCAGTGTCCTGTTAGGAATGAGAATATCGAAGCATGAACAACCAGTTTCTTCAGGCACCTAAAAAGAACAAATATATTGATAAAATAACAAGGAAGCAGATTGATGAACAGCTCTGAAGAGAATTTGAATAAAATGTTTGATTCTCCGGCTGCAATTCAATTAGGGACCGCGTAGAATCTTTTTGTCTCTCACATCAAGTTTAGGTTATTTATTTAAACAAAATACACAGAACAGTACAACGAAGTAATTTCTAATAATCCAGTGCTTTTAGGACTCCAGTTGCAACAGCTACAGAAGTTCTTTAAAACTATTATGTGGATGTGTATTTTAGAAAGGTAGGAACTAAACTAAGTTGAGAAGATCAAATCAAGCACCTGACAAACTTGGAAATTTGGTTTCCCAGGTCCTAGATATTTCATCTACTTGAAGATTGATCGGATCATAAATATCTTCTGCTTTATTGTTTCTTGCATCCTCCATTTTCTGCAGAAAAGGTAGCCCAACTGCTGTTTTCATTTCCTCCTTGTGATCATCAGTTGCTGCCAAATGAGAGATTTTCAATAAAATAAGACAGGTTTCATCTGTACTGGATAGGAATTTCTATAGGTTGACATTCACCAATACATAATACACTATACCTGCAAGGAATTCATAATTACCTATTTTGACTTTATGCCTTGATTCACTTAACAACGGAAAGAGGCCTGTATCACTTGTAACGAACTTTGTGGGGTTGTCTCTTCCAGCAACTTCACTCCTCACGTCAGATTCTTCTGGAGGAGTCATGAAAACTTTTTTGCCGATAGCTTTGTCAGCATTTGATCCACTTACCATATCACTTGGTCCTGCACCCCGTAACAGAGAGGGTTTTTTGTTGGAGAAGGTTCCATCGGCGCATTTAAGACTCAAACCTTTCTTTGGAGACCAAACTAGTTCAGACAGGGCATTGGTGGCCACAAATGTCATGTCTACACTTGAAGCTGCATTTGCACCTGCACCTGAATCATTCTTCAATCTTCTCTGAATGCACTGATTGGAATAACCCAAGGAAAATCCTAAATCAATTACAGGTTCTATGTTTTTATCATTTGTATCCATCTTTGCGGGATGAACTCTTCAGTGGGCAATCCTGAAATGCCAACGAGGTCCAGGTCAGACCTCTCCATGATCCAAAAAATGAAACTCTGTCTCCACAAAACAATAAAGTCAATATATATTAATGTAGACTGTCAAGAGGCAATGATCACATGATGAAGCATAAGATATAATTTTCTGGAAAAGCTGGTGGAAACTAGTTCAGACCTTCTTTTTTTTTGCGTGCAATGGCAAGCTTAATCAACAGAGGGTAACAAGCAGTGGAGATGGGGAAATTTCACAAGGGGTTCAGAGCAAAAGGAGAGTTTTTGAAAATGGGGGTCATGGCCCTACCAACCCCTCCTCAAGGTTCTACCAGTGAAGATAAGACTCACTCTTCCTCCAGTAATCTTTCCCAGCGAAAAGATTCACAGGTCCTATGTTTATAGCCATTTATTTGGAATCATAGGAAAAAAAAAGTCTGAAACCGTATGCTGCCAGGCATCATGATGCATAAGCATTCCAAATTACATTGTAATGTGCTTGTTTGACGGTGACCATTCTGCTAAATCATTCATTTATAAGACATCAATTGTAACATTAATCAAGCATAGGACAAAAGAATCATGTCTTCACAGCTAAACCAAAAATGTTACCGTCCTCTTGAAGGACATGGAACTGCGAAAAGTAATGATTAATTACTTATCCACATGAAAACAATGGTTCTTTCCTTCAAGAGTTAAACCATCATAGGATGAATCCAGCATTGCCTAGAGTATAGGGGGTAAAGAAGATCGAGTAATATAGTAGTTGTAATTAGTAAGGACTAAAACATCTTCACTTCCTTCTAAGAAAAAAACCCTAATAGGATGAATCCAGCATTGCCTGGCATACAAAGAACATACAACATATGATTGAATCTCAGAAAACAAAGGAATAAAACTTTCTTCCAAAATAAAAGGCAAGGGAATAATATAAGAACTGACAAATGATTTGTATTTCATCTGCAAGATTAGATAAATACATCAACAAAAGAGGAATTTAAAATCACACGACCATCATCTCAATACAAGAAGTCTCTGGTAAATGTATGAAAGATTTGGAGAGATATCCTTGAAAAGACCATCAAAATCCAAACAAAATCTACTTACAGCTAAAAGCATTAATGAAAAATGAGAGAAACACAAGAACAGAAAAGAAGATTTTAGAGATCCACATACCTAACAGTCCCTTAAATCCCTGAAAGAAGTAATCTTCTTATTGCTGATCCTATGAAGCACAAGCACTAGCAGACACCTTCTGAACAAAGCAAGACGATTAAGTACGCTTGGACTTTTACTTTTTAGACAAGTAGAGAGAAGGAAGGAGGACTTGGTCTCAATAACAGAGTGGCATACAAAAACACAAGGTGGCTGCCATGCGTCCTGCTACAATAAGCACACATACTGGCTTTTGCTGAGATTCTAAAGTATGAGGTTCAGGGAAGGCCACGAGGAGACATGGTGTGCCAATAAATATCAAGTCAAGCTACGTCTACTTATCAGGGTCCTATCTGTTTATGTCATGGTATGATAAATAAATAAAGATAGCTACGAGATTAGTAAACGGTAGCGCGCATCATCATCATCATCATCCGTCAAAATCTTTTCCGGGGTTCCTGGGAAAAATGTAAACTCTTCGACTTCGGAGTCAGAGTACAAATAATCTACTTTGTAAAGTTTCGAGGTTTTTGCCCCATCCACAGGGAAAGCCAACATTGATGTCACCAATTATTTCAGTTCACTTTGTGTTTATCTATATCTTTATTTAATGAATAAATAACAAAAAAAAGTGGGTTCATGTGCCCCGTCAGGAATCCAAAAAAATCCATGATTTCTTAGGTCCCGAGCTGACCATATTCATCCCGTATCTAACAGTTAATCAGGTTTTAGATTTTCTTTTAAATTAAAACATACGACCTCAAGTGCTTGAATTGAGCAAAGTAAACAAATTACCAGCATGTATTCCAACAACCATTCGATCGAGGAAGAAAAGGAAATTGTTTGATCTCGAGTTGGTGATAATAATCTCTCCGGAGGAGGATCCAGCCGATCGACTGCTGTTGACTACTTGCCCTATCTATGGTAGTTGCTTTAATCTTCTAATAAGAAACAAGATGATCATATCATCGGCTGTTCTAGAATCATCAACAATTATTATAAAAAATATAGAATAGTGAAATGAATTCCATTTAGGCGTATTATAATTATGAAACATGGATGGATTATGTGTCAATGTATTTATTGATAATTTAGGAATTTAATTACCTATTATTTGATCCCCAATTTATTTTTCAATTAAACCCCCTTTCTCATTAAACATGCAAAATCAAGTAACATAAAGATATATTTCTTCCAGTAACGGAGGGGCAGAAAACAAAAAATTATACGTATCTTCGTACGTAGTTTTGTTTTCGGTCAAGATCTCCCTTGAATCCCATCAACCCGAAGCTTCACGAGACTCGAACGATGATGATGGTTGCAGTTATAACTCATGGTTTTATATTGTTTAGATAATATTTATTTTTATATTTTAAAAGTATTTTTTATTAATTTTTTAATATTTTTAAATCATTTTGATAGACTTATTTTAAAAATAATTTTTTAATATTTTTTAAATAAAAAATATTTTAAAAAACAACTAAAATCATATTATTACCGAACTAAATAGGGTTAAATCATATTTTTAAATAATATTGATTTTACCGAACTAAATAGGGTTAAAGTATAAATAACTACATATTATATATCATATTTTATATTTGATAGATATTAGATAAAATAAAAAATATATAATAATAATAATAATAAAAACAACAACCGTATCTTATCTCTATATGTCACTCTCCAAAATAAATCCAGCAGAGACCCCTTTCCTAGCTGGAATTCGACAATCCATGATTCCCCCACCACAACAACCACAAACTTAGTCGGTACTCCTCCCTCCTCCAGACCTAAGCTTCCTCTTCCCGGCTTCATCCTCTTGCTCTGCTCCAACCGTGGTGGCAGTTCCCACAACAGCCACATAGCAGCTCCACTACCACCACCTTTACATTCTCTGCCGATTACAGTCTTTTTATCACCAAATCACAACATCTATTGCCCTTCTCACGCCACCCAAATCCTCTCCCCATAGTAACCCTTTGCCACCCCTTTAAACCGATAGTCTCTCCACCTCTCAGCTCTTTTACACACAAATCCTCGATGGTGTCTCTTCACCATGCTGCTCCTCTCTCCTCTAATATATTCTTTCCTTTTCGCTTCCACTACAGTCCCAAAACTCCAACCGCACTCCATATTCATACACAAATCGTGGCCTAAAATCAAGCCAAGATCCAATAAAAACAACAACCACCTTCAACCCTAAAAAAAAATCGAGTTTTCACGGTCTCTTTAGTACGTAGATTTAAAACAAAATATATATTTTATATGAAGTGTAGAACTGTCATTTCATAAATAATAATTTTTACATGGGGAACTGGATAAGCTTACAGACGAAAGTTTCTCTTTTAGAGTAGCATTGGATAATATAAAAATTGATTTATATACGGTTTAAAAATACACTAAATAACTTAAGAAAAAACAATCATATCCGA
>Ga0325405_1006041_pt1 | contig 12247 bp, 9 predicted proteins | sample PopdelMetagenome_21_FD_205663 | JGI IMG/M metagenome (GOLD analysis project Ga0325405, IMG submission 205663) | Populus deltoides microbial communities from Bellville, Georgia, United States - Xylem-Control-R2 | ecosystem: Host-associated > Plants > Phyllosphere > Stem > Wood/Secondary xylem...
AGTTAATAACTTTAATTTTTTAAAATTAATTATTCTCGATTATTTTATATTATATGTATTAGATCTCAATTCTATTCAATGAAAAAACTATGTAATATTTTAATTGTTGTTTCTTTTTTACCTATGTGTTTTTTTTATGATATTCATGTTTTTTTTTAAAAAAAATCATTTTTAAGCAAATCCCTAGCTTTCTTTCTGCTAGAATTTACCTAATATTCCACTAATATTGCTAATGAAGGCTGTTTGTTTAGGTCATATTTTCTTGATTAATCATTGTTATTTTGTGTGAATTTTTTTTGAGCTCCTCTTATGATAATACCCAAATTAAGAGAAAAAATATTTTTGACCAACATGACTTGAATCTTGGTTTGTCCAATATCATTTTAATATATTTTTTATATATTTTTTCGGGTTATTAGTAGTTATATATAATTTTTTCTATATACACATAATATTTTTACAGATAAAAAATATTATTTTCCATGCCAATAACATTATTCATAACCAATTTTTTTAATTAATAATATGCATGACACGATGCAATGAACACCATTGCTGGCCAATGATAGCATCCTAATTTATCCACTAATGATATTTTTTCTTCTCAATAAAGAAGTCCCGAAACTAGGAGTATTATAACATATAACTACTTCATATCGGGCTAGGCTTTCATTGTCTTAAGACAATGTTTTGAGTTTCGAACTCTTATGTTGGGCTGGGCCGCCACATCGCCCGGGTCAGTTAGCTAAATTAAGAGATCACCAAATTAGGGTTTCTGCCCTATACGGAACCTCTATTTAGTCCCAACAATAGACCGCCTCACAGACTGCGCATGAGCCGCGCCCCTCCCTTCCTCTCCTTTCCTCCATCTCCAATTCAATCTCTAAATTCTAAACTAAATTTCTTAGTTGTTTTGATATATAGGCCTGTGATGCATCAAAATTGTCCGTACCATCTGAGATATTTCTGTCTGTGATGTTACCAAAACTTATACAGATTCTGAGGCGTTTTAATACATTTTTTTCATGTAATTATTCGTTTTCTTTTTGCCATTTTATGATTAACTCATTGTTAACCAGAGGCTGTGATGATGAAAATTATATACCATCAAACTATGAGAGCTCAAAATGTGAGCTTGTTGATGCCATCTCTTATTCTCTGAGCCCTCTTTTTCGATGTTAGTGTTTTCTTTGATTATTAGTTATAATTTTATTGTGTTGTTTCGGATCTAAAGGCAACAAATTAGAGTCTCTGAAGTGCTTTATTTTTCAATAGCGTTTTCAGTGCTGTACGTTGCCAACACCAATTTTTGGGTGCTGAGATTCTGGCATTTGCTTCCCTTCTAATGAAGCTTATGCATTCAGATATTCCTACATTCTATTTTTAGGCGATGATAATTTTTTAACTCAGTTACAATATATTTGTTGATTACTCTTAGAGTTTCTTTGCATAGTGTTGGATCTGTAGCTAAGTTTCCAAGTAATGTTATGACACCCACGGGAGTTAGCATTTCTCACTAGTTTAATGAGAAATCTTGAGTTTGTTTCGTTCCATGATTCGTTGACCACTGTTCTTGGGTAAGTAATTTCTCATATGGATTTTCCCGCTTGATGATGATTTTGTCTTGATATTTTTGTTTTATAGTCGATTGTAAAAGCCAACATTTGATGCGGTTAATTAAATAGTGAAGGTGGGAATGCCGTTCTATCAATTGTCTTGCGTGCAAGGGCAACAATTTAGAGTCTCTGATTCGCTCTTTCTATAGCGTTTTAGTGCTGTACGTTGCCTATATGTAACTGGGTGCTGAGATTCTGGCATGGATTCCTTATTTTGATAAGTCCTGTGCATTCAGATGCTCCCACATTTAATTTATGCACTTCCACAAAATTCGTTAGACTTGAACTGTTATGGTGGATGCTATGATCTTGATGTTGTAGTGTTTTAATTTTTTTTATAAGAGCTATTGGTGCAAGGTGATCAATGCAATTCTGATTATAATTTTCTTCTAGGTCCTCTCCAGACAAATCTTCTGAATTTTCATTTGTTTGATGAGAACCTGGATAGTGTCTGTGTGCATAGTAGAGGATCTTATAACAAAGTTGCATCTCAGAAAGCCAGTGCATTTGTCTGCTATCAGCTCGTGGCTCGCTATGATGCCTACATTTTATCAAAACAAAGTCTGTTTATTTGTTGTTTTCCCTCAATAAGATATCTGCTGAAGAATTCTTGCTTGAGTTTGGATTCTTATTCTTTAATGATTCTTTTATGTTTTCGAGAAATGTATTTAAAGTAATTGAGAAATGTTTTGGTTATTTGCATGTGTTGAGGACTCCTATGGCTGAAGAAATGGAATGAATAATTCACGTAGACTCTGTTGCTCTACCCGTCTTACTTCTCAGTGCTGGTCGTTGCCAACAGCTAACTGGGTGCTGAGATTCTGGCAGGGCTTCTTATCATTGTTGTGGGCTTCTGCATCCAGAATTTCCACTTTTTTATTTATGCGTGTATTTCTTTTTCGTTCATTGAACTTTTATTTGTTTTGGATATTGAAACATGCGTTTATTTAAATGCAAAATGTTGTGTGGCAGAAAGTAAGTTGTAAGATTTGTACAATATATTCATTTTCGAAGAACTTGGACGTCTAAAATTGCTGTTGTTGATCCAGCTTTTCTGATTTAGGAGTTGCTCTCTAATTTCCACCCCATTCCGTTTTCAGTTGGTTTTTGAGAAATTTATTTTTGGTGTTTCTCTCTGTTCTTCCTTTTTTATTTGGCCCCAGACAAATCTTGTACATTGATTCTGTGGATATGGTTTTACGCATTCATGAATAATATCTTGGATTGGCAAGGAAGACTGAGAATGGAGAATAACGGATGGGATATTCCTTTTACAATTCCCTTCAAAGGGATCTACCATTTGTCTCCTTTTGGTTTCAATCTTTGAAGCAACTAAACAGTTGAAAAAAAAGACTTGACGATGATGGATGTAGTAGCCTTATCCAATGGAAATAGCTATTCCTTTTGTATAACCAATTTGATTTATTTCTAGGACGTCTTTTCTAGGGTTTTATACCCTCGTTTGAATACTCCAGCTATTCTGTCGAAAGCAAATACAAATACAAACGGAAATTAATAGTATTGTTTTTTAAAGTAGGGTCTTGATTAGAATTTTCAGAAAGATTTAATTTCAACCCGTTGGTAATTTGGAATTATTTGACACTAGGAATCAATTTGGAATCACGTTTATTGACCCGTTGAATACGTTCACTGGAATTGATAACTACAAGTTGATCTTTTGGGCATCGAGATTTCATGGTAAAATGTTGTTTAGGGAGATTTGGCAACCCTCAGAGAATGTGATATTGATTAGATGGAACTCAAAGGGTGTTCCCAGGATCCCATGGGAAGTTATGGGAGAGTTTCAGCATATTTTAAGGTGTAAATTGGATAGAAATGGGAAAATTTATGAGCATAAAGTGGATAATTTGGCCTTCAGTTTCCCACAACCTATCAAACCTGCTGCTTCTGTGTTTGGATTTGGTGGCTTCTTGCCCTGCTAGTCCTAATCCAACGTTTTTGTGGGGACCCGTCGACATCTGCTCGTCTTCATAGCTGGAATTTTATCGTGCTGGTAGAGAGACATTGGGCCAAGAACAGTGCCATTCACTTGTGTAATATATGCATTTAAACACATGCATCTGCTTGAAGTGGGATTTCTACATAGTTTATATCATTTATGTTATTTTCTATTTGTTGAATTACAGCGGTTTGTAATTGTGCAGGTATACCATTCTTGTAGTATTATGACATTGATTCCGTGCCTGTAGTCAACTGTTTCTTTTCCTTGCACATTTGTCTCATGACATGTACGGTTGTAGGATTTTTATTTTTTTTAATTAACTTGAGTGTTTGGGTAATTTGCATGTATCTCGATTAATTTCATGGATTTTAAAGTTAATAATTTTATAAGTTTCTAGTGGTTTTAAGATTTATGAGACTCGAACTAATAATTTTTAAAAAATAAATTTAAGACTTAATCAATTAAACTACATCATTCATGGTAATAATGATAATGATAATGTTGTAATACTTTGATAATGATAATGTTGTAATATTTTTGGCCTTTGGGTGTGCTGGTAGGTGTGGAAAAATGTTAGCTTATGTCCACGGTTCCTCTCTGTGTTTCCGTGGTGTCAGCATTGAATTGCTTTCGTTTTTCCTCGAGCATTTTTTATTGCTCAGTCTTGCTACTGGGATATTGTGAGTTCTCAGTACTTCAGTTACTAAAATTTGGTATTGTACGAATAAAGCTGCCTGTCCTGTAGATGATTTATCCTCGACAGTTTCTCTTCTTTGCTCATGCGGTTGTAGCTAGCTTATAGTGAGAACTGGGTTCATTGGAGGATTGCCACAGCATACTGGAACATCCTTGATTTGATGGGAGGAACTTTTCATGTTTTTCCAAGGATGTAAGCTATCTGATTGTTGTGAGAGAGGTGGAAGAGAAACAGGACCGTTCCTAGGAGGTTTAACAGTGTGCAAGTTCTGTTCTGCTGCTGAACTCAATCCAGTCCTTTTTATCTGCGGAAACTTCGGTTCTGTTTCCATTTGTGTAGCTTCTCACCTCAAGGCTTTCTGTTCTTCGCATTTCCCTCTCTCCGAAGCTACACAGGTAACGAGAGAAAGAGACCCCTGTTCCACGTCAGGAGAAGCTTATAACTCTTGTTCATACGCGGATTCTACTCCCGAGTTTTCTTTCTTGCTTGGAACCCGTTTGTCTACGTGGCATTGTTCAAAATTAAAAGCATTATTTTGACTAATATTTATTTGAACCGCAGTTAAGCATGGGGTACGCGTAAGCAGAAGACCTTTACAGGTCAGGTCAAGAACATAGAATGTTGATTACTTTCAGTGACGTTACGTTATCTTACGTCATTGTACGTACAGATTACGATTACGAGAAATAAAATATGAACCGCCTAATCTTGATGTCCTTTTTGGGACCCACACCCCCCCACCTAGACTTCTTACCATGATTTTTAAACTGACCGGGGATGACATGGGTAATTTTTTTTTAATTTTTATAAAAAAAATAACTGGTTTTTTACAGGTGTTTGTTCCGGGTCACCTAGTTTTTATCCGGGTTATACCTTCCGGGTCACCTAGTCAAAGGTCAATTCAGTGAGTTTAAAACAGTGCTTTTTACTCTGGGTGTTTAAATTTTTGGGTTAATAATAATAATAATAATAATAATGTGCCTTTGATTGCGGCTTTTTCCTGCATGATCCAACCAACCACCCGTGGCCATCCTCCGAACCACGAAACAGATTTTTGTCATCATTACTGTTCCATGTCACTTTTGTGCTGTTCTTACAGGTCTTGGTAGTATTGATAATTAGAGGGAGAGCTTTAATTAAAGACTGGTTTTATTCTCCGCACTATATTGCGAGATGATTTTGTTTTTTTTTTTTTTTTCAGCGCAAAAAAGGGATAGGCATTGTTAGTGGCTTTTTACCGTCAAAATAGATTGAAGTTGCATGCTAAAAACGTTTAGTTTATATATGTGTTAAATATTTAAATTGAGAATTACAGGGGTTAATAAATAATAATAAATATATTGATTCCAACTAAGATTTGAGTTAGAAAATTAAAATCAATATATTATTTAAAAAATTAAATATTTATTTCAGTTTGAAATTAAGTCCATAAAGTTTTAATTGATTTTAATTAATAAAATTAAATTTTATTTTATCAAATCGAGCATTAATCCAATACCAACACTTAATTTTAACATTGCGAGGACATCATAGAGCCATCTAAAGCAAAATATTAATCTTAATTTCAAGTCTACTTAATGAAATGACTAAATAATGAATAAAAAAATCAAGTAACAAGGAAAAAAATAAAACATTATAGGTAATTATTATAACCTACATTCAATTAAGTCTTTTTTTCAAGTAATATTTTTATTATATTTTTAATATTTTTTTATTTTCTATTGGTTCATGTATTTATGATTTCAAATATCATTTAATGGTTTATCAAGCATTAAAATTTTAAAATCAAACTATAATTACTAAATGAAAACGAAAATGAATCAATAGAAAAACAACACATGAATGAAAAAAAAATGACAAAAAAAGGTTACAAATAAATAAATAAAAAGTTGGAAAGGGTTCGCTGTTTGCAATACAAAACATCATACAATGGTTTATATGAGATATTTTGCGAAATGGAAGTACTAAAAAGAAGAAACAAAAAGATAAATTTTCTTGTCCCTCACTAAAAACAAGAAGAACGAAAAAACTCTCTCTCTCTCTCTCTCTCTCTCTCTCTCTTTTCTCCTTTCTTTAAGCAGATGCCGGCGGTGGCCTGCACGAGGCTGTAGGTAGTAACTCGAATATTCATAGGAGGTCAAATTGGTCATTTCAAGATCCCGCTTACTACCGTTACTGCGAAAGAACAGAAAAATACACACCACCATAAATGAAAAATAATGACAGTGTACTAGTGTTTATTAATTAATGGAGTAGCAAATGTAAGGTCCACTTAGTGAGGAGGAGGAGGAGAAGATAAGGTAATTTCTCACATGGGTTTTCTTTCCTGTTTGATATTTTGTTGGTGTTTTGATCACTTCTATCTCTTAATATGTTTTAAAAATGAATGTTTAATTGAAAATCGGTTGATTAGTAAGTTACAGTTATAATCTTACCTGTTAGTGATTTGATCCCTTACTCTTGTTCTGCTTTTGTCCGCTTTAAGTGAAAAAGTTCTGTCTTGTCAATTTTCTTTGGTTTTGTCTCACTGGGTTAGTACTTTCGTTTTTTTTTTTGGTTATGTATGTGTTTAGATTTCAGAGATTTGTGTCTTAGGGTTTCATCAAGTGGGTGGTTTTATTTGATTTGATTTGATTTGATTGTTTCTGTTGTTGGGTTTTTCTTTTCTTTATTGGCATAACTGGACTCAAGATTTCAACTTTTTATTTTTCTTGGGATATATGAAGGACTTCAACTTTGGCTTTGAATTTTCATTTATGCCTTGTTTCATACTCTACTGCTACATAATTGGTAAAGTTGCTTTATTTTTGGATGTGGTTGTTTGTCATGGTTATGCTTTCCAAAGTTCGTAGCAAAATGAAGGCTACAGAAAACCCTTTTAGGAATCTACAAGATTCTGAGAGTTTACCTGCTGCACAAGTACTGCTCTTCATGACGTTGGAGACTTTAGAAAGATTGGTTTTTCTCGGAAGATTTAATGGATTTAGAATTTGTAGTGATAGTACATTAGGGAATCTAGGTGGCTCCATATCTGTGTGAGTGCCTCTGGTTCTGCACATGGAAAGTACATGAATTGCCATTACAGTTTACATCTAAGGTTCAGATGTAGTGTTTTGAGAACCAAGAGGATCCACTACAGGGAGTTAGTGTTACTTTCCAAAACCATGAAGAAACTTTGTGTGTGGATTTAATGTTTGACAATTCTACATTGCAGTTCCAGATGCTTAAAGTGATTGAACTTGGTCTTGTGTGGATCATTTCCTTTTTTGCATGTAAGCAAAATGTATTTTCTACCTAGATATGCCTGCGGGTTTGATTTAGGGGCATCAAATTGTCTGGTTTAGTATGACAATTAATGTATATGTCCTCGCTGCTTTCTGGTAAAGGGCAATCACCTATTGAAGGGTCCTATGTCATTGCTATTGTTGCTTCTCTAGTTTCTTATTTTCCGAGTGCTCTGATATCACATGCTTGGCTCTTGGACATATTACCTATGCTGTACCATCAAACATGTCTACACTGGTGAACTGTGCAGTTGCTGGCAAGGTTCATTCGACTGTCCATTGAAACACTTGACTGAACTGAATTGTGTTTAATTCTTATCTGGAAGCGACCTTTCATCATGTAATTTACAGGTCATTATCTATCTTGGTCACTTACTTTACTGTTATGCAGCAAGTTTGAGGGAGATTTTTGCACATAATTTGCTGAAGTTCTGGTTCTTTTCAGCAAATATCAGTTCTTACAAAGGTCCTGTTTTCCACTTTACACATGGTAAATCTATCTAAATCCACGCAAAACCTTTTCTGTTTTGCTTATCCAGTAGCAAAAATTATCTCTGTTTCAGGTTATTCAAGGATAACAGAAATGTAATGAGTTACAAGTATTAACTAAGAAACAAATAGCCTTATAAGGTCATGGCCTGGTATCGCCCATGCAAGGATAGCTTTTTACAATGTAAACATGAAGAAAATGTCTCGCTACTTCAGCACTGTTTCTTGGTTGGTTGGGAGAGAGCTTTAAAACTATTCGTTGAACTTTTTACACTAGTCAACAAATCTTTATTCCTTGGTTAAAGAAGATAGTTATTTGCGTTGAGTATATTCATGAAGCATGACAATGGATTCTTTTTGTGGATTGTTACTTCTCTTGCCTTACTATTCTTTATTTTGTGATAATTTAAGGCAGCATATGAAGATCTGCCACCCAGCATGATAAAGAAACTAGCAAAGGAATTGAAGAATCTTGAATCCCCGCCTGAGGGCATTTTAGGGGTAAATGATTATGATTTTTCAGTCTCAGAAGCTGGTATTGAAGTCCCAGGCATGCAACTTTGTCCTAAATTCAATCTCTTTAAGAAGTATTGGGAGATATGTTGAAGTAATACTCTTGGTTTTGCAGCTGTAACTGCATATAAAAATAATGTTTCTCGCATGAAGCAGCTATTGTCTCATGACTTTAGACGCCCTCCTCCAAAAGGTTTGTATATGGGCACTTTATTACATCTTTACATTGCAATGTTCTGTAGGCTGTAGCTATTTATATCAGTTCAAGTCTGATGTTCTCATTGATAAGGAAATTTCTGCCATCCTTCATATTTCATTTTACCATCTAGGGTCCAAGTGTTACCTCTTCTATTATCTAACTCCCTATGAATGCACTGAACATGATATGATATGAGTTAACTTCTTAATTGTGTATGTTTATGAGCATCATCAATAAACAAATTGCAGAGTTATTGCTTAACCTTTATTTTTTGTTTGTCATGGCATGTGATTTGTCTTCTCTACTCGCCATGAGAGTGCTCTGTTGTGTCTCCAATTGTGTTATTGTTGTAAATACAATGATATGAAATATCATCACTCCAACTAAAAATAAGATCTGCAAATTTTATTATTTGACAGGTGGATCATCAGACCAAGAATCGGTTGGGTCTGAGACAAAAAGATCTAGTGTATCATCTGGCAGTAGGTCTCGCATCCACAAAGAGTTTCTTTCTAGGTTTGTGGACAGTCAAACTCTGACAACCAGACTTGAAGACTGGTTTGAATTGATATCAGAACAGTCTGGAAAAAAAAAGTCTGCATTTGATGTTCCATTTGAGTTGATAGAACTTCAAAAGTTTGATTATGCATTGGAAGGGGTGTCATTTCAGCAGCTGGTTCGAATGCCCAATGCTGTCTATGCTTCAACGTCTGATGCTGCGGAAGCAACTGCTTATCTTGCCATTGAAGACTTTCTACATGCAAGTGTGAAGGGCTTGTGGGAGGCATTTTGGAGTCAGGATGATCCCATTCCTTTCTCAGTTGCTTGTCTATACAATGAAAACTTGAAATTCTACCAGGCTGAGAAAGCAATAGGTAATGGAAAGCTCAGTGGTCTTTGTGCCACTGGTGTATTACTTAACAACCCTAGACATCCACATGGAAAGTGGGACCATGTTCTTGAACTGGCCCTTCTAAGGCCTCATATTAGAAGTGTTGCTGCAGGAAGTGACCAGAAACTCTCTTTATCTGTTCTGGGTGAGGCTCTCTTCTATGCTTTACGCATGCTGCTATCAAGAAGCTTGAGCAAATTGAATTTTTCTGAGAGTCGTAATTGTGCCTATGTTCTTCTTGTTGATTCTCAATATGGAGGGGTTGTAAAAGTTGAAGGAGATGTAGATAAATTGGAGTTTGATGTGTATAATGTTTATGACTGTTCTGTGGATTGGATAAAAAAACATTGTAAAGTCTCAGTCTCTCCTATTGATAGGATCTGGAACAAACTTGGAAATGCCAACTGGGGAGACATTGGTGCTCTACAGGTACTTTTTGCTACTTTCCATTGTATTGTACAGTATGCAGGGATGCCGAAGCACTCAATTGAAGATTTAGCAGCTGATCATGGTTCTCGCCTCCAAACAAGAAGAGTGGCAAGGCAGTTAGGGGATTCCAGAGTTAATGGCAACGGACTATTTCAGTTTCAGCAACAGAGTGCTTCTCCTGAAATCGTTGAAGTTCCAGATGAATCCATAAAAATAAAGTCTGAAGAGTTTATAATGAAGCTGGATGTAGGATCTGTACTGTGGTTGGAGGACTCAGACCAGCAAAAAGGTTATCAGATCAATGATGTCGTGCACAATAATGAACTGCGGTATTACATTGCATCGCCTGTTAAAGATCCTGGTAAATCTTTGTTTCTTTATGTTGGTTCTCATCCTTCTCAACTGGAACCGGCATGGGAAGATATGGATTTGTGGTTTCAAGTCCAAAGGCAAACTAAAATATTGACTGTTATGAGACAGAAAGGTTTATCTAGTAAATATCTACCACAGTTGAGTGCTTCTGGCAGGATTGTTCACCCTGGACGGTGTCAAAAACCCAGCTCAGGTGGGAACTGTGATCACCCATGGTGTGGTACCCCTATTCTTGTTACCAATCCTGTTGGCGAGACAGTTGCTGATATGGTAAATGCTGGCAGATTTGGTTTGGATGAGGCTATCAGGTGTTGTCATGATTGTTTATCTGCACTTTCTACTACTTCTTCTGCTGACATTCGGCATGGAGACATTCGGCCAGAGAACATTATTTGTGTGAGGTCTGGTGTGAGGCATCCTTATTTTGTTCTTGTTGGTTGGGGTCATGCGATTCTTGAAGACAGGGATCGTCCTGCGATGAATCTCCATTTTTCATCTACCTATGCCCTTCAGGAGAGAAAATTGTGCTCAGCTTCAGATGCAGAGAGCCTGGTATATGTGCTCTACTTTGCCTGTGGTGGAGCTTTGCCTGATTTAGATTCGGTTGAGGGGGCATTGCAATGGAGAGAGACCTCATGGTCAAGAAGATTGATTCAGCTGAAGCTTGGTGAGGTATCAACTGTGTTAAAAGCATTTGCTGATTATGTAGACAGTCTATGTGGGACTCCATATCCTATAGATTATGATATATGGCTAAGAAGGTTAAGGAGAAATATTCATGATGATGACCATGGAAAGCAAGTCGGCACATCTGGTTAGGAATTTTCCACTACCTCTAGTGGCAGAAATGAATCAAGAAATCATCCGGATCATTTTCACTGCCCGGGAGCAGTTGATACAATATGAAGTTTTAAGCATTTGGGGTCGATTGTTAAACTTGGATGATCTGAAGCTTTATAAAGGGAGAAAAAGATGGTTCAAAATTCCGAGATTGGTTTAATTGTGCTCCAACATAGCCTCAATTTTGATAATTCTTTTGGCTGTCCCTCCTGTGCTGTAAATCATCAGGACCGCGTTGGCGTCTCTGCACAGACCAAGCCACACAATATAACATCATCTTCCATTTTGTTGGCGTGTAGTCCCCTTATACTGCAGAGGTTTAAAACACGATTGCCTTATGCTTTGGTGATGCGTTTCTTATTAATACATGTAGCACTTGTTGATGGAATGTAGCACTTGTTGATGGTATTCCTTTGTAAAGATACGAGTTAAATTACTATGAAAGTTCTGTAATTGTTTGAATCTGAGATTCGTACCTTGTAATTAGATTGCATGACTGAACCCATGTTATTTTTTTGGTTCATCATTTTTCATCCGGGATTTTTGTTTGGTGTAAGGTTGAATGTTGAGCGATGGCGTATTAGTAAAGTACTTGGTTTGCGTGCTAAAAAACTTGGCAAACAACTCCTGTTTGCCAAAAGACATAATCTTTACTTTGATTCAAGGCTGTATCCAAACAGTGGTTGGCTCTCATTACAAGCTCCAACTCTATTGCCACTCACCCCCAACATCCTACCAATAAAAAACCGCGTCTCTCTCACATAAAGCCGCTGGAAGTCAAAATTTGCTGTCTTTACTTTGTGATGTAACAATTAAACTCGAGGATCTAAACGTACCATCATCCGTTATCAATACTAACACTGTTAGGGTATATCCTGTGGATTCTACCAACGGTTTATTATGTCTCAAAGTCTAAAATAAAGGTCATCGTAGATAACAGTGACCGTTATGGT
>Ga0325405_1006046_pt1 | contig 12241 bp, 8 predicted proteins | sample PopdelMetagenome_21_FD_205663 | JGI IMG/M metagenome (GOLD analysis project Ga0325405, IMG submission 205663) | Populus deltoides microbial communities from Bellville, Georgia, United States - Xylem-Control-R2 | ecosystem: Host-associated > Plants > Phyllosphere > Stem > Wood/Secondary xylem...
TTTGTAGTTGGAGTTTTTCTTTGTCTATGATAAGACCTAGAAATTCTATCTTTTCTCTAAAAAGTTGTGCTTTAGGTTTAGATAAGACTACTCCTATTTCTTTACACCTGTCAAGCACCATAGAGACATGCTCTATATGTTCTTTATCGTTTTCTGAGAAAACAATAATGTCATCGACATATATTCGACAAAAGTTTTCAAGACCCGTGAAGGTCTCATTCATATGCCTTTGGAATATCGAGGGGGCTTGTTTTAAGCCGAAAGGCATGACTTTCCATTCAAAATGTCCTTGGGGACATGTGAATGCGGTGAGTGATTGTGATGTTTCATCTAACAGTACTTGCCAGAATCCACTTTTACAATCAAAGGAGGAAAATATCTTTTTTCCTCTGACCTGATCCAACAACTCATCTTTTCTTGGTAGAAGATATCCATCTCCTATAGTGTTGTCATTCAATTTCTTATAATTGATGACCATTCTTCTTTTTCCTCTTTTCTGTTCGGAGTGTTTGTTGACTAAGAACGCTGGACTGAAGTGAGGTGATTTGCTAGGTTGGATTAACTTAGCATCTAATAATTCTTTTATTTGTTTAGAGAATTCTTCTCTATCATCTTTAGTATATTGCATGGGTGCAACTTTTATTTTAGTAGTAGGGTCTTTTAACCTAATACTAGCTCTAAAACTTTGTTTAGATATTCTGAGGTCTAATGGGTTATCACTACAGACAACTTCAAGCTTAGTTTCTATAGTTGATAAATTCATTAAACTGCACATTAAATCTTGTGGAATAGGTGAAATATGGGTATCCTTCCCCATATTTTTTTGATCAAAATCTAGATTTTGAGCAATAGTTTCGGGTAATGGGGCTTTGGTATGACTACCATAAGCTTTGGATTCTAAAAATCCTGGTTTACCTTGGTAATAGGCAGTGGTTAGCTTGGGACAAACAACCATTTGGCCATCATTATGAAAGGCAATAATTTTTCCCCATTGACCGAAAGGTTCATATAGGCGACAAAAGTTATTTCCTAAAAGGATATCATACCGACTAGTGGTTTGATATAAAGTAGGAATAGTAAAGATCTTATCTTGGATAAGGATATCTATTTTTTCGGCTACTATGTCGAATTCTTGGATGGTATCATCCGCTAATTTCGCATAGATTGGTACTTTTGCTTTTACCCAGAAGTTAGGTGGAATAATGTGTTTATTAGCTAAACACATACTAGCACCAGTGTCGACATAACAGTCAACATTATACTTTCGATATCCACTAAAGGATAATGTTCCTCGAATGTAAATGGAATTTACATGGGTTCGGGAGACTTTATTGAGATCACTAATCTCATTATCTTGGGTGGTTGATAGGTCAATCCATTCTAGATGAGTGGTGTCATCTATATTGTCTGTGGTTGTTTCTACTTTACATAAAGTAGAGGTTGAGATGTCTTGTTCTTCTTTTAACAAGTCATCAAAATCGGCTGCAGTGATTGCATCGATTTGTTGTTTAGCTAAATGACAAAAGTCATTATTATCTTTTGGTAGGAGTGAGTCCCACCATTCTAAATCATCCCATCCGGGAGTGATGGTGTCAAGATTACTCTTGATCCTCTGAATCAGAAGTTGTTGAGTAGTCATCTTCAGACAACTCAAAATCTCCTTCTGTGTCGGACTCTAGAAGATAGAGTTCTTCGTCACTGTTTATGTCACTAAGCATGTCTTCTATAGGAGCTAAGTGTTCTAGTTCCATAATTTCTTCTAAGACTCGGGCTTGGGCCTTATTGTTCTTAGTGTTTGGGCATTCATAACTATAATGTCCAACTTCTTGGCAAATCCAACATTTGCAATCTTTTTTCTTTTGGGGACAATACTTAGCCTTATCCTTTGTTTGAACAGACTGGGGTTCATCGTTTAGGGCCTTAGTATTTCTAGGCTTATGTTTTTTAAAGAAACGTTTCCTATACTTGGGTTGACTATAATATTTTCTAAATCTTTTAGAGGATTTATAATATTGTTTTCTTCTTGGTTTGGAAAACCTATATTTCTTTTTGAGCTTCTTCTTCCATTTGCGAAGCTTTGGTATGGTTTCGCATCCATACATAGTTTCTAGACCTAAGAATTCTGAATAACAAAGGTTGATCTTCTTAGTTTTCTTTGCTAACATTCTATCTGTGCAAATCTTTTCTAGTTTCTCTTTGACTAGATTTTTAGCTACAGCTAAACTTAATTGATTTATAGGGGGTAAAGCCTGATATTCTTTTATTACCATGGGTCCTATGTGAGGGATCTTCCTAAGGTAATCTTCTATAAACTTAACCCATTCTTGATTAGGGAGATTAAACAGATGTTTCTCATAGTCACATGTGAAACTATCTAATTCACAGAGGTCACATATTTGTAACCGTGTTAGTCTTAATCTAGAGTTTTCTTGCTCTATCCTAACTTGGTTTGCACTATCAGTAAGATAGTTGATTCCTATAAAAACTGAGTATAACAGGTTTACTACATTTTGAAGGAAATCTTCACAAGTTCCTCTCATAAATTGATCTTTATCAAGACCTTCTATTAGCTTATGAGCTAATCCTACACTCTTCCGTAACATAAGAGTATGAGCTAAAGTAAAATCATCTCTCAAATGATCATCTGTTTGGATAATTAAGACCATATTGTTATGCCATCCTTCAATTAATATTTTTCTTGCCTCATTAGGCAAACAATCAATATTTAAGACATCAAAGAAGTCAAAAGACTTATCAGGTCTATAATCTTCAGGGACTCTGAACCGTTTATATCCATAGGTTCGTCCTGATTGGTATGAACCACCAACTGGTCCACTTTGGTATGAGGCACTATGTTGCCTTGATGGTCTAGACTGTCTAGGTCTATCATAGGTTGTACCACTAGGGGGATTCCTAGATTGTCCTTGAGTTGATGACTCAGCTTCAAACTCTGAAGGGTCATGTATATCTACACGAAGATTTTCTTCTCTGGGTATAGCTACCACAATATTTATATCTTCAAACTCCTTTTCTTGGGGAGTGGTTTCTATCTCAGGGTCTGTGAGACTTAAGACTTTTATTACTGTGTTGGTATAAGGTGTATGGTCTTGAGCCATATAGTAATCTAGGAGTTGTTCCTTGACACTTTTGTATTCCTTCATTTTGGAATATACTTAAAACTACTAATAGTGGATGGTATATATCCTGTTGGGGATCTTGTATCTCTTGCTGTTCCTGTTCCTATGGCAGGGATAGTAGTTTTTGGTGTCTCTGTTGGTGTAACAGGGATACCTTCAGGAAGTTTTCCTAAATGTTTTTCGAATAAAGAGAGAATCTCTTTATTTATTACATTCACATGCCTTAATGGCATCAGCAATAATTAAAAGAGATTTCTCAATCTCATCTAATTGTTTTCTAAGGGCTACTATGATTGTAGCCGCAGATGTTTCTATATGATGTCTAATCATATCTTGTTGTCTGTCTTCAATAGTCTTAAAACTATCGGCTAGATCTAGAATTACTTTTTCTAGTCTATCTATTTTTCCTTGATTAGAGGTCATTAGACTTTTTGGTCTATATTTTTGACTATATCTAAGATAAGGTTTATCTTAGTGGGATCTAGTTGTAAAAGCGTGTTTACAATCTTGTCAAGATTAGACAAAGCATCTAAGTTTCTTTCTAAGGTTTCTACCTTAGTGGTAAGATCTGCAAGTTTTAACTTGAGATCTATAGTATTATTTTCTACTGTCTTAACTAGAGAATTAAGACCTTGATCTGTAAATTGGGAAAATTTTACAGGTTTTGGTGAAGGGGTGAAAGATTCAAAGTCCTCTCTCAAAACATAGATAACGGATGAGGAAATAGATTAGGGCAGGAAAAAACCAAGAAAAATATACCGCGAGTTGAACCCAACTTCTGGGTAAATATTATTGCCAAGTTAGAAGCCATAATTTTACAGCTTTGCTTTGACTGACAATCTTGCCCTAAGCTCCTCAGCTACAGCATCAATGAACTCCTCTGTATTCAGAAATTGAGACCTACTAACTCTGCATGGTTACAAGGCTTTTAGACTAGTGAAAGCTCAAGAGCGATAGCGAAACTTTAAAATGAAATCACCTTTTTTTTATTTCGTTCCTTACCTGGGACCATGAATAAGAAGTGCAAGATCCTTGGTCATCTTCCCTGACTCGACAGCTCCAATGCAGGATTCTTCTAGTTTTGCAGTAAAATCCAATAGTTTGACATTGCCATCCAACTTTGCCCTGATAATATGATCATGGTCAAGTTCTCATCCAAGGTTTCAAGGGCTGTAGATAATCCCATTCTTGGAAATTCAAACAATAAAGTCAGCATAGGCATTGTGTCGTCTGATTAAGCATTATTAAATTACCTGTGTGCAAGACCTCTTGACCAAGCAAAAATCGATGCTATGCTGTTGGTGCTGGTTTCACCTCCTTTCTGATGAACACGGTAATGGCGAGTAACCGTGCCATGGGCTGCTTCTGCTTCAATTGTCTTTCCATCTGGGCACACCTGGAATCCATTTGAGATTTTTATATAAAAAATTCAAAGGAGAGGAAAACAATTAAAGAAATTTAAACGAAGAAAAACATGAACACCGCAGATATACCAATACTGAAGTCATCAACCCAAGAGATCCAAATCCTGTACCGATAAAAAAAAAAAATTGTTTAAGAAGATTCAACAAAGCACTGAATTCCTCAGTGTCAACCCTCCAGAATAATTCGCTAACCACAAAGGCAACAAAAGAAGATAGATAGGTACTGTTGCTAGGGTAATCAGCAAATGTGATCCAAACCTTGGGCTAAGAAATCACTCTGCACATCCCCATCATAATTTTTACATGCCCATACATAACCTCCTTCACTTTTGAGAGCATAAGCAACCATATCATCGATGAGACGATGTTCATACCTACAGTTCAACAATGTGAGTAAATAACAGGTTCCTCAAATTGGCCAAACTAACCACCATCTGCACAAAAATTCTCACCAAATTCCTGCAGCCTCAAACTTGGATTTCCATTGAGTTTCATAAACTTCCTGGAATATGTCCTTGAATCTTCAGAAAAGTCAAATTAGGAAAATGTCAATGAAGGAGATGAAAGCCAACCATGTAATTTCTCATAAAAGAAGCAAGTTCAAGATCCATGACCTAAATCATCCATCCCAACATATTACCTTCCATCATATTTTTTAAGAATGGTATTTTTTGTGCTAAGATAAAGTGGCCACTTTTTCAAGTAAGCAGTATTCATTGAAGCTTCAGCAAAAGCCTGGATGGACTGTTTTCCAAATCAAATGGAAGAACAACAGTTAATGACTTCTAAAGGAAAGGAAAGGAAAGGAAAGAAAAACAAAAGAAAAGAAAGAAACGAAGAAAAAAAGAATCAGAACCTCATCAGTGTTATACATGGACAGAGCTACACCTCCAGCTCCTTTGAATTTGAAAACCTCAAACTCTGTCTTTTCATTGTGTCCATCAGGTACTGCATAAATTGCAATAACCTTGACATGATGAGATATGTAAACTTGCAGCAGTTTTGCAAGTCTCCCACAAAAGCGAAAATAACATGCAATTTGCAAGAACCCAAAAGTAGTGAATTTGAGAGCCAACTGTTGGAAACAGGAAATTTACCAAATACTAGCTTCAGTTTGCCAGGTCCTTGGATAACTGTATCAGTTGCTCTGTACTGGTCACCAAAGGCATGCCTTCCTATGCATATTGGCTTGGTCCAACCTGAAAGGGAAAAAAAAAAAAAACTTGTGTTGCAGTGTTGTTTTCAATCAATAGAAAATTGATCCCAAATCAAACAGAAAATCAAAAAGTCATTGCAGACCTGAAACAAGCCTTGGAATGTTTTTGCAAATAATTGGTTCTCTAAAAACCGTACCTGTAGTATAGCCAAAATAATAATAATAATAATAATAATAATAATAATAAAAAAAGTTAGGCCCAGTTGCAATCAATAGTAAATACTGGAGATTAAAGAGGCAGTAAAACATAAATAAGGCAAGTTCATTCACCATTTAAAATGTTGCGAATTGTCCCATTTGGACTCTTCCACATATTTTTCAAGTTAAACTCCTTAACACGGCCTTCATCTATCAGACAACAAAGCAAACTACCTTAAGTTCAGCAATGATCAACGAAAAAAACCACGTAGAAGCCTGTCCACGATCCTTAAAAGATCTCAGTATACCTGGAGTTATTGTTGCACACTTAATAGCCACATTAAATCTACAACGAATAGGGAAAAAAAATAGAAAAGTTTCAGTCTTTAGCATAATTCTGAGTCGATTTAGCTAGTAGGTATGAAAAAATATTAAATAATAACATCACCATGAAGAATGGTGATGGTAGTTAGCAAAGCATAGTATTGTTGAAGAGGAACTCATAAAAACAAAAGAACCAAAGAAATATCGCATACTTGAGAGTCGCCTCAGCACTTTCTACGGTAACTCTATCATCTGTAGCATCCCGATTAGGCAGGCCAAGGTCAAAATACTTGATATCCAAATCCAAAAATGGGCAAATAAGCTGTAAAACATAAAACGAAGTTGCAAAAACAACAAGAAGAATCATATAATAAGGCACCATGGGGTTGTTCCCAAAACAACAAAAAGCGCTCAGAAGACGAAAAAAGACCTTGTCCTTGATTGATTTCCAAATAACTCTAGTCATTTCATCTCCTGTGTAGATAAGAGAAAGAGATCATAACAATCATGTATTTATAATTCCAAAAGCAAGGCACCAAAATTTATAAGCTGACCTTCCCAATTTAACATCATGGTCAGTCAAGTGACAAAGTGATCCAAAGTGAGTGAGGGCATAAAATCGTAATCAAAACCCAGAAAAAACCTACTGGGTTTTGAAATTGAGACACTCAGTTTGATAGTTATATATCATCCCACGCAAAGAATGTAAAGAAGAAGAAGAAGAAGAAGAAGAAAATTGGAGAGAACAAACCGTCCATTTCAACGATGGGATTGGTGACCTTAATTTTATCGAATGCCATTTTCACTTGCTGTCTCTGCGTGATCACTGCAATCATAAAACAACTACAACTAAAACTACTCGTTGGAAATTAAGAGACGTAAGAAAAACGAGGCAAAATGATCGTTGGGTGGAGCGTGTCTCTGTCTGAGTGAGTTCGTTTTTTTATATCGGTGCCGTTGCCACTAAAGTGTAATGACTAAAAAAGTGCCAGATTTTAGTTGCTCCAGTTTCCAAAGCCCACTGGGCTCTCTCCTTGAATCACCAAACCTGCTTTTGGGCTCTTCTCTTACACCAAACCTGCTTTTGTTTTGTATGGCACGACTAGGAGCATCGCATCGAGGGGAGGTCATGGGGCTCATGTCATGTCATGTGGGTGCAAAATACAAAATCTAGTCAAATTTGTGTTTATTATTGATTATTGTAATCCAGCATGGGATATGCTTTTTATTTATATCTTGTTTTTTTTTGTGTTTTCAAATTTTTTATTTTAATTTTTTAAATTATTTTTATGTACTAATATAAAAAATAAATATTTAAGAATAAAAAAAATATCTATACAAAAAATAATTTTAAAACCAATCACTGTTACTCCATCTCCTTCTCATCATCTCGTTTCCATCTATTTTTTTTTTATTTTTTTTTATTCCGCGCGTGTATATATATATTAGCTGTCTTAGGTTAGCACGTATCTCTTTGTTGGGTGTTAAACATTAACATCACCACGTTGTGTTATTGTCATAAGTTCAATTTTTCATATTGTCTTTGAGCATGATGGGTATATTTTAAGATTAGGGGTTGTTTGGCATTGAATTTCAACTTTATTTTATTTTTGTTAAGATTTATATATTTTTATTTTAAATTAATTTTTTTAGTATTTTTGAATTCTTTTTGATATGTTAAAGTCAAAATTAAATTTTAAAAAATAAAAAAAATATATTATTTTAATACATTTCCGAGCAAAAAACTTTATAAAAAACAACCACCCCTACACTTTTAAACAACTCCTAAATATATATCTAGCAACATAACGGGCTTTTAAAAAAATATTTTTAAATTAAAAATATATTAAATTATGCTTTTTGTTTAATTTTTAACATCTTATATTTGAATCATTGAAAAACACATAGTTTTTTATTTGAACTAGTTCCAAATTGTACCTGCTTTGAAAAACCCGGGAGTCAAATATTTTTATTTTCTATAAGAAATATGTATATGCCAGTTTCTTTAAAGTATTTTTTAGTTTAAAAAATCTAACTTTAAAAAAAATATGCATCTATATAATTAAATAAATTGAGAACTATGTATACAAATAAATAAATAAAAAATTCATTAACAATACTTAAAAATAAAACTTGAAAAATCGAGAGACAGATGTAGATGAAAATATTTAATCTTAAAAGATGAAATATTTACCCGGTTGTGTTTGCTAAATTTATTTACTAAAATAATTTTTTTATTTAAACAAACGATAATAGACATAAAGACACAAATAACATTGATCGAATAAAATAAAAAGGAACTAAAAAAATCATATATAACTGCACATATTAGAAATAATATTTGAAAATATTTTTTTTATTTTCAAAAATAAAGTTCACCCATACAAAAGATTAAAAAAAATTATACATGAATCAGAAAAAACTCTTCAAATTTAAATATATAACTTAAAAATAATCATTATCTAAAAGAGGCTCTCTAAACAAAATAAAAAAGAGAATGAACACTAATTTAAATATAAATTTAAAAAATTTAGAGAAAAAACGATAAAAAACCATTAATTTTAAAAAAAGAATTAGAAAAAAAAACACAAGTCAAGTCAGCCCCATCTAGCTAAAAAAAAAATCATTTTGAGGTACTGAAATTGTATAATTTACGTGATTTTTAAAATTTAAGGATTAAAGTGCATCTTTTACAAAACTTATGGCATGTCATCTATGTTTGATGTCCTTTTCATTTCGGTCCCTCTTCTTTCAATCTTATATTTTTATAAGAAATCAAAATTAATTGTCTTTTAATTAGGATTAAATCACAAAAAAAATTTGAGAATTAAATTAAAAAATACATAAAATTTTGTATAGTTCATCAATAATAATATATGAGAGTATGAAAAGTGTACATTGTACAATAAAAAAAACTCTTTAATAAATGCAATTTTGGAGAACAAAAAGCCTTGTTAGACACACCCTAAAGAAATTTTCTTTGTACAATTTCAGTTTCTCTCATAGATTGCAAGTTATGGATCGGGCAAAATATGGAATGGAATTATTCCTAAAAGTATTCAAACTCTATATAAGATTCATTTTTATTTTCAGGAGGACTAACATCGTTCTTATCACCTCCAACGTCTGGCCCTTTCTTGTCAGCTGGGGGTGCTTCTTTGCTAGCATATTGTGAGAAGTCTACGGGTTCAGGTATGTGTGGAGGCAAGGCACTTCTGACTAGAGCCCAGTTCACTCCTTCGAAAAATGGATGCTGTTTTATCTCTGTGGCACCCCTTTTGTATGCAATTCTTTTATGGGGTTCTTTCACTAGAAGTCCTCTTATCAGATCACGAGCCACCATGCTGACCTGTGGATTCTCTGGAAATCTCAATGGCTGCCCAACAACATTGAATAATGTAGCTCTGTTTCCTTGTCCTTTGAAGGGTGTTGTTCCATGCAATAGCTCATATAAGAAGATGCCGAAAGTCCACCAGTCCACTGCACTGCCATGACCTTCTCCGCGTATGATCTCAGGGGCCAAGTACTCGTGTGTGCCAACAAATGACATCGATCGTACGTTTGTAGGCTCTGCCATTAATTCTGGCATTGACCCTCCAACGAAGAGTCCAAAGTCTGATTTGGATTTTCGGTTCTTTTTACCAGGCAATATGCGTGGGAAAAATGTTGATGGTTGCATACAACCTTGCACTACAGATTCATCATCCAAGATGCCGCCGCCGCCGCCGCTGTTTACATGCACAGATGAAGACTTGACAAGGGTTGGACTAACCGAGCAACGAAGCGATAAATCAAAGTCTGAGAGCATGATATGTCCTTCGTCTCTAACTAGCAAATTTTCTGGCTTCAAATCTCTGTATACTATGCCTAACATGTGCAGATATTCAAGTGCCAACAACACCTCTGATGCATAAAATCTGTTAACAGCAAAATAACTGAGAACATCTCACATCCATTTGCACAAGAACTAAGGAATTTGTTACGTGAAAAGAGAAAAAAAAACAATTTTGATCATTGGATTCATGAAAGAAAAGATTCAGCTTTTGTTTCCAACAAATCTAAGGCCAAAGACACAATTGATCCACCTACATATGATGAACCTGTCAGAAACATAGAAAATTTATCTACCAAGGGTGAAGGAGAATAGCCACTATGTCTATAGTTTTTCCTTCTTTTTTTTTCTTGAAATTAATGTCTATGATATTGGTATTTTATGTATCCCATCACTATCAAATCCAACTGCAAAGTCAAGGGTAACGGTTTAATTTCTATCCATTTTAAATGGAGAAGGGGTGAGGGCTTGGATTTTGGAGAATTAGCATAATCATATAGTCGATCAACCTTTAACAGCAACATCTTTGCATTCAACTGTGCTTGAAATAACTTGTAAAATGTAACTTTCTAGGTCCAATTATGCAACATAAAGGCGCTAGAAGCAGCATGATTATGTAAAAATAAAAACTAGCGAGCACAGATTGTGAACAATGCTGGAAAAGATGCAAGGTCCCGAACTGCTGCTGATCTAACCTAAGCCTCCATTATTGCAAAATTGGCAGAATCCTATATCAGCATATAATTAACACATCGTCAGACTGGCAGACTGAAGACCAATATTCAGATAATGTTTGTTAGAATATAACTACAAAGCTCAATATCACAAGTTTTGATGATATAAAGAAAAAACATAGCAGAAAATGAGGACTCACCGTGCTGCTTCCTCAGTAAAATGCTTGTTAGGTTGCTTCTGCCGAAGAGAATGAAGATTACCTCCACTGCAGAATTCCATGACAATGCAGTAGAACTTATCAGTCTCGAAATAAGTATATAAAGTGGGCAAGAATGGGTGGTCAAGAAGTCCAAGAATCTCCTTCTCTGTCTGTGCCCTCAATAGCTTGTTTCTACTTGCAAGAGAAGCCTTGTCCATTACTTTCATAGCAAAATGGGCATTAGTCCCTCTAAGCTCAACAAGATAGACACTACCAATGTCACCGTATCCAAGGCGCTTGAGAAGCCTAAAGTTGCTAAGACCGATTGTACCTCTGGCAGTGGCAAACTGAATGGCTTCCCATCTGACATCACCCCCTGTGTGGGGCTTGTTTGCCCCACCGGAGCTCTCTAAACTGTTGGAACGGGTAGAGCTTCTGCCACTCAAATTGGCATGGTTGGTAATGGAACTAAAAGTCTTTGCTTCGTTTGTCTTCATGTTTGCTGGCAATGCAGCTGTTGCTAGTGCTCCAGCTGCTGCTGAAGTGGTTTTTGAAGGTGTTCTTGGGCTTTGAATCGCGCTTTGATTAGCACTAGCATTTCCCACAGGCCTGCTTAATGGATCCATCTTTTTGGGATCTAAGTGACGATTAAAAGTTACATTTTCAGTAATCTTGGTAAATCTGGTTTCCCTTGGCGAACCAGAACCTGAACTTGCACTGTATTTTCCTATTAGATCCGTTTTCTTGGGTTCTTGGTAAAGAGGATTGTTACAGATTATATTGGCATCAATACTCTTGCTAAACCCCTCCATCTTCTTTGTTTCACTTTCTACTACTTTTCGTGGCATGCAACTCATCTGCAAAAGTACACAGAATGATGTATTAATCACAAAAGAACGCAACAAGTTGCAAAAATTTGCAAAATCCGTCACATTTTAAATCACAGCCCGCAAGGACAACAATTATGAGCTTAAACATACCTCGTATGAGTCAGGCCCTTTGTCAGGCTTAGAAGACATTGATGGCGCAACACGAGACCACCCCTTAACAGGAATTCCTGATTGCCAAAAAAGAAAGAAATGCAAATCCATTAGTTTCACAATGAAATAGACCGATGCCTTAAAACCGATTTCTCAAATATACATCAGCAACAGCAACAACAACAACAACAACAACAACAACAAAAAACCCTGCTCCTATTCCTGGAACAATGGTAGAAGGTTACCATCTGAAACAATAGTTTTTCTGCGAGCTGCTAAAGATCAATTGTACATTGTTAAATGTTAATTTTCAATT
>Ga0325405_1006048_pt1 | contig 12239 bp, 4 predicted proteins | sample PopdelMetagenome_21_FD_205663 | JGI IMG/M metagenome (GOLD analysis project Ga0325405, IMG submission 205663) | Populus deltoides microbial communities from Bellville, Georgia, United States - Xylem-Control-R2 | ecosystem: Host-associated > Plants > Phyllosphere > Stem > Wood/Secondary xylem...
GCTGCTTCTGCAGTGGCCCGAAATGGTACATGGCAAATTCCAAAGATCAGCTTGGAGATTAATTTCAAGTAGTACTATTTGGGGTATATGGTTGCTGAGGAACAAAATTGTTTTTGAGGAGGGAACTGTAAACTTGTTTGATTGTTTCTCCACTATCTTTCATCGGGTTGCTATTTGGTTGTATTCTCAAGATTCAAACTTCAATTATACAGGAAATGACCTCTTAAGATCTTTTGATGGCATCAAATTATGGTGTAATAAGAAATCTTAGGTAGTCTTCTTGTTGTTTGCTGTAGTAGATCAGTTTTTTTTTTTTTGAATCTCTTGTATTTCTTTTTGGCTATTCGCTTTATGGCCTTCTTAATAGACTCTCGATGATTATCAAAAAAAAAAAAAAGAAGTTAGAGATGCTCAAGCTATCTGATTCAAAATTCGGCTGACTTGGATGAAAGGAAATCAACAGACTGAGAAGATTCTCTCTATGCAACTCCTATCATAATATGTTTAATCAATATGTTAAAACCAAATTTTATTGTACATATAAAAACAAGATTTTCAAAATCATCATCCTTAATGAGTTATGAGTTTTATTTTTTTTATTAATTTTTTTAAGATAAACTCAAGAATAACTAATAAAACATCATTAGTTTCTTTCTGAACACCATAAAGTTTTTTTACATATAATAAAAAATAAAAAATATATTTATTGCATGTAGATATATGGTATTAGTAAAATGGTAAATTGAGAACATTGTAAGACTTTCATGTTATTATTTTCCGAAATATATTGGACATCATTATCCTTGCCAACTTATCGAGTGATATTATAGAGAAAATAAGAAAAAGAATATTAAATAAGAATTAAAATGACTGTATAAATTAATAATATAAAACAACGTGAATTTACTAGTTATATCTAAATTTGTTAAAATCAATAAAGAAAGGTCCACATGATAAGGACGAAAAATCTGACGTATCATTTCCAGAACGTTACCAATACATTTCCATAAAATCTGACGTATCATCTCTACCTTCTGATCTATGCTACCGTTTCATCTAAATTTTCTTGGAAAGTGCGGATTTTTTTTAATGTTGAAATATTGATTGCATAACGCCAACGACTTGGAAGTCTTTGACGCCTTTCAAAGGTCACTGCTACACAGCACAGACGAGACGACCTTTCAAAGGTCACTTACTAGTTACTACACAACACAGAAGACCTTTCAAAGGTCACTTCTACACAGCACAGACTAAATTTAACATTAATAAATTAAATTAAATAAAAAAATTATTAAAAGAAAAAAATAAAAAAAATTAACAGGTTAATCCAAAATTAATTGGGTTAACCCATGAAACCTAAAATATGTGTCATGAAAGTCTAATAACTAAATAGAAAGAAATTTAATATTAATAAACTAAAGTAAACAAAAAAAATTAATTAAAAAGAAAAGAAAAGCAAAAAAAAATATTTCGGATTAACTCGTCAAACCGTGTTAACCTATTAAACTCGGAATCTGTGTCATGAAAATCTGATAACTAAATAAAAAAAATTAACATTAAAACAAAAACAAAATTAACATTAACAAACAAAAAAATTTTATTAAAAGAAAAAAAACAAAGAAAGAAGCAAAACAAAAAAACCCTAAAGGCATAAAAAATGAAAAAAAGAAGAAGAAAAAAAACAAAAAAAATAGAAGCTCATCTTTTACTCAAAAACAAAAAACCCTAAAGGCATAAAAAATGAAAAAAAAACAAAAACAAAAACAAAATTAACATTAACAAACAAAAAAATTTTATTAAAAGAAAAAAAACAAAGAAAGAAGCAAAATAAAAAAAACCCTAAAGGCATAAAAAATAAAAATAAAAAAAGAAGAAAAAAAAATAGAAGCTCATCTTTTACTCAAAAACAAAAAACCATAAAAGCATAAAAAATAAAATAAAAACAGATAAAAAAACAAAACAAAAAAAAGAAACTCATCTTTTACTGTGGACTGCACTGTGCAGTCCACAGTAAAAGACTGAGCCCTTTTAGGATAGTTTAATTGTCTTTGCCTTTAGTTACGGTGTTTTGTTTCTATCTTTTTTTTTTTGGTTTTTTTGTAATTATTGAGTTTGATAAAATGCACTTCAGTAATACGCATATATTATATTAATTTATTAAAAAAAAAACAGATGCATATTCAATTTATACGGTATCACTAGATTTGATTTCTATTATTTTGATTTTAATTTTTTAATTTTTAATTATTCTCTTAACTAAATTATTTTTTTTAATTATATCCTTTAATATTTTATATCTTTCTTTTAATTGAATTATTTTTTTTAATTCTATCTCTCAATATTTTAGTTTATTTTTTCATTGTTGAATTATTGATTGCAAAACGCCAACGACTTGGAAGTCTTTGATGCCTTCAAAGGTCACTGCTACAAAACACAGACGACCTTTCAAAGGCTTGGAACTTTGCCACCAACATGTATTTGCCTTTCGTATTCCAGTTTTCACTCCGGAGTGGGCATCCTATTTTAAAAATTGACCTTTTTCTTTTTTTTCAATTCTGCATAATTCTTAATTTCCCTTTCACTAACTCCCTGTTTATGCTTAATATGAAATTAAAAAAAATAACAATTAGACAACTCAAAGCATGGTTGATGCAGGCCAAGACCTGTATGGATAGTAACAATATATACAGAAAACACAATAAAATTTAATGAGCAAAAAAATTACAGATGCAAATCATAAATTCACGATTTATTTATTGGAAAATAAAACTAATGAATTTTATCTTTTTAGAAGTTTATAAAACCTATAAAAAAAATAAAAATAAAACCCTATATCTATTAGGAAACAACTAGAAATACAAAAGCACAAACAAAATTCAAATAAAAAACCAAATTAAATAATAAATCCAAAAAAATCCTAAAAAAAATAAAAAAAATTAACCCAAATAAAAAAAATTTAAATCTATTCTCTTCAGATAAAATGCTTTTAATATTTCATTTTTCAAAGGTCTTCTTCCATTTCCAACCGCTCCACTCTATTTATTGCCTCATAACGAGCATTAGATGTTTACATGAAACTGGGCCCAAAGGCTTGGATGCCAACAACATGTATTTGCCTTTGATATTCCATTTTTCACGCCGGAGTGGGCATCTTATTTTAAAAACTCGGGCCAACCTTGTATAAAGAAAAGTGAAATCACTAAAATCATGACCCAACAATCTAATGTAAAGAATTAAATTGAAATAAAAAATTATTTAAAAAAAAATGTAAAAAAATTAAATTATAAAATTGAAAATAATTAATTTTAAGAAAATGACATAAAAAATATTAAAATTAAATCAGGCGAATCCTCGAAACTAGTGATCTAAGTTATGAGATCAGGATTAAACTATAGAAGACAAACTCTAAAAAATAATATAACACAATTAAAATAAAAGTAAAATAAACAATACAAATGTCCAAACACCTTAAAATACATAATTCAAATAAAAATTCATATATGGTTTAAATAACTTAAAAATACAAAAAGAAAAAAAAATAACATTGAAGAACTATGTTTTATTAATAGAGTTTCAGAACATTTTATAGAGGACAGGTTTTGAAACACACTGTAGGCAACTAGTGAGATGATACAATATTCTAAGGTATATCACAAACTTCAAAAAAAATTTAACAAAGACCAATACAGTGAACCCATGACAACGAAAACAAAAACATACAGAATGACATCAATTTAATCTCATGCCATCTCACCTTCCACCTTTTTTATGTTAGTAAAAAGTCCTAGAAATAATGTCCAAATATCCCACCAAGCAAGACATGTATTTCAAGTTCTCTCTGAGTCTTTGTCGTCTCTCTTTGTAGTTAACAAATGGTTAATTTAAAACACAGTATTTCTCTCTATATAAGTATTCATATCTCTTATTTTACTCCTTTGATTCCTCACCATTTACCTATGTCTTCCCATGGTTTCAATCCTCCGATCATGCCTTCTCGGCCTAAAATACAGTATAAGGCTTTCTCATACCCAAGATCCTCTAATGCTGGTGTTAGTCTGCTAAGATTGAAAATTTGAGATTTGGGCAACAAGGAAAGGGGGGAGATTGGGGAGTGGAGACTATGTAGTGGAGTGTCAGGGGACTCAGACAGGAAGACAGTAAATTTTTTAACTTTTACGGGTTAAAACTTGAAATCGGTCAAAATTGTAAAATTGATCTGATTTTATCGATTTTGACCGAGTTTGACTGATTTCGAGTTTTAACCCGATTTGACATGTTATATACATGTTGACTCGTAAAATCATAAGATTTTAAGAGTCAACTCGCGAATTTAACAACCTTGGCTACAATCTCAACAAACTCCATAGTTCCAAGAATTCCTATCAACTCCAACTTAAAAAAAGACAATTTACATTTCTAACCTCTAAAAATCGAATTCAAGTAAACCTTAGCAATTAGCATCGTCAAGGTCAAAGGCAGAATACAAGAAAACACTCAAAGAAACCTCGTACGAAATATCAAGTTTTGATATATATATATTGACGTCATCCTTAACAAAACATCCATCCACTTCAATTATTCAAAAAGTGCTTATCACGTTATCACGTCATCCATGACATATTTTCAACTTCAAGCAGAATTTAATTAGTTTTAATGTTGAAAAAACCTAATATAAATAAGTCTTTCATGTACTCTAAACGCATAGCACATTCATACCGGAGGACACAATTAATTTTTGAAAGGATTGCTGCAAATTTTAAGGGCAGGAGAGAAAAAAGAAAAAGGAGAAGAAAAAGTTTCATCAAAGCTTAACCTCACTTTCATTGAAAAGAAAAAGTTTCATCCTCCATCGTGAGAAAGGATAAAAGATTAAGATAATTTTATAAAAAAAAATAAAAACAATCATGAAATTCAAGACTTAATAACCTAAAGTTAAATAATAAAATTAAAAAATAATCAATTTAAAAAAAAACATAAAAAATATCAAAACTCAATGCTCAGTAAGCTAATTTTATTGGAAAGTGCGTTGGACTTGGGATTTTTTTAATGTTGAAATATTGATTGCATAACGCCAACGACTTGGAAGTCTTTGATGCCTTTCAAAGGTCACTGCTACACAGCACAGACGAGACGACCTTTCAAAGGTCACTTACTACACAACACAGAAGACCTTTCAAAGGTCACTGCTACACAGCACAGACGAGACGACCTTTCAAAGGTCACTTACTACACAACACAGACGACCTTTCAAAGGTCACAGCATCACAGCACAGACGAGACGACCTTTCAAAGGTCACTTACTACACAACACAGAAGACCTTTCAAAGGTCACTTCTTCCATTTCCAATTGGTCCCCTCTATTTGTTGCTTCATAGCGTGCATTAGATGTTTACATGAAACTGGGCCCAAAGGCTTGGAACTTTGCCTACAACATGTATTTGCCTTTGATATTCCATTTTTCACGCCGGAGTGGGCATCTTATTTTAAAAATTGACCTTTTATTTTTTTGTTCAATTCTGCATAATTCTTAATTTCCCTTTCACTACCTACCTGTTTATACTTAATATGAAATACAAAATAATAATTAGCCAGCTCAAAGCATGGTTGACGCAGGCAAGAACTATAAGGATAAATATTAAGCATTAAAAAAAATTACAAATATGAACTATAAATTTATAATTTATTTATCTGAAAATAAAACTAATAAAATCTGCTTTCTTAGATGTTTACAAGACTTATAAATAGATTAAAAAAAAAACTCTACACCTAGTAGGGAACAACTAGAAATCTAAAAGCACAAAGAAAATTAAAATAAAAAACCAAATTAAATAATAAATCCACAAAAACCTAAGAAAAATAACAAAATTAACTCAAACAGCAGCATCCAAGCTTGATTCCTAATTCTAGGAGATCCAACAGTCTGATAAGAGATGCAATTTTAAAGTGTTAATCCAATCTGACGCGACAAAACCTCTTCTTAGGCTTAGACATGTCTCATTGATTTATAAAAACATATATTAAGTCATTCATATAGTCTGTCTAAATCAAATCTCTATTTAGAAGTATAAAATCTTTATTTTATTGTATCATATATTTATCTGAATATTCATAATTTTTAATTATTACAAGCTCGACTACATCAATAATTTGAATCTCTCCGTGTATTAAAAGAAGCTAATCAATCTCATCTCCTCTTTATATCTCTTTTTTACCACTTCTAGCAAATAATAATAATAAAAAAGAGTTTGTGATGTAAAGAAAAAAAAAAGGAAATTTTTTGTGTGTGGATAAATGACATCAAACTTTACGTAATATTTATATTTATATAACTAAACTAATAATATTTCAATTAATCTAATTTTGTACTTTTATTCGTCATGAATATGTCAAACTTACTTTTAGATCAATAACCTTTATCACCAGATCAATAAAATTTACTGATAAATCCTTAGATAAAATCAAGGATAAAACCAAGCTTTAAAGGTTTATGGGATGCCTGAATTATGTTTTAGATATTTTTACAAATCTTAGAACCATATGACAGCCTTTGTACAAAAGACTTAAGAAAAATTCTTCTGCCTAGAATCATCAAATGATCAAAATTGTGAAAACTCTTAGAAATCGACTCAAGAGTTTCCCATGTTTAAGGCTTCCTAATCCAGAGGCCTTTTTTATAGTTGAAATTGATGCCTTTGATATTGATTACGATGGTATTCTTAAACAAAATTTTCAAAGTCAAGAACATATAGTACGATATCATTTGCGTATCTGGTTGGTCCTCGAGAAAATCATTTACCTATCAAAAAAGAAAATTTTATTAATTATTTTATGCATCTAATATTTTCAAGATGATTCATTTTTCAAAAATTTATTTCACAAATAAATTGTCAATCTGTAAATATGTTGTTGAAAAAATAAAATAAAATATTGAATAAAATAAAATAAAATAAATTTGACAAGATAATATATCAAAATCTGATTTCAAGATTGAATTCATAAAAGAAATCAAAGAGTCTTTACTAGGCTGATCAAAATGAGCATCCCGGTCAAGAAGTCAAAAGAATCATATACTCCTACACCATTAAAACCAATTCAAGCCACAACATCAAGCATTCAAGATATTATAAGGAGGGTATGACCTCCTATTGTGAGGCTAGTTTTTGCCTCAAATAATCTATTTTGAATCCCTTCATCACCATCACCTAGTCCAAACACCTCGCTTATAAATTATTCTTAATCTCTCCAAACACCCTTGTTTGTTCAATCCCAAGATGCCCCTTCAACAACATTATTGTTGATGCCGAGGATTTTTATGCAAATAAAATTTCTTAGTTATTATTATTATTTTTTATTTAGTTTAGGAAAATATTTTTTTATGATGATTTTATTTTTTCTATCTAGTTTAGGAAATGAAATGTTGAGAATGATAATTTTATTTATCTTAGTTTGTTTAGAAATTTTATTACTTTTTTTTTATTTTGGGGTTTTCTAGTTTGTTTAGTTTGGTTTTTGAGCTTATTTAGAGAGTTGTAAACATGTTCAAGAGACGAAAGAAATAGTGAATTTTTCTTTTCATCAATAAAACTATAAATTAAGGTTATTATGTTCTACCCACTTTCAACTATTAATTTTCTTTCTCTTGTTATTGTCCTATTGCTTGTACTTCCACTTGTGTTAATTACCCTCCAAATCCTCCATAAAAAAACGCATTAACCCTTTCAAGTCAACAAATTGTTATATTCAATTGAAAAATAATTTTACAATGAAGACCTAAATAAGATCATTCTTTATATTCCCCCCTCTCAATTTCACCATTCATCCTCTATCCATTTTGACAAAACATTGTCCAAGGAATTTTCCAACTTAGTTCTCAAACAATTTGTGGCAATATTTTTCTTCAATAAGTAGGATTCTCCCTGAAAATTCATATAAAGATTGGAATTGTATTTGCAGCAAAAATACCTTTGAATTCAATTCCTGCCTCTTTTTATTTCATCTCAACCTTTGAATTCAATTCCTGCCTCTTTTTATTTCATCTCAACCTTTGGTGTCCCATGCTATCGATCCTGGGACTTCATTATAATAAATGATGTAGATGAAGATATTGGTTACTCTTTAGATCTCATGAGGAAAATCAATGTAAAATGGTGGACCCAATTCAGAGAAACTCAAGCTTGTTCTCAAGTTGTGCATACTTGGCTACAATCTCATCAAACTCCGTAGCTGCTAGCATCCCCATGCATCAACTCCATCTCAAGAAGGACAATTTACAATTCTCACCTCTAAAAGTCGAATTCAAGAAAGCCTTGCATCATCAAGCTCAAAGTCAGAATACAAGAAAAAAACTCCAAAAAGCCTTGTATGAATTATCAAGTTCTGATGAGGATGAATTCGCCAATGAAAATCCAGATTACGGTCCTAATCTTCTGAGCGCGAACACACACACATGGATATAAAAGAATCTTTTAGTATATGTGGACGTCATCCTTTATAAAACATCCACCTATTTTAATTATTCAAGAATATTTGACAAAACATTCAGCCACTTCAATTATTTAAAAAGTCTATATCACGTCATCCAAGATATATTCTCAACTTCAAGCATAATTTAATTAGATTTAAAGTTAAAAAAGCCTCCTGTAAATAAGTCTTTCGTTAGAAGAGACTAAAAGAGCTCCCGTTTTAGTATAGACAAGATGACATGCTCGCGCGCTGCCGCGGGCTTATAAAATAAATGCACTTAATAGTGTTATAATTGTGAACTAGCGCTAGATAAGTTATAGAAATTAAAGGTATGATGGAGCAAATATTTCATGACAAAAAAAAAAGTTGTGTTGGTGATAAAAAACTTAGAGACTGAACAAAATGATTTGTAACAATCTACAGTGTTTTGTGAGAAAAGATAGAGTGCTTTCACCACATAATTTAGCTTTTAAATTAATAAAAAGAAAAAAACACTTACAAAGCTAAATTCTCTACCAACTTAATATTAAAAAAAAACCAACAAAGATAATTTTGGAAGGAAAAAAACTCGTGAGAAAAAACATTGTAGCAATTGACAATATTTTGTGAGGAAAACTATAGCGCTTTTCTCAATAAAATAAAATAAAAAATCATTTAGAGAAATATTGTAGCAATTCACAGTGTTTTGTGAGAAAAACTACAACGTGTTCCTCATATGATTTAGCTTTATTATAATTATAATTCTTAACCAACTCAATATTCAAAAAAAAAAAAATCGACAAAGATAATTTTGGAAAAAATCATAAAAAAATCACATGGAAAAACACTGCAACAATTTATAGTGTTTTAAAGAAAAAATTACAAAGCTAAATTCTTAATCAGCTCAATATTAAAAAAAAATTGACAGAGATAATTTTAGAAAAAAAATAACAAAACAAACACCAAAAAAAGGAAAAACAATCATGTTGGAATCACTGTAGCAATTCACAGTGTTTTGTGATGAAAGCTACAGTGCTTCCCCACATGATTTAGCCTTATTTGTAATGACTTGTAATTGTAATTCACAAACAACTCAATATTAAAAAAATAAAATTGAAAAAGATAATTTGAAAAAAATTATAACAAAAAAAACATGTGGAGAGACACTATAGCAATCCACAATGTTTTATGAGCAAAGCTACAATGCTTTCCCCACATGATTAAGCTTTATTACGAGGTTAAATTCTAACAAACTTAATATTAAAAAAAATCAACGAAGATAATTTTGGAAAAAAATATTACAAAAAAAAAACACAAAAGAAACTGGAAAAAAACCATGTGAGGAAAAACTGTATCAATCCATAGTGTTTTGTGAGGAAAAACTTGTAATTGCAATTCTTAACTAGCTTAATATTTAAAAAATAAAATTGACAAAGATAATTTTAGGGAAAAACATAACAAAAACAGAAAAAAACCATGTGGGAAAAAATATTGTAGCAATTAATAGTAATTTTCGAGGAAAGTTACAGTGCTTTCCTTACATATTGTAACTGTAATTTTTAACCAGCTCAATATTAAAAAATAAAATAAAAAAAGATAATTTCAGAGAAAATCATAAAAAAAAACCATGCGGAGAAACACTATAGCAATCAACAATGTTTTAAAGAAAAAAAATTACAAAACTAAATTCTCAATCAGCTCAATATTAAAAAAAAATCGACAAATATAATTTTAAAAAATAAAGAAATAAAATAGAAAAACTATGTGAAAAAACATCGCATCAATCCACAGTATTTTAAAGAAAAAAATTACAAAGCAAAAATTTTAACCAGGTCAATATTTAAAAAGTAAAATTAACAAAAATAATTTTGTAAAAAAAAGGAAAAAAATAAATGAAAAAAAAATAGGAAAGTTGAAAAAAAAAGTAATTTTGAAAAAAAAAAATAATTTTGAAAAAAAAAAGAAAACAAAAGAAAAAAGGGAAAATTTAGCAAAAACAAAAGGGGGGGAGAATAACTGTGGATTACTGTTGTAATCCACAACAATTTCTTATGTGCCTTTGCCCGTTTTTTCTTCAATTCGGCTCAATTCCAGCCCCGAGTCGACCCGCCGGGCCAGACCGGGTTTCAAAACTATGCTTTCAAGTATTCCTTTTCACGTGCATAGTGAAAAACTGAAGTGTCCTTGCATTGGAATTGTCTTTGCCCTTGGTCAAGGGGTTTTGTTTTTGTCTTTTGTTTTTGGTTTTTTTTTGTAATTATTAAGTTTGATAAAATGCACTTTAGTAATAGGCATATATCATATTAATTTATTTAAAAAGGACAGGTGCACATGCAATTTATACGGTCACGTACTAGTGCTTCCGTTTTGTTTAGACAACACATGAGTCATAAGGCATCGTTTTATAGCCAAACTGTAACAACCCGGCTTCTACAAGCCTAAAACAACAGTAAATTTTTTTTTTTTGTACTTGACACACATCATGTTGGTAATCAACGAATATGTTCCCTTCATATCATCAATATATAATCCATAAATCAACAACAATCAATATTTTATTTAAAAGTGAATCTTACATAAACTTATAATATTATGTTTGCATGATTAGAAGTTCGCATTTAAAATATACATGCATAGTCATGAGTTTGTATTCTATTCCTACAAATAGTCATCACGAATTTAATCTAAAAGGATCTAATAATAGTTATACATTCAGTACATTGATTCATATAAAATACATCATGATTTAGAATGCAACTACATAATTCCTTGCAAAAGTAGGTTCCCATGTATCGGGTTTCCTAGGCACCTTGTTGGTATGACGTCCCTACTGCAGTACAAAACATTTACAAGAATGCAATTACTTAATAATAATAATAATAATAACAATAACAATAAGAAAATGATCTGGCAGTTTAACGAAGCATTAACATTATCTCATGTTTGAAGCGTGACATTTGTAGTTCCTTCATGTTCTTGGTATACACAACTTGCAGTGTGTGTGTGTGTGTGTGTGTATATATATATATATATATATATATATATATATATATGCACCAATTCTTGCAATCAACTATAATCTTAAATCCAGCCATTCTTTTAAGACATCATTTGTCGAGGTTAACTATTCACTCACCCCGGCCATCCCCTTCGAATTCCATCAGCCAAAACTAATCAACCGTTTGTCCCGGTCATCCCTTTGGATGCCATTGGCCGAAGCTAATCATTCATTTATTCCGGTCATCCATTCGGATGCTATTAGCCGAAGCTAATCAATCGTTTGTCTCGGTCATCCCTTCAGATGCTATTAACCGAAGCTAATAATTCATTTGTCCCGGTCATCCATTCGGATGCCATTAGTCGAAGCTAATCAATCGTTTGTCCCGGTCATCCCTTCGGATGCCATTAGTCGAAGCTAATCAATCGTTTGTCCTGGTCATCCCTTCGGATGTCATTAGCCGAAGCTAATCAATCATTTGTCAACATTTAAGCATTTGACAATCTGATATCTGAATTAACACAATACGGCAACGTTCATGATAAGGTATTTTCATTATTCAACATTATTTAAAATGAAGATGAAAGTCACCTACCTGCAGTAGAAGCTCTACTTGTGCTCCCCTGTTGCTGCTGTTGCACCACACCGGTGGTCCCTCCTGTAGTCACAGACTCATCTCATAAATTTTTCTCATTCAAGGATATGTTTTATAATAATCATATCAATAGCTAATAAATCTTTCTTTCAATCATTTCTTTCTTTATATCTTACGTTTTTCTCATTACACCCATTAATGTTG
>Ga0325405_1006050_pt1 | contig 12237 bp, 7 predicted proteins | sample PopdelMetagenome_21_FD_205663 | JGI IMG/M metagenome (GOLD analysis project Ga0325405, IMG submission 205663) | Populus deltoides microbial communities from Bellville, Georgia, United States - Xylem-Control-R2 | ecosystem: Host-associated > Plants > Phyllosphere > Stem > Wood/Secondary xylem...
ATGCTGAGGGTTTTCTAGATGGTGAGGATACAGTCTAGGAATCAATTAGTTCAACAGTGAGGCCCATGAATATCAACCTGCAAATATGGCTTAAAAAACTATATGGTCTTTAGGAGCAGTAAGAAGAATGTTAAACTCCTTCAAAAAAGGGTTGTATTTTGGCAACATATTCTAAATAGGGTTAGTGATTTCATAGGCTCATGCATACATGCAGTGAACTCAAGGACTCATACATTTATTCCTTGTCAAGAAACTTCTAAGGATGATGTTGAAGACGAGATTGAAGTTACTATGTGATAAACTTAAATTTAAAGGTTAAAAGAACCTCTCATAAAACTCAATTTTTTTTGGGTTCTGTTAAGAGAATGACCTTAACCTCTCGGGCTTAGACAAAGAAAAGATCCATCCTTTCTTGAGCTTATATTCTCCCTACACCTATTAGGTGTATAAAATTTCTCCAAGTATTCACTATATTTCCATCAATATTAATATATTGTGTAAGAGATAGTATGTAAAAGTTTTTTAAGGATATTTTTTCTTATTAATACATATTTCAGGGACATGCAAGAAGAAAATAATTGTGGGGTTCATGAATTATTATTAAGTTTTAAGAAGAGACTTGAGAAAGAGAGATTTGGAAAGGGAACTAGTAAATAACAGGTCTAAGGTTCTTTTGTCCTATTTTATTGTTGCTCTTTTATAATGATCTTTTCTTGGATTGTTTGTGTTTTGGGTTTTATGTCAGAACATGGAACCATTAGTAAAGCAATTACCTCTTTGTTTATTTTTATTTTTGTATTTATCAGAACAAATAATTCTTAATTATTTAATTAAATACAAGTATAGGCTTTTCAAGTTATGCTTAAAAGTTCTTTCATAAAAAAAAGCATTGAAAAAACATGCATATTCATTTGTTTTTACTGGAAAAAAATTATCCTACCTGCAACATAACTTAGGTTAAGCTAGTATTAAATATAACATGTATAATTATATCAACATGGATCTAGTAACAATATTATCATATTAATTACAATGTCACAAGTCGGTCCGCATCATGTTGGTTATGGCTTAAAAGTTTTAAAACTTCTTCGACCAACATAAATCTCATAAAAAGCTAATTCATCAAATCTCTTAGATTTGGATTAATACAAATTAATTAAGGCAAACTTTATGACAATAATTACTTATATACATCGCATTGCACCAAGTTATGGCCGTATCAATGATGAATGGTAAAGGCCAGTAAAGTTTGTTGCTTGTGTGTGGTGTCATGGTGATTATCCTTTTATATTGGAATTATTAAGATGTGGGTGGAAAGGATAATACATTTTTTTTCTTTATTTGTGAAAAAAAAATAAAGTCACTATCTAGTATTTTGATTACTAAAAACTCTAACTTATCTCAGAATCTTGATAAGAGGACTGATTGTGTATAAAAAAGACGTATCACCCCTAATACACCTTCCCTAAAATAAGTTTTATTGTTTATTTGCCTGAAATAAACTAATGTATTATTGTGCTTTCTAAGAATTAATCTGTCTAATAATTAAAGTCGATCTACTCTAATAAAGTGGATCATAATTTTATGGGTCAAGTCTAGTCATTTTAAAATCAAAACATATAAAATAAAAAAAATATAAAGCTTAAAATCTTCTTTATAACATGTTTGCCAAACAATCCTCGAAATCAAAAAAACGAAAACAACTTTCTTTGATAATTTTTTGTCAAGCCAAACTTTGCCTCAAGGATCTCTAAAAGTTCAGCCAGCCACGCGGGATGGTTTCTTTACAATGGTCCAAAAACTAACACCAACCTAAGAAAGAAAGTGGGCTTTTTTCCTTTTGTTGTAAAGAAAAAACGGGTTAGGCTTAAAACAAGCAGCCTAAGATTTTAGCTACCAAAAAGGCCATAAATGCCCTCCTTCATTTCTTGGAAGATCAAAACAGCTGATGCAATGAGCTTGTGCCCAGAAACCAAACATCCGAAAAAAACAACAAACACAGCTGACTTAGGATTTTGGCATCCAGATCCTGCATTACCTAAAAAGAAAAACAAAGAATGCTTCCTTTCCCTTATTTTTTATACAGCCGAAATGCACCATCAGGAAAGCGTCTTCCCTCTTTCTTTTAACTAAGCAAGAACATCATGTTACACCTTTGAACTAAAAGTTACAGACTTCCTGATTCAGCTTATATGAAGCCCAAAAAAGGCACTTATAACTTTAGGCAATCAACAACACAGCAGAGCATAGCATTCACACAAAAAGGAAACCATAAGTTTGTTTAAAATCCCTCACAGAAGCAGAGGTAATGATACCTACCACTATGATGCTGCGCTCTCCTGCCTCGTGATGATGGTGCAGAGGAGGAGGCCCGTCCGGTGCTGTTGCTACTGATAAACTGATCTGTGGAAGCTGGTGCAGTGCTGGAGGATGACAGTTAGTGTTGTCTGTTGATGGATGAGAACTGCTACCTGCAGGGTCTGTGCCGAAGCTGCGCTGTTCTGCTGCTGAAGGAAATACTGCTGGGCGTTGCTGCTGTTTGTTGTGAAGGACATGTTTTTTAACATAAAAAAATCCCAAATAAAATTCATTTACACGTATAATTAAATAAATTAAAAATTATTTATTCAGTAAAAATAAAATATCAAGCTCAATCTCTACTCAGCTAAAATAAATTAGTCAAACATATAATCTAGGTTTTGAATTTAATTGGATTCAATATTTTTTTTATAATTTCTTTTTATGGAAGATAGACGCTAATAAAATTAAAAACTAGTAAAATATCAAAGTGATTAGGAAAAAAAATCAAAACAAAACAAATTGAATTGTCCAATTAATAATCAACCAAATATAAAGTGATGAAATTAAAAATAAAAAACAAATGCAATTTTAATGGATAAAAAAACAAAAAGGCCCAATCTCTCGGGTGAAGAAGACCCAGAGCTCTTGGGCCTTCATAAAAGGCCCAAGCGCAACAGACTAGAGCAACCCACGTGCTTGAACCTTATTTATTTATTTATTTTATTTTTCTTAAGGGCCATATGACAAGTTGTCCGTCTCTTAATGAATTGAAAACAAATAAAGATGACATGCCGCTTGCCTTGTAAGGTAGACGGCATGTCACCTCTACCGCCTAAATTTTAGCATTGGCTTGATGAGAAAGTACCCCTTCCCCCTATTGTCTTCTTCCCTAAAATAAAATAAAAGAATGCCTAAGTACCCATTTTTTAATGGGATCTCAAACCTTAATGTTGGAGAATAGATCTCGTCCATTTATTGGAGTTAAGGACAAAATTTTGTCCTACTTTGCAACTGACAAAAGGATGACTAGGGATGCTTTTGTAGGCAGAATAGTTGAATAATGTATTTGGTAAAGAATCTACTGTTATTTTTTGTGCCATTATAGTTGGAGTTTTTGGCTTGGAATGAAGCTCTAATACTAGGGTATAAGCAAGCATAAGATTTGTATGGTATTGTGAAGGGGTGAGAGAGATGTTAGGGCTGAAAAAGGGGTACTCAGGCCTCCTTTTCTTTTGTTTAAGGGAAGAAAACAATGAATAGTAAAATTATAGTCATTTTCAACTGGTCCCTGAACCTTTAGAACTTTGAAATAGAGCTCCTAATCAACTCTAATCATTTTGGATTCCTTGTAATTTCACCCCTAGCCTTCTTCAATTGTGCTTTCAAATTTTAGCACTTTTTACAAAGTGGTCCTTGGTTTTAGATGTTTTCAATGTGGTTCTCAGTTAAACTTTATACTTCAAATTTCTTTCAATCAAGTTCCTAATCGCACTAAATTAGTCTTTCAAAGTTTTAAATGTGTCCCTAATCTTTCAATCTTGCAAATTGATTCGAATTAGGTCTCTAAATTTGATTTGTCTTCAATTGAGTTTTGATTGAATCCACAAAACTCATTAAAAGTTTAATTAAGTTCTTGAACTTAATTAATTCTTTCAATTTTTTTTTCAATTGACTTTCAAACTAAAAATAGCATGGCCATGATCAACACCATTCATGCGGCTATGATATTTATATTTGTTTGTTTTTGTGTTTTAAAAATATATATTTTTAAATAATTTTTATTTTATTTTTTTCTTTACTTTAAATTAATTGTTTTTGGGTGTTTTTAGATTATTTTGATGTGCTGATTGATAATTTTTGTTATTGAAAGGCTCATTGGTCATCTTACTCTAGATTACACTGTATACAATCCACAATAAAACACTGAAGAGTTTTAGTTTTATTTGTAATAATATATATATATATAAAATCAAAAACACATATTTATATCTTTTTTATATATATTCTTTGGGTTGTGAAATACTATCTAAACATAACTTTGAAAGCAACAATCTATGACATTACTCAACTTCAATGATAGACCTTAAACCCAGTATGGGAGTTATCTTGTAGTTGCTAAAACCAGCATCAGAGAATAGTTTAGCCCATTCTTTCTCATTTCTTTCTTGGCCAGTGACCAGAATCATCATGAGCATATCGAAGAATATTTGTGTTTCAATTGAATCGTCTTCTCCTTTCTGGTTCTCCATCATCATGTCTATGATCATCACCTTCCCTCCTTCCCTGTCCTTGATTGCTTCCTTGCATTTCTTAAGTATCGTAACACATTCTTCATCATTCCAGTCATGTAGAATCCACTGTTTTCATCCATCACAAAGAAAATGCAAGAGCTAAAATAGTTTAAACAATATAATACCAGACTTAAATTTAAATAAAAATTGAAGAAGCGTATAAACTTCACTAATCTATGCAAGCTTATCATATGATCTCAGAAAGGTAAGCAAAGAGTAAAATCACATAAGAATTGGACTAAAATATGTACGTCATTTTATATAAAGTTTCATTACTTTACATGAGGCAACAATTGGTAATTACTTTGGCTGGAGATAACGACCACGTCCCTTTGCTCTGCTTGGCATAATTATCGTAGTAACTAATTAAGAAGCCGACAGCCCATTATAAATATTGAAAAATTCGTGAAAAAACTTCATATAGAAATTAAGCTTTTCATGATTGAGTTGATAGTTTTGATAGGCAGCTGTTTGATTAGCTGGAAAAAAAAAAAGTCCTTCAAGAAACAGGAAACTCTCTAATATTTAAAATAAATGTGTAAGTTGAGGAAAAAAAGATAAAGGAAGAGAAAAAATAAAATGTTTATCTGGCCTAGAAATTGTATGACAGTGACTTGGTTTGGCCTAGCTTTAGATGGTTTGTCTTGGCTTGGACTTCATAGCATTTGGTTTGTATGTCTTGGTTTGTCTTGGTTTGGTCACTTATTGACTTAGTGATGGTTGCTTATTATTGATGTGTTATATTATAATTGTTGTGTCTCACATTAAAAACTATGTTTGTTTGCGCGGTGGATTTCACGTTTGCGGTGAACCGCAGTTAATAATTGTTTGGTTTCAAATAAAGTTGAGTTTGGTGAAGCGGGTCCCACATAAATTTAAGTTGAAAACGCAGTTAATTGCACAGCAGTGTATACATGCTTTTTTTGCTGGGGTTCTTAAATTTTCTTTAATGTTTGCCCAGGGTTACCATAAAGTCCCTGCCCTGCTCGTCTCCTACCATTTGTAAAGAAAGGCAAAAAATGGAGAAACCAGATCTGATCAATAGAGAAACCAGAGCAACCATCTACACAGTATTCTCCAAACTCTTCCATAATCACAACACAAGCCTGCAGAAAAGGCACTGAACACCAACATTTTTGTTCAACGTTAATTACATCCACAACGACACCATCAGACTTCTTCCTTATTTCGGTGAGTTTGATTTTTACGTCCGTATAGAGATTAGATGTATCATTTTTAAGAATTTTGTAGGCGAGGCCAACCACGAACACAGGAAGAATTTTTCAATCATGCTCACTCCTCGATACATTGTGTTATTGAACATATATTTGGAGTGTGGAAAAAAAAATGAAGAATTTTGCAGAATATATTAGGTGTTTTCTTACAAAACGCAAGTTCAAATTATAATAGTATCAATGACACTATTAATAAAATGCAAATTAATGCAATTGAAAATTAAAAAATAATTATTTGTCTTTTTTGGTAATATCATTACCTTTATCAATTTTACTATAATTTTATCCAAATATTTTATACATGTTTTTTGATACTCGTAAACCTCAGCTATAATTTTTATCAAACAATTATTTAAATTCAACTAACCACACCTAATTATATTTTTTTAAAACTTATTTTTTTAGACCACAACCATAAAAATTATCGCAATACTAAAAATACTCGGTGAAAATGTTGGTCATAATTACAATTCTAATATATGGGTTAGAATTCACTAAAGACAGCAATAATTCAGGAGGTCCAATAAGAATAAATTATTGATAATAGAAGTCATTTTCTGTATCTCTTCTGCCATATAGTCCACAAGATGTAATCAATTGTTCAGAACACGTAACTTTCCAAGTCTATGAAGAAACAGCAAAGCAGCAGTAAACACGAGTTGGAGAAACACTCCGTTTCACAAGCTTGAAGAAAAACAATAACAGAGTCCTGAAAACAACTGTGGAGACTAACAAGTTGGTTTTTAAATTGTTTTTTATTTATAAATATATTAAAATAGTATATTTTATTTTTAAAAAATTAATTTTAATATCAGTATATTAAAACGGTTTAAAAACAAATAATAATAATAATTACAGACGCCATTACCGATGGAATTACATTGAGATTCAAACAGACAAACTGTACAATGACGTGTCACTTATACTGATAGAATTGCTGATTGAGTCACTGTTAGAATAATTATGTTAGTAAATCCATCAGTAATATTTAATATATGACCTGGTGCTTGACTATAATCCCCCCCTCTCCCCTATTTCTACTTCATCCTTAAAAAACCTCTGCAACAAAAAAGTCTCCCTTCCCCCCTCATCTCAATACAACTCATCTTTCCGCAACTTTTTCAATCACAACAACATTCTATTTGACAGCTTTCGTGTTCTGATTGAAATTTAACTATGAATTTTTCATCTTAAGTAAGCAAATTTATCCTTTTTTTTTTTAAATTTGAACACAATTTTAAAATGTTAATTTTTTATTGCATATTTTTGTAATATTTATATTTTATTTGGGTGTTTACTTGTTTTATTGTTTTTTTTCAAACAAATTTATTGTATGGATTTATGATTTTGTATATATTATGGTTTATTTTAGATTTTATAAAATTATATTTGTTTGTAAATTGTTGAAACTTATGTCGAATTATCGACTTAGGTGTGTTGTGATGAAATAAATAATGGCTTGTTTAATGAGTCCATTTTATATTTTGTCAATTTTATTGCTGAGTTGTAATTTCCGTAAATGTGTACAAATTTGTATGGACGTAGATAATTGATGATGAATTAAGAGAAATATTAAAGTAGGTTGAATAATCTTGAGTTAAACCAATATTTTTGTAAATTTATTTAGTTAACGTAATTAATTAATACATATTGTCATCATTATTTGATATAAGTTTGATAGAAGTGATGGATGAATGTTCATGGATGTATCGAGATTCACTCTAAGGATTGCGGATGATGGATTATTGTAATAAGGTTCAGGATTTTATTAATTACGCAACATCTAATCTAAGAAATATTAGTGGAGACGGTATTAGGTATTCATGCAAGAGATAAAATAAAAAGTTTCTCAATTCAAATATTATAACAATGCATCTTCTACAAAAATGGTTCAAGGAGGAATATCTGTGTTGGTATACATACGAAGAACCATTTGTTTCTCACGAGACTATGGTAGAAAGGATGATTGGGTCAACTTCTAGTGCTAACAACTTGCATGGAGTTGTAGATGATAATATAAATCATTATAGGATTATGGTTATAGACGTGATGAAATGATGAATTTTACTTACATCCGTTTTAGTTGAAATAAAATTTAATACAAGATAGTAATAAGTACATGCAAATTCTAAAATAGAAAGCTTTAATTTAAGGAGACATGTTAAGTAGAGTTTGATGAAATTATCCATCATGTAGAAAATCTAGTTTTAAACGCTGTGAAAATGTTAGCTCTTTTGGACTCCCAATTATGGCTCAAGCCATGAGCGACTAGGGAGGACGAGAACAGAGCATTTAGTGCCTAGTGGCTCGTGGGAGAGAGTGCTGCACTCAAACCCTTCGGATCAAGAGTCAACTTCTGCATCATCATATGGATCTGAGATAATAAAGGCAGGTGAGCTGTTTCGATCTGCTTGTTTGTGTTAGTATATCCTATTTTATTGACCATGGAAAAAAAATTGAACATAAAAAATAATATTTAGATTTACAAAAACCTTTCGATGTTAGCGTGAATTCAGTATAAAAGATTAAACTTAAAATGTTTTGACATAATTGCTTGCCTAAGTCAAGTTTTAAATCTGATCTTGTTTACTAGATATATCCAAGATTAAAAAATTAACATGATACTAAAAGATAATATTAAATAAAAACCTCATATTAAAACAAAAATTTGAAACAAAAAAAAATAAAAAAAATATAAAAGAAAACCCAAAAAAATTAATAACTTTATATTAAATGATAGAATTAAAAAAAAAAAACATTAGACCCAAGAAAAAAAAAGCCAAATTTTTTTTATTATATAATAAAAAAATATAAAAATTAATTCAAAATTAAAAAATAGAATTAAAAAAAAATCAAAGATAAAAAAAGAAAAAAAACCCAAATTACAAATAAAAAAATCATTAACAATATCTAAATGGTGTTGGGGAATCATTATTCCCCCACACCTAAATCTCTGTCCACAATGCTTTTTTTTTTTTGCACTTTTTCTATTTTTTTGCACTTTTTTTGTTTTTTTACTTTATTTTTTCCCTTTTTTTGTTTTTTTACACTTTTTCATTTTTATTTTCACTTTTTTTACTTTATTTTTTTTTCATTTTTCCCCTCTTTTTATTTTTTTTACTCAAAATTATCTTTGTCAATTTTAGTTTTTTAGTATTGAGCTGGTTAAAAATTTTGCTTTATAATTTTTTTCCACATAGTTTTTCTATTTTATTCTTTCATTTTTTAAAATTGTATTTGTCGATTTGATTTTTTCAATATTAAATTGATTGAGAATTTAATTTCGTAATTTTTTTCTTTAAAACATTGTTGATTGCTACAGTTTTTCTCCACATGGTTTTTTTTTGTTTGTTTTTTTTATGATTTTCTCCAAAATTATCTTTTTCAATTTTATTTTTTAATATTGAGCTGGTTAAAAATTACAGTTATAATATGTGAGGGAATCACTGTAGCTTTCCTCACAAATTACTATGGATTGCTACAGTGTTTTTTTCCACATAGTTTTTTTTTTTTCTAAAATTATCTTTGTCAATTTTTTTTTTGATATTAAACTGGTTAGGAATTATAATTAAGTAATAAGCTAAAGGGTGTGGAGAATTCATTGTTCACCCACACCCAATGCATTGTGGATTACTATACAATAGTAATCCACAATACATTCCTCCCTTTTTTTTTTTTTTTACTTTTTTGTTTTTTTATTCATCTTTTGTCCCCAAAATTTCCCTTTATTTCTTTTTTTTTTTCCAAAATGACTTTTCTTTTTTTCCAACTTTCCCTTTTTTTATTATTTTTTTAAATTATCTTTGTCGATTTTACTTTTTTAATATTGAACTGGTTAAAAAATTTTCTTTATAATTTTTTTCATTTAAAATACTATGAATTGCTACGGCATTTTCCCACATAGTTTTTATTTTTTATTTTTTGATTTTTCATAATTTTATTTGTTGATTTTATTTTTTTTAATATTGAGCTGATTGAGAATTTAGTTTTGTAATTTTTTTTTAAACATTGTTGATTGCTTATAGTGTTTCTCCACATGGTTTTTTGATAATTTTCTTCGAAATTAACTTTTTTTATTTTAGTTTTTAATATTGAGCTGGTTAAAAATTACAGTTACAATACGTGAGAAAAACACTTTAACTTTCCTCACAAATTACTGTGAATTGCCATAGTGTTTTTTCCCACATAATTTATTTCCATTTTCTTTTGTGTTTTTTTTTATAATATTTTTTTCCAAAATTATTTTTGTCAATTTTATTTTTTTAATATTGAGCTGGTTAGAATTCAACTTTGTAATAAAGTTTAACCATGTAGAGAAAGCATTGTAACTTTCCTCACAAAACACTATAGATTGCTAGAGTGTCTCTCAACATGGTTTTTTTTTCTTATGATTTTTTCAAAATTATCTTTATCAATTTTATTTTTTTAATATTGAGCTGGTTGGAAATTACAATTACAAGTCATTACAAATAAGACTAAATCATGTGGGAAAGCGCTGTAGCTTTCATCACAAAACAATGTGAATTGCTACAATGTTTCCAACATGGTTTTTTTTCCTTGTGTTTTTTTGTTATTTTTTTTCTAAAATTGTATCTGTCGATTTTTTTTTAATATTGAGCTTATTGAGAATTTAGCTTTGTAAATTTTTTTCTTTAAAACATTGTGAATTGTTGCATTGTTTTCCCATATGATTTTTTCCAAAATTATTTTTGTCAATTTTTTTTTAATATTGAGTTGGTTAAGAATTATAATTACAATAAAGTTAAATCATATGAGAAAAGCGTTGTAATTTTTCTCACAAAACACTATGAATTGCTACAGTATTTCTCTAAATGGTTTTTTTATGATTTTTTCTAAAATTATCTTTGTCGATTTTATTGGAGAAAGCACTGTAGTTTTCTTCACAAAACATTGTCAATTGTTACAACGTTTTTCTTCATGGGTTTTTTTTCCTTCCAAGATTATCTTTGTTGGTTTTTTTTTAATATTAAGTTGATAGAGAATTTAACTTTGTAATTTTTTTTTCTTTTTATTAACATAAAAGCTAAAAAATATAGAGAAAACAATCATTTTGTTTAGTCTCAAAGTTTTTAATCACCAATACAATTTTTTTCTCATCATGAAATATTGGCTTCATCATACCTTTAGTTTTTATTACTTATCTAGCGCTGGTTTACAATTACAACACTATCAAGTATATTTTTTTTTTATAAAACTACGGCAACACGCGGGCATGCCATCTCGTGAATTTGTAAAACAAATCCTAGATGCGTGGCCTAAAAAATGCCCGCACACCTAGGCTAATTTTTTTTATTATTATTTTATAGTAAGATATAGGATCTAATGCTCGAACCCACAATCTCACATTACCACAATTATATATGCATGCTAGTGTAACGTAGATAACTTATTTTGAAACATGAATTTAAGAGATAAAGAATAAATACATATCCTTAACTACTAGAGATAGACGTTGCATTTGCATATACTATACAAAAGCTATTACTGTTTGTAACTTTCCAAATATATCAACCATTTGATATTTCCATTTTTGTACTCACATTTCTAGTTCTATCTATTATTATAATAGTAAAAGTTATTTATGAACTATCTAGGAGGTGATACAGTAGTAAGAATTTGGGATTAAAGGGTTTTTTCTCTCTTGTGGTCTCAGGTTCGAACCCTTTAGTTACTAATATGATGACTACTGGAAGCTAATATGGTTGTTAACTTTGAAACCTGTGAGATTAGTCGAAATGCGCATAAGCTAGCCCAGACACTCACGTTAATCGAAAATAAAAAAGAGTTATCTATGAACTCCTTCCAAACATGCTTTGGGCTACTTTATAGATCTATAGAGAATCTGAAGCCTTCTATTGGAAAACAAAAAAGGGTTCAAATTCTAGGCCATTAAGACCGAGCCTATCTAGCCTGATTTCAAGATTGATAAGGTTCGCACCCGGCATTTAAAGAATACGAACGCCTCCCACTTGCTTGCGTGTGCTCTTCATATATGAGCATTTTTTGTTGTGTTGTTTTTTTTAATGGCATAAGAGTAATTATATTATGCAATAAATATGTGGAAATACAATTTTACATCTAAGTGTAAGTTTATTTTTTTTTTTGTCATCAAAAGGCTCCTCGATCATCTTACTATAAATTGCAATATACACAATCCACAATAGAACATTAATGAGTTCTAATTTTATATATATATATATATATATATATATATATATATATATATAATCAAACACATATATATTATATATTTATATTTTTTTATATATATTCTTTCGGTTGTGAAATACTATCTAAACATAACTTCGAAAGTAACAATCCATGACATTACTCAACTTTGTAATAAGTAATTATTTTTTTTTATGTAAGAGAAATAACTTATTTGATCC
>Ga0325405_1006051_pt1 | contig 12237 bp, 7 predicted proteins | sample PopdelMetagenome_21_FD_205663 | JGI IMG/M metagenome (GOLD analysis project Ga0325405, IMG submission 205663) | Populus deltoides microbial communities from Bellville, Georgia, United States - Xylem-Control-R2 | ecosystem: Host-associated > Plants > Phyllosphere > Stem > Wood/Secondary xylem...
GGCGATAACAATGATTAATGTGGCTCTCCTCTGCAGTAATGTCTCTGCAGCAGTTAGGCCTGCGATGTCTTCAGTAGTAAGCATGCTCGAAGGAAAGGCTGCTGTTCAAGATATTGACATTCCAGATGAAAGCATGTCAGCGGATGAGAAGAAGATTGAACAAATGAGGAGGCATTTTCAAGATATCAACGAACAGGAAATAAGTGATACTCGTACTCTGTCAATGGATGGACCCTGGAATGCTGCTTCTATATCTGCTAGTGATCTTTATCCAGTCTCTTTGGATTCTGACTATTGGAAGGGGAGAGATTAGAGAAGTTTGCTCCAATGTGCTTCATCAACTGTCCATCCATCATCTTATTACTGTTGGCATGAGTTGTCTTGGTGGAAAATAATGGGTGTCTACAATGGGGTTGGGATTGGCCTTGAACAGTTCTACAAACTTTGCTCTGATATCATGTTGCATAGCAATGGTGTCTCCAAACTGAAGTTTTTTATATTTTCTTTTTTTTCTTGGAGGAAATATATAAACATGATTACAACTTAAATAAACAATAATCTCATTACAGGAAACTATATATGATCTGATTTCTATAAATGATCAATTCTTATTACAAAATCAACTTTCATATTTATAATGGATAACTCATGCCAACAATTACTTTAGTTTTTAAGCATATTTTTTTGCCTTTTTATCATCATTTCTGTTCATACTTATTTGAGGGCTAATTACGTTGGTAGCATATTATAACTCCATAATTTGATGACATGTCCTTCAACCTTAATCCATTTTTGGTACACCAACTTAGGTTTTGTATAGATAGAGTTCATGCATTTGATTTAAAAAAAAAAACAAATTAGTGCACCAACATTTTTTATTATGTTAATCTAGTACTTATATCAATATCTCATTTTTTTAATGTGGTTCTATCTTGATAAAAGTATCCTTTTAAATAATTCTATATTTAATGGATTAAAATATTTTAAATTATAATAAATATTTTTTAAAAGAAATTGATATCAAAAAATCAAAATATATGTACTTGATTGAGCAAAGGTACAAAGTTGATATCCTAATAATGCATTTATTCCATTTTTTTTTTCTAATTTTTCAAGTTATTTTCTTATCTTTAGAACTATTTCTAACCTATTATGTATGTTACCTAGGATCCTATCTTTGTTTCTCGAGTTAGTTGTTGGTTTCTGACCTGTTTCTAATGCATTGTTCTTCTTCTTCTCGATGATGTAGTTCGTTTTTTTACCTTTCATAACATCGATTTTTTTAGATTTTTGCCCTATCTTGATACATGTTAAGGATTTCAAGCATTCTTCCCCTATGTTTTCCCCTCTCTTTCTTCCCTAGAATTTTAATCCTCCTTGCCAAACTAACTAGCTTTGATGTAATGACTTTCGATGTTGTAATATTTTCCCTTTCCTTTATTGTCCTGTACATCGCTTGTGACCTCTTGCAACTGCCCTACGAATTCTATATGATGTTTTTATCCTACTTTTTCCTTATTTTCCCGTTTCTTTGTTTCCTCTTAACTCATTGAGTATTTTCCATTTCTGTGCTTAATTTAGTTATGCTTTGAGTTCCATTTCGTTTCAAGTTGCACTATGCTAGTCCTGTCTTGCCTTTAATACTTGTATGTGTGTGTGTGTGTGTTTGTGTGGGGCAACGTGAGTCTAAAACTTACAATTAGCTAAGAAAAATGTGTGTGTGAGTCTTGCCACGGTGGCTCCGGACTTTGGATGTGTTTGAAAATATGATTGTGATTAGGGGTGATTATTTTTTTTTGTTCGGTTTTTTTCTATAAAAACAACTAAACCGAAATTAATAAAACCGAAACCGGTTCCAACCAACCGGTTTCGGTTCGGTTTGATTTTTTATGATAGGGTGCTTAGATGGACTACTGCTGAGTGCTGAGGTTTGGGAGTGTTGCTGAGATGCTAGATCTGAAGAGTGGAGATACAAATTGAAAAATAATGACGGGAAGGTGGCGTGTCTGTGTGTCTTTAAGGGGAGGGGGTGGCTGCTAAGGTTATTGGGTTTAGGTTAGAAATAAAGCATTTTATTTTTATTTATAATACCTTTTCCTTTAATATGAACCAATTCGGTTTGGTTGGGGTTTATCGGTTTTAACATTACAAAACTGAAACCGAACCGAATTGGATTTTTTTTGAAATAATATAATCGGTTTATCTATTTTTTTGCTCACCCTTAGTTGCGGTTGTTTTTTAAAGTGTTTTTTACTCGAAAATGCATCAAAATAATATTTTTTATTTTTTAAAAATTATTTTTGATATCAGCGCATCAAAATGATTTGAAAACACCAAAAAAAAATTAATTTAAAGCAAAGAAAAAAATAAAAAAATTTAATTTTTTTTAAAACACCTTTAAAACACAAAAACAATTACGACATTATAGGTGCACAACCTTTTTCATAGTATTGTCTTGTGACATAGCATAGTGTATGTATCTACCTCCCACTAGCTATAATAGGTTCTTTGATGAGATGGATCATCTTTGATATGGTCAATAATCCAACTGCGTATTAAATACACAATGTGCAACTGTTTGTTTTGATACAATTTGGTTTTCTCTTTACTGTTACAATTGATTACACTGTTACAATGCTTGCCTCTATATATAGCAGCAGCAGTTTTATTTACATGAGAATTCTACTAACAATGATGCTCTGAACCTTACATATAGACCCCTATTATTACGAATGGATTCTAACAAACTAATACAACTTCATTCTGAATTGTAACAAACAAGAAGGAAATACAAAAGGAATTAAAAGTTTTGGTGTTGGCAATTGTCCGTCTCTCAACTCGATAAGAAAGCACAACCTGAATATCTTGAATCTCAACACTCCCCCTCAAGTTGGTGTATAGATATCACTCATGCCCAACTTGTTGAGACAGCTATTAAAACTTTGGTTAGACACTGCCTTGGTCAACACATCGGCAAGTTGATCTTGGGATTGAACATGAAGTACTTTGATAATTTTTGCTTCTAACTTTTCCTTGATAAAATGTCTATCCACTTCAACGTGTTTAGTTCTATCATGTTAGACGGGGTTATGGGCGATATCACATGCCGCCTTGCTATCGCAATATAATTTCATAGGACTTGTCTGTTCAACGTGTAATTCCTGCATCAAATTCTTGATCCATAATAATTCGCAAATCGCTTTGGCCATTCCCCTATATTCGGCTTCGGCTGATGATCAAGCCACCACTTCTTGTTTCTTACTTCATTAAGTGACCAAATTTCCACCCACAAATGTAAAGTATCCAGATGTAGATCGCCAATCCTCTATTGACCCAGCCCAATCAGCATCAGTATACCCTTTAATTTTAAATTTTTCCCTCTTTTTTAAACAAAATTCTTTTTCCTGGAGGCGATTTCAAGTAACGCAAGATGTGGGTAACAACCTTCATATGCTCTTCACTTGAAGAGTGCATGAACTGACTAATCATACTTAAGACATAAGCCAAGTCAGGTCTGGTATGTGCAAGATACATTAACCTCCCCACTAGTCTCTGATATCGCTCTTTATTAGTATGGATTTGTTGTGGATGTATACTCAGTTTCAGGTTTTCTTCTATAGGAGTACTGACTGGGCTACATGTTGTCATACCTGTTTCTTTCAATAAATCCAAGGCATACTTTCATTGAGACAAAAAGATTCCATCTTTCGATCTTGATACTTCAATGCCAAGAAAGTATTTTAAGTGGCTAAGAGATTTCATTTCAAATTCCTGGGCAAGATGATTCTGCAATGCTTTCTTCTCTTCAAGATTATTTCCAGTTACTATTATATCATCAATGTACACAATAAGAGCTGTGATTGCTTTCTTATCAATTTTTAAGAAAATGGTATGATCTGAGTTGCTTTGCTTGTATCCAATAGATTTCATAAATTTGGTGAACCTTTCAAACCATGCTCTCGGGGACTGCTTCAACCCGTATAGGGATTTCCTTAATCTGCATACCTGTATGTTTCCTTGGGTTTGCATAATACATCCAGGAGGTAACTTCATATATACTTCTTCTTGGAGATCCCCATGCAAGAACATATTTTTTACACCAAATTGGTATAAGGGCCAGTCACGATTTACGACTAGAGATATTAGGATTCGTACAGTATTGATCTTGGCCACCAATGCAAACGTCTCAATATAATCAATTCCGTAGGTTTGAGTATATCCTTTGGCAACTAGCCTTGCTTTAAATCTTTCAATGGTACCATCCATTTTGTGTTTAACGGTAAACACCCACCTGCATCCAACCGGTACCTTTCCTGTGGGTAAGTCAACCACTTCCCATGTTGAATTCTTTTAGAGGGATCTCATTTCTTCATTCATAGCTTCTCTCCACTTATGATCTTACAAGGCTTCCTGCACGCTATTAAGAGTAGATATAGCAGATAATTGATTCACAAAAGTTTCATTTTCCTTTGACATTCTATGGTAGGACATGAAATTACACATAGGATAATGAGGCTTAAAAGTGAGGAGTGGTTCATAGTTAATTATGGGTTTTCCTCTTGTAATTTTATGGGGCAAAATTTTAAGTTGAGTTTCAGAACTTACCTAAGGTTCGAACACAGATTCAAACTCAGAAAGCAATTGATCCATTGGTACATTATGAATGGGGGAAGCTAATGACTGATGTTTTGGTTGCCTTACTTCTGTCTGGTCTTCTCTGGTGTCAATAGTTTGTTGCAGTTCCACTTGTACTGCCTCTTGACTGTTTCTATCTCGTGAAGCATGTGAATGTGTATTACTGTAATACTTACCACTTGTAACATCCAAGTGATACAAGTTGTCATTGCGGGCCTGTAAGTCACCTTTGTTGTCCTCTTGAATTGAGGGTTCAGGAGTAGAGTAATACATTTTATATTCATGGAATACTACATCAGCGATGACATATAGTTTGTGAGTTGGAGGATGACAACAATGGTAACCTTTTTTATGTTGAGCATAACCAACAAAGACACATTTGAGAGCTCGAGCTTCCAGCTTATTCCTTAATGGTTTGTGAAGATGAACAAAAGACTTTTTGGTGGTAGATTCAGCATAATAGGTGATTTTATGGTTTCATGAAGAACACTTAATGGAGTCTGAAATTGTAATGTACTTGAGGGTAGTCAGTTGATGAGATATGTTGCTGCTGTGATGGCTTCGCCCTAATATCTAGTTGGCATATAAGCTTAAAACAAGGAAGCCCGAACAACTTCAAGAAGGTGTCGATTCTTACGCTCTGCAACCCCATTTTGCTGAGGGGTGTAAGGGTAGGTAGTTTGATGAGCAATTCCATGATCAACTAAATATTGTTTCAATTCTTGATTAATAAATTCCATGTCATTGTTGCTACGTAGAACCTGTATGGTAGAATGATATTGTGTGGCTATCATTTTGTGAAATTATTTGAATAATGAGCTAACTTCACTCTTTAATTTCATTAAGCAAATCCAAATCACACGGGTGTTATCATCAATAAAGGAAATAAACTACCGTTTATCACTAAGAGATGAGGTATTTACTGGACCCCAAACATCCAAATGGATGACCATAAAAGGTGCTGGACTTTTATTCATACTTATTTGAAATGGAACTCGATGGCTCTTAGCCAATTCACACACATCACACTTAAAATTTGAGGTAGATAGATTAGTAAAGAGTTTTGGCAACAATTTCTTTAAGTATCCAAATGATGAGTGACCTAGACATTTATGCCACAACCAAACCTCAGAGTCTGTAGATTTATTCACAGAGAATGCTTGAGCTAACTAACGAGAACTTGCTGATGTTAAATCTAGATAATAGAGCTTCCCCCTTTTAGTACCATAGCCAATTGTCTTTTGAGTTTGAATGTCCTTAAAAACACATAGGTTAGGCCTAAAAATCACAATACATTACAGAGTAAGGGTTCTTTGAGCAACTGACAGTAAATTATGATTGAGTGTTGGGACAACCAATACAAAGTCCATGCCTATTTGTTCAGTAAGGGTGACAAAACCTTCCCCAATAAAATAAGAAGGTATACTGTTTGTTATGGATATAATATGTTGTTCAGAAGGTTTTAAGGATTGAAGGCATAGATTGTCAAAGGTCATGTGGTCAGTAGCTCCAGAATCAATTATTCATTCCTTACCATTACTAGTAGTGGAAGTGTGAAAGACCTTACCAGATGTTGTAACTATGGCTGAGCCATCCTGAGGTGTGTGTGTGGTGGTGTGTTCTACTACAGCAACAAAGGTATGAGTGTTTGATTCTGAGTTTCGTTTGCGTGATGCTTTGGCAGGATCCTACCATTCTGGATATCTAATTAGTTCATAATATTTTAGTTTTGTATGCCCAATTTCACCACAATGAGTGCAAATGTACTCTGATTTGGCCTTTCCAATCTTGTAGCTATTATTCAAAGGTCCTGATGTCCAAATCTTCTTAATGATAGGACTAGTTGATCGGTATGTTCTAGGCTTGGCTCGCCGTGCCATCATCGCAGATGATTCAACATGATCAGCTTCATTGTTTAGAGTGATTTTGTGAACAGCATCACGACGTACATATGCATATGCCTCTTCAAGATCCAATATTGGATCTTTTGTAAGAATCTCCCCTTGAATTTGTTCAAATTCAACATCCAATCCATTCAAGAAAATATGTACCCGCAATCTTTCAACAGACTTTCTATAAGTAATGACATCGTCAGGATCTTTCATTACAGTTTTGTCACGATGATCCAGTTCTTGGAAGATTTCTACAAAATCACCATAGTATATTGATAATTGGCGCCCCATCTGTTTTGAGGAGAAAGCCTTTTGATTTAGTGAGAAAAGTTGTGATTCGTCTAATCCATCGTAAAATGCTTTGGACAAAGCATTCCAGATTTCACGTGCAGTACGTAGTCTGATATATCATTTCATAATATCTGGTGACATAGAAGTTAACAGCCATCCCTGAACGTTTTGATTTTCGGCATACCATTTTGCATAAGAAGCATCAGTATCTTGAGGGTGTTGTGTTTTGCCCATAATATATTCAAGCTTCTTCCTTCCTGCAATTTGCATCTCCATGATCTGGGACCATACATTGTAGTTAACTTCAGTAAGAATAACACTGGTTGTGAATCCAAGGTTTTCGGTTTGAACATGAATAATGGGTGTGGCTTTTTTTTTTTCATTCATCATGATGCAAGATCAAGAAGGAGAGAAAGATTACGGAACAGAGAAAGAAGAGTTTCAGTAGTGATTTAAAAAATATGGTATCAAGAAGGATGAGAGGAGATTAAGAAGGACGAGAAGGCTAAGGGATAGAGGAAGAAGGGATTCAGTAGTGATTAAAGGGTACAAGGCTCTGATACCATGATACAATTTGGTTTTCTCTTTACTGTTGCAATTGATTACACTGTTACAATGCTTGCCTCTATATATAGCAGCAGCAGTTTTATTTACATGAGAATTCTACTAACAATGACGCTCTGAACCTTATGGATAGACCCCTATTATTACAGATGGATTCTAACAAACTAATACAAGTTGATTCTGAATTGTAACAACCAAGAAGGAAAATACGAAAGGAATTAGAAGTCTTTGTGTTGGCAATTGTCCGCCTCTCAGCTCGATAAGAAAGCACAGCCTGAATATCTTGAATCTCAACATGTTTTGGTTATTTCTTCGATTGAAGACTCCATCATTTTCATAGGTTCCTGTTTTTATCAGTGTTTAGTCTACTACCTCGAACTATTTTTTTATTACATTTGGGTGTTGTTTTCTCTTTACCTTCTCCCTCAAATTCTGTTTTTTTCCCTTTATTTGCCTTTACCTTTCCGCCACCTGAACTTGTCCCAAAAAAAAAGAAAAAATAAATAAATTACTACTAGATGAAGGAAGATAAGAATGCTTCGAACTATGAGGGGTGTAACTCAACTGGTCAGGCTTTGGGTTTGTTTCCTAGAGGTCACCAGTTCGAGTCTCACAAACCTCAGGGCCAGTGGAGGCTTACATGGTCGTTAACTTCAAGGCCCGTGTGATTAGTCAAGGTGCGAGCAAGCTGGCCCCGACTCCCACGTTAATCTAAAAAAAAAGATAAGTATGCTTTCTCTAATTTCTACTGATGTCATCAACATTTTGAACTATATGGTTTATTGTATTTGTTTTGAATATAGAAACCTTCATAATCTAAACTCTACCTTTTAAACAGGGGTTTAAATTATCATATTTTTTTATATTCTAACAAAGCTTTTGTTTCATCCACTTGAAAATTGATTTTTTATTCATTACAAAAAAAATACTAAAAGAGATTAATCTTTTCATGTAACCCCTCACATAATTCACTATAACTGTCATTGGAAAAGAGAAATACAAAGACTAGCTTTAGGGGTATTTTTAGATTTTTCCAAGAGATATACTTGGTATTGTAAAATTGGTGAGGGGTATGTATGTTTTTTCTCTTCTTGATTGCACAGTGTAAAGACCGAAATACTCTTGGAAGCAGAATTTCAGCTTGCTTTAGGAGATAGGCTTTTTCAGTTCTTTCCTTTCTTTAGCATGATGAAGTTACCAAAATATACTTGAATTTTAAAACAAATGTTTTTTTTCTTTTAGGGGTATTTGCATCGTTTGCACTCTAGTTTTTTTTGTAAATTTCCAGTGGGGTCAGGGTGTTTTTGTCTTTATCATAAAAAAATTGTTGGCACCTGCTAAGTACGCGCTAGCATATGGAGGTTGTATGTGCCATTTTGGCGGCGTATGACACCTCCTCCGGTCTCTAAAAATACCTAACCGTCATCTCAAGCAAAGCGTCTCAATGCGACGCTTCTTCCTGACCGGCGTGTGTTCTAGCATTTTCATCGTTAGGCGACAGCTGAATTCTTTTTTTCTCCCTATCATTGTTTTGTATTTGCTTTAAATTCTTTTTATGATTTATTTTTTTATTTCATTCTTTATCATTTTATTTTATTTTATTTTTATGTCAAATTCAGTCATCCTAAAAATATACAAATGCGTAATTAACAACGTATTTTGTATTATATATTAAAATAATTTAAAAAAATTAAAAAATTAAAAATTTTGAGAACACAAGCCCGCCAGCCAGCCGTGCTCCTAAACATGCACTAAGATGATTTGAAAATAGATTTAGTTTTAGTTGATTTGTAAATTCAGGGGATGATATCTTTATTATTAAATTAAAAAAGGCATCATTAAATCATTTAATCGATTGATGTAAAATATTATATATTTAACGGATTTGAACCCGTCTGGTTAGATTAGTGAGTTTAAGTTTTTTTTTTTTAATAAAAATTTGTAGCTTTAGCAATTTAATAAAATGATAGACTTAACACTTTATCATTTATTGTTTATGGCAGTTTGACTTATGGCAGTTTGACCAATAACTCATTAGTTGAATCAATAACTTAAATCACCTAATAATTTGATTTGGTTTCTGTACTCTGAATCCGGTTAAATAATACGTTTGCTTATATGCTAAGAAGTTAAAAATTAAATGTGAAAATTCATTACAATATTTAACAGTTTTACCGACGAAATTTTTCCGTCGGCGTAAGACACATATTCCATCAGTAATTAATTTACTAACGAAATCACCGACAAAAATTCTCCATCGGTGCATCTTTCATCGGTAATTTTGTATCCGTCGGCAAATCCGTTGGTAATAAAAAAAATATTATTACAGACGGATTTATTGACGGAACAGACGCGTAATTATTTAAAAACATTTTTAAAAAATTCATTTTATAAAATTATAAAATAGTTAAATTAACATAAATCAACACTCTATAATATATACTCAAAATGCTTGGAAAAAAGAATAAGAAAATCAACTCAAATAAATTTACAACAAATAAATAAAACGAAAAAATAAATTCAACTAAAAAAATTCATATGAAAAAAATGAAGTTGCAATTGCTAAAAATTTAAAAATCCTATAATTAAATAAATCAACTAAAAATTGATCTCATATGAAGAAAAAAAATCTCACAACAACATTTATACAATTATTAAGAACAAAAAAAATTAAAAATAAAATAAAATAAATATAGTGAAAAAAATCATGAAAAAAGAAGAAAAAAGAAAAATCTTACCTTAATGTAGTTGCAAGTGCAGCTAAGGAGAGAGAAAAAAATTTCATAAAGTATATTAATTAAAAAAAATTATGAGGATAAAAGAAGAAAGAATAAGAAGACATACCTGAGTATGGAGGAAAAGAGAAGGAGATGAGGAGAGAAAAGAAGAGAAAGAAATAGATATTAATGTTTTTTACACATAGTGAAGAAGAAGAAGTAGAAGAAGAATAATAATAAGAAACGAGTCTGTCTCTTGTGAAATAAGGGGATTCATGATTTTTATTGTGGCGCGTTAGCAACGAATTTACCGACGGATAATTGAATATTAATATTTTTTAATTATTCCGTCGGTAATTCCATCGGTAATATTTAAATGAAAATTTTAAATTAATTGAATTTTTTCATAAAACCACCAAATAACACCAACAACTTTTCAATCTGTCGGTAATTTTGTCCGTAAAGAACAACAATTAACAGTGCAATTGGAAAGTGAACAGTTCTGGAGCTCTCTGGAAAATACCGACATAATTCCCTTTGTAATTGACATGATGAACAGTGTTCACAGTTTACCAACGAATTTACCGATAGATTTTACCGACGGAATAAATTTCATTGGTAATTTCGTTGGTAAAAATGACATGTCATCATTTTTTTTTGCTTTGTTTTAATTGTTTTTCCACGGTAATTCTCTCAGTATATACCGAGGGAAAATTTCCGTTAGTAAAATCCCTCGGAAATTTACCAAAGGAAATATTCTCTCGGTATTTCCGTTTGTATTTATCGATTTTCTGGTAATGATTATTGTAGAAGCAATTGCTTTTATATATATATATATATATATATATATATATATATATATATATATATATATATATGTGTGTGTGTGTGTGTGTTATATAAAGAGGAGTGTATTCATATTCCACATAAAAATTACTCAATCAATTATGTGTCTGGTAATTCTTTTTAATAATTAAAAAAAAAAGTGTTTAGATGTAGAAAATATTGAATCTTTAATACCCATGTGTATTGCAAGGAATCCGATCATATTTATTGCTTGTTTGGATAACATGATGTTTTTGGATTGTTTTAAAACGTTAAAGTTAAAAATAAATTTTTTAAAAAAATATTATTTTAATATATTTATGATAAAAAAAACATTTTAGGAATTTACTGCATTATTATTGTTGCAAACACCCTTTAATAAATTTCTAATTATGTTTCTCATTTTATTTATCACTTACATAGAAACATCATTATTCCTAGGAAGATCTAATTAATAGAAGTTTACTTTGAATTATTGTGCGGCAATTTCCACATGGAAAGGGAGAGAGGAAGACGAAGATGACCATGAAAATATCGTACAAGTGTAGAAGGACAAACAGGAAAAATATAAAATTTCCTCTTCATCATCGATTAATAACCACGTACTTTGGTATTATCAATCTCAAAACATTCTCATCCCCCAATCTTACCTTGATAATGACACTCTACTTAATGGTGCCCCAATCTCACCTTTCGAAAATTTGATGATACGAGCCTGCATCTGTGGTTGTCTCGAGTCGAAAAGTATACTAAATTAATTACTCATATATTTATATAGGAAATAATATATTAGGATATATTAATGTACAATATAAAAGTATATTAATTTGATATATTAATACATAGTACTTTAATTTAGATAATATTACTAGAAAATATATTTGAATACAAAACAATTTGAAGATGATAATAGCCTTTCCCCTTGTACAAAATTATTTTGCAAGCATGGTAGATTTTATTCATGGCCCAAGACAACCAAGTGCACAGCCTGAGCGATGCAGTCGGGTTTGTGGAGAGTAAAGGTTCTGAGCATTCGGATGAGCATCTATAATTAGATGAGGATATATCTTGAACAAACTCTATGAATAACCTAACAACAAATATTTTTATGGATCAATGTAATAAATCTAGGTCCAAAAGTATAGGTCTTGTCACGGCATGCCTATCTTATTGAAAATGCATGAATACCTTGTAAACTGGCCCAAATCCTCCCTCTCCTATCTTATTCGCAGTGTCGAAATTATTGGTAGCATGTTTGATTTGTCTTAACGTGAAATAACCAGTTTGGAGATCCAGACCGCGAAGTTCTGTTA
>Ga0325405_1006054_pt1 | contig 12235 bp, 9 predicted proteins | sample PopdelMetagenome_21_FD_205663 | JGI IMG/M metagenome (GOLD analysis project Ga0325405, IMG submission 205663) | Populus deltoides microbial communities from Bellville, Georgia, United States - Xylem-Control-R2 | ecosystem: Host-associated > Plants > Phyllosphere > Stem > Wood/Secondary xylem...
AACTGTTACTGTCTAGATATTGAACTGTTATTGTCTCATTTTTTTGAACTGTTACTGTCTCATTTTTTGAACTGTTACTCTCCGACCTCTCCTCAGATTTTTAACTATATCTAAAGTTATAGAACTCCGATTCAAGCAAGATTAGTCTTGTTGGAAAGCTAAGACATGAGGCTACAAGTTCTCTGAGGAAGGAGAATCCAGTTCTACCTCTAAGACAATCAAAATTTCTCATCAACGATCTGTCATGACCCAGTCTCGGTTAGTGACCCATAGCTGGAGTTCTATAACTCCAAATTGAGCAAGACCAATTTCATTAGTTAGCTAACATCCAAACCTACAATTTCTATGAGGAACCCGATCCTAATTCCTTCATCCTCCTACCCAAAATCTCTCTGAAAGTCAAGAGACGAAACTGTCTAGATTCATCAATCTTTCCATTTACATACAACATATGAAGTTCTTTAATTTAGCAACTCATACTTTTTCCTCAATTTAAGTCTAAGAATTCAAATCTATAAATTAACATTCAAGCATCAATTCATAATCGACTTGAAATGACTCATAAGAGCAGGTTTAGAATACTTTACCCGGTACGAATCAAGGTTTCGATCCCTCATTTTCTTTCTAATGACAGTCGGCCCTCCCCTTTTCTCTTCTTGTTCAATTTCTCTTGTAAATCCCTTTCCCACCAGTGTTTATTCTACCTATAACCTTTAATCTTGGATGGGTTTTTGAAATTTTGGTGTTTCTCTCTTGATTTGTAAAAATGAATATGAAAACTCCCTTTTTTCTTTCTTTATGTTATCCGCAGATCTGTTTTTGATGGGAAGAGGAGTACTTATGCTCTATAATTATTATTATTTGCATTTAGGCCCTATTTTTTTAAGTGTATTCGTTTTGCCCCCACTTCTTTTTAGTTTAGTTCATTTCCTTTAATTTAATCCAGCCTTTTTTATATTTTTTTTCTTGGGATTTACAACAACAACCACAAATCAAACCTGGACTTGGTCTCCTCCAAAAATCCTAAATAGTTTGTCTTCAAGACTTGGGAAGAAGCGGGTGATAGACATGCACTAACGCACACTGTGCAAATTCAATATAACAAACCATGCAGCTAACCATACACTGTGTGCACATTAGTGTAACCACCCATGCAAGGCACACCATGCAGCAGTTGTAACAACCAAGTGTACAATTCTATTAACAAATTTGTTAGCTTAAGTTTAGGAAATCTGTTAGACAATTATTCCACTGTATATATATACACACACACCTACATGATGAATACAAAGATTAAGCTTTCATCAATATCACTATGTATTACTCTTTTATGGTATCAGAGCATTACTTTTACTTTGTCAGCAGTATTCTTCTCTTCCTTTATCTCCACGCTTCCAATGCCTGTCAATACCACTATCCTTAACACAAATGAATCTCACAGCACATTGATTACCATCAATGTAGCAACCCAAACACCAGTAAAACTCACTTCCACAAATTATCTAGCATGGAAGCTTCAGTTCTAGACTTTCTTTATAGGATATGATCTCAATGGATTTATTGATGGATCACATTCTTGCCCAGCCACACCTATTCCTGGAACAACTACACCTAATCCAACATATAATCTGTGGATCAGACAGGATCAATTACTCCTCAATGCCATCCTTGGTTCTCTGTCACCCACAATCATGTCATTCATTGCTCAAGCACAAACATCAAATGAAGCTTGGATAATATTAGCTAATACATATGCTAAACCGTCTCGTGGAAGGATCAAGCAAGTCAAGAGCGAATTCAAACAACTCATAAAAGGATCCCTGGGTGTCTCTGAATTCCTACAAACCATCAAAGCCCGAGCTGATAAGCTTGCCATTCTTGGAGCACCAGTTGACATTGAAGACCTCTCAGAACGCATTCTTGAGGGACTTGGTTTTGAATACACAGAGTTAGCCAGGGCAGTCCAAGCTAGAGACACTCCAATCTCCTTTGATGAGTTACATGAAAAACTCCTCAATTTTGAAGCATCCATCCACAATACCAACAACATGGCTTAACCTTATTTTCCTGCCTCTGCACATCTAGCCAATCGTGCTTTCTCTGGTCCACGTCCCTTACCACACTCCACCTATTCCTTTAGCAGACACACTGGCTGGCGCCCAACCAACTCATATAATCCTCGATTTTCTAATTCTTCCCCACCTGGCCCTCACAACTCTCGCCCCTCTCAGAAGCCATACCTTGGTTTTTGTCAAATCTGTAGAATCCAAGGCCATACTGCTAAGTATTGTCCCTCTTACAAATTCATACCTGTTGCAACTCCTACCAACAACAATTCAGGATTGCTAAAATCACCCTGGCAACCAAAGGCGCATTGTGCTACCAATTCCCCTCATAGCAATACCTGGCTGTTAGACAGCGGTGTGTCTCATCATGTTACCTTTGATCTCAATAACTTACCCCTACATACTCTATACAATGGGCCAGACGACATTATGATTGATGATGACACGAGACTTTCAATCACACACACTGGTTCTACCTCTCTTCTCCACTTCAACAAGGAGTTTTCTTTAACTAATGTTCTTTGTGTGCCCAATATCACCAAAAACTTAATCTCTATTTCTAAATTCTACATCTCCGACAATGCTTTAATTGAATTCTTACCGTTTCTTTTTCTTGTCAAGGATCTTCACACATGAACAACGCTTCTGAAGGGTAAAGCTAAAGATGGTGTATATGAGTGGCCACCATCTGCCCCATTGATTGCCTTTTCCAGCATAAAAAACACCTCGTTCAACTGGCATCTTCGCTTAGGCCATCCTACTCTTCCTATTTTAAAACATATCATCTCTAAACATGCACTTGATTTAGCATCTTCACGTATGTTGTAATTTTCCTGCAATGCCTGTCACTGCAATAAGAGCCACAAACTTTCATTTTCCATGTCCACTCTTACCTCCACCCGTCCCCTTCAAATTATCTTTTTAGATGTATGGACGTTCCCCATTCTGTCCTCTGATGGTTTCAAATATTATGTCATCTTTGTTGATCATTTTACATAATATATCTAGCTTTATCCTTTAACACACAAATCACAAGTAAAAGATGTCTTCCTTCACTTCAAAGCTATCATAGAGAAACACTTCCATCAGCACATCTATACCTTGTATTCAGATAATGGTGGAGATTATGTTGCGCTCACTAGTCTTCTTGCGCTTCATGGTATATCTCACCTCACTTCTCCTCCTTGCACACTTGAACACAATGGTTTCTCTGAAAGGAGACACCTTCACATTGTGGAAACTGGCCTTACTCTCCTTGCTCATGCTTCCATTCCTTTACGGTTCTGGCCTCATGCCTATGCTATTTTCGTTTACTTAATTAACAGGATACCCACACAAACCTTAAATCTATGCTCTCCCTATGAAAAAATCTTTGGTTCATCTCCCAATTACTCAAAACTCAAGGTGTTCGGTTGCTTATGCTATCCCTGGCTTCGTCCCTATACCTCTCATAAATTGGAACCTCGTTCTAAACCATGCATCTTTTTTGGGTACTCTTTAACTCAAAGTGCATATCTCTATTATGATCTATCCACGACCAAAGTTTTTGTTTCACGTCATGTCAAGTTTGTAGAATCCATTTATCCGTTTACATCCACTTTTTCACAAGATGCACGTCCTGACTCCTCCACTGTCAATACATGGATCCCTCCACCTATTCCACTCAGCACTATCACTCCAGCACTCATATCACCATCTGCGGTTTGTCCTCACCAACACCTCCATAATGAAGGTCCCTCAGTTTCATCCCCTGCATCTGAAACGTCTCTGCTCACCACATCCCATACTCCCACTCCACCACCTTCCCTCCCTCTTATAGATAGCCTACACCCTGCTATTCAACCCAATCATCTCATGCAAACAAGAACCAAGAACAACATTCACAAACCCCTTCACATATTAAATCTCATACCATGTTATCCTAACACTCTGAACTTGAACCTACAACCTCAGCACAAGCCCTTAAAAATCCCAAATGGCGCAAAGCCATGTCAGATGAATTTAATGCTCTTATTAGAAATGGCACTTGGCAACTCATTCCTGCCAGCTTTAGTCAAAATATAGTGGGTTGCAAATGAATTTTTCGCACACATTCTAATGGTTCTATTGATAGGTACAAAACTCGTTTGGTAGCCAAAGGCTTTCATTAACACCCCGACGTTGACTACTATGATACACATCAAACCGACCACCATCCGGCTTGTGCTCAGCATAACCATCAGTTCTGGATGGACACTACGACAACTTGATGTGAATAACACTTTTCTTCAAGGTACACTCACTGAACATGTGTATATGCATCAGCCACCAGGCTTCATTGATAAGGACTTCCCTTCCCATGTTTGTAAGCTTCACAAAGCTATCTATGGCCTAAAACAGGCTCCCCATGCATGGTTTCATGAACTCAAGACCTTTCTCCTTCAGTCAGGGTTCCAAAACTCCCATACTGACACATCCTTATTTGTCCTTCACCTTGGCCAACATCTTGTCTACTTACTAGTCTATGTTGATGATCTCATTATCACTGGAGATGATGTCCACCTGTTAAATCGGTTCACCAATCTGTTAGCTCACCGACTCTCTCTTAAAGATCTTGGCCAATTATCTTATTTTCTTGACATTGCTTATATAGTAAATAAACTCTCCCAGTTTATGCACCAACCAACCACTGAACACTGGGTACTGGCCAAACGTCTCCTTCGTTATCTGTGTGGTACTACTGATCTTGGCCTTCAACTCCACTGTGATTCTCCTTCCTCCCTGCATGCTTTCTCTGATGCTTTACATGCTTACTCCGATGCTGATTGAGCAGATCATTTCTCATCTACAGGTGCCTATATTATATATCTTGGTCGTAATCTTATCTCTTGGAGCTCCAGAAAGTAGAAAACAGTTGCACGTTCTTCAACTGAAGCAAAATACAGGTCTGTTGCCAACACTGCTGCTAAACTCAATTGGGTATCCTCTCTGCTCTGTGATTTTGGTCTCCCACTGCCAACCTGTCCAGTCATTTACTGTGACAATATAGGTGCCACTCAGCTGTGCTCCAATCCTGTTTTCCACTCCAGGATTAAACATGTTACTATATATTTTCACTTTATCCGAGATCAGGTGCAAAAGGGAACTTTACATGTTGCTCAAGTATCCTCCACTGATCAACTTGCTGATCTACTGACTAAATCACTTTCCAGAGTTCGGTTTCTGTTTCTTCGTGACAAGATTGGTCTCTCATGCTGAGCTCTATATTGAGGGGGGATGATAGACATGCACTAACGCACACTGTGCAAATTCAATATAACAAACCATGCAACTAACCATACACTATCTGCACATACTGTGTGCACATCAGTGTAACCACCCATGCAGCAGCTGTAACAACAAAGTGTACAATTCTATTAACAAATCTGTTAGACAATTATTCCGCTGTACATGATGAATACAAAGATCAAGATTTCATCAATATCACTGTGTATTACTCTTTTAGCGGGAACTTCCAGGAACCCCTTGGCAACCACTACGATCGCGAAGCTGCAATCTATGTCATGCAAGTTCTGTTTAAATTAACCTACAAAGAGATGGGTAGCTATGAAATGATCGTTATTTAAACTTTTCTTCGACATCGATCACTTCTCTAATCAACGCTAATTCATTTCAACCATTCTTTTGCCTTGATAAGCTATTCTATTATGTTTAAGAGTTTGGCCTTTCGACATGAAGCGCAAGACCAAGATTGAAGAGACACTCTCCCAGGTAAAAATATACAAGGTTGGTAATTGATTGTCAGTGATTTCCTGAGCGTGTATATGCGCGCATGTGAGATCTGCTGGCATCAGGAACACAAATTTAAGTGTATAACAACCATGGCTTACTAGGGTCATATACATAAAACTAACTTCTATACTGGAAAGTCAACTCGTGCACACAATGCATGATGAATTGATTGGATATTGTCTTTAACACTACGGATGTGTTGCTGTGTCCGATAAAGACCACATATATGATAACTAGCATGCTTCTCGATTCATTCCATCAGATGGTTGTGCACAAGAAACTTGAATGGCCGTGCAAGTGAACGAGTGAATATCTTAGCCACGAGGTTAATTTCTTCTGCAAGCACGTCAGCAAGCTTGTACAATGTCTAAAAACCTTATTCATCATCTGGGGAAAGTAAGCATAAGCTCTCAAATTGAAACATGCCCATGATCCAGACTTTATGATAGCAGTAGCTCAAATCCCAATTCAGTTCTATTGTTCCTACCCTTCTGCCCTGACTTAATGCACATGTCTGTAAAAGTGGCAAGCTCATTGACAAGGTGAAGGCAGTGTTGTCAAATGCGAAAGCTGTCAAATATCCAAAGCAGTGTTGTCATGAGGAGCTAAGATGCTTGCCTAAGCGCTCCAGGCGAGACCCCTATGCCTTTCATTTTATCATGCAAGGCAATTTAACTAGTGTTTGCCTTGAGTGCAAGCACTAGACACTGAAATGACCGCTGGTCAAAATATATGTTATTTTCCCTCTCTTTCTTTAAATTGATATATGTTTTTTTATATATTTATCAATATTTTTTCTATTCACAATAAAAAATAATTTAAGGGTATCATTGTAAAAATAAAGAATATGATTTAAAAAGAAAAAAAAATCATTAAAATAGAGATGATTAAAAGTAAAGGATTTGTTTATGATTTCAAAGCAGGAAGAAGTCAGGTTGAGGCAAACAAGCATAAAAGATACTTGTGATAAAAAAGTAAGAGCTAGAACAATTCATTATATAGCTTCCTTCTTTTACCAGAGTATTGTATTCAATGTTGCTCATTTGAAAAGTTTCAAGAAGATGATTGAAGCTGTTGGAAGATATGGTTCACATTTGAAACCTCCAAGCTATCATGATCATGAACTTAGAGTACATTACTTCAGAAAGAATTGGACTGTTTAAATGATTTGTTGAGAGGGCATAGACAGGAGTGGGCAAAACATGGTTGCTCTATAATGTTAGATGGATGAACAGATAGGAAGCATAATTAATTTTTTGGTTACTTGTGTTTTGGATTTTATTTTTATTGACTCTATTGATGCATCATCTTTTGTAAAATCTAATGAGAAGACATTTGAGTTGCTTGATAGATTTATAGAGCAAATTGAAGAGAACACTATTGTTCAAGTAATAAATAACAATAGAAGCAATGATATGTTAGCGGGTAAGTAGATTTTCATTTATTTATATGTTTTAAGTTAGTATATTATTTTAATTATTTGATTAAATATGTTATATTTTATAATTTTTAAGTTTATACAAACTTGTTATTACAATTAGATAAGTTGTTAGAAGCAAAAAGAAAGTTTTTGTATTGAACTCCATGAGTAGCTCACTATGTGGACCTTATATTAGAAGATATTAGAAGCATTCCTTAAGTGAAGAAAACTTTAGAAAGAGTAATTATTGTTATTGGCTCTATTTACAAGCACCATGATGCATTAAATATGATGGAAAAAATTACAAAGAAAAAGAGTTGGTGAAGTATAAAATTACTCAATTTGCAACAAGTTTTCTTATTTTACAAAAAATACACAAGCAAAAGCATAACCTTAGAAACATGTTCATATTAGAAAAGCAAGTAAGAAGTAAATGGGCTAAGGAAGTTAAGGGAAAAAAAAGCAACTAATATCATTTTGGTGCCATCCTTTTAGAATCATGTAAAGAATGGCGCTAAAATGATATTAGTTGTTTTTTTTTCCATTTAGCTTCCTTAGCCCATTTACTTGTTGCCCATTTTTATGATATAAACATGTTTTTAAGATTATACTTGTGTACTCTTTGCAAAGTAAAAAAATTTGCAAATTGAGTAACTCTATGCTTCACCAATTCTCTTTTATTTGTAAATTCCATCATCATGTTCAATGCATTATAGTGGTTGTAAATAAAGCCAATAACAAAAATGGCTATTCTAAAGTTTTATTCACTTGATGCTTCTAATATCTCCTAACATAAGGTCTGCATAATGAGTTTTATATGAAGTTCAATACAAATGCTTTCTCTTTGCTTCTAACAACTTACCTAATTGTAATGACAAGTTCGTATAAACATAAAAATTATCAAATATAACATATTTAATCAAATAACTAAAACAATAAACTAAGTTACAACATATAAATAAATAAAAATCTACTTACCAGTGAGCATATAATTGCTTTTATTGTTAATGATTACTTGAACAATATTGTTCTCTCTAATTTACTCCACAAATCCATCAAGCAACTCGAATATTGCCTTCTCACTATATTTTATGAAAGATGATGCATCAATATAGTTAATAAACATAGAACCCAAAGAGAAATTAACCAAAAAGTTGATTATGCTTTTATGCTTCTTATATGTCCATTCATTCGACATTATAGAGCAACCATGTTTTTCTCATTCATCTCTATAACCTTTCAACAAATCATTTGTATAGTCCAACTGCCTCTTAAGTAGTGACACTCTAAGTTCTTGATTGTTTGGAGGTTTCAAATGTGGATCATATCTTCTAATAGCTTCAATCATCTTCTTAAAACTTTCTAAACGAACAACATTAAATGCAATATCCACTTGATAAAAGAAACGAGCTATTTAGTGAATTGTTCTAGCTCTTGCTTTTTTGTCACAAGTATCATTTATACTTGTTTGCCTCAACTTGACTTTTTCTCTTTATTTTAGAATTATGAAGAAATTCATTGGTATATTAACCTTTATTTTCTTACCACTAGCATCTTTTTGCCAACTTCTTTCACCAATTATTTTACCAAACAAAGTTGGACATATCTCTTATGCTACATTATCTTCAAGAGCCTCAACTTCATCAAATTCAGGTGGGCGACTATATGATATTGCCTTCTGTTTTTTTCTTCTTCAATGTAATCTTGCAACTATATCTTCACTTTAGCAAGACATTTCTTAAATGCTGAAGCATTCTTAAATGTCCTAAATTTGATGTTTTGCTTGACACTTTTGACCTTTTGTTTCTTTTCACAAAACTTGCATGCGATACTATTTGAATCATTGGGGTTTTTTAAATAATTATACTTTCACCTAAGATTATTCTTGCTGTCACTTGAAGACTTTTCACTTGTCATTTTTCTATGAGAATGAAATGTAAAAATATTGTTAAACATAATTCCAATCTACAAAATATATACTAACTAATTTGTTTTCAATTATTACAAGTTCAGAATATCAATTTTTACAAAGTAATGATAAAGTTCAAAATAAACTAAGTTCATTAAAAAAAAAGAATAAATTGAAGTTTTAGAAACAGTAAACAAGATAAGAAAAAAAAAGTGAAGTTTGATGAGTGATGAACTTGAGATTTGAGAAAATGTTCATTTAATTTAAAAAACAAATGTTCAAATTTCTGGAGCATAACAACGTGGATATTGAAAGAGAGAAGAAGACAGGTAAAAGAGAAATAAGATAGAGAGAGACTACATATATAAATGAAGAAGAAGAAAAATAAATGAAGTAGAAACAAATAAAAATGATGATGGATGAAGAAAACAATAAATATGTACTTGATTCTTTTGTGTGTTTGGTATTGCGGTAATTATTATGATTGTGATTTGAAAAAAATTATTTTATAAAAAGTATTTTTAATTGAGATTGGTTTAAAAAAATATATGTTTGGTTAAAACTGTGGTTGAAATTGAGGTTGAACAAAAAGTAATTTAATGTGTTTGGTTAAAAAATATTTTTCAAATTGAGGTTATAAAATAACTAAAAAAGACATATATTAATATTGATAGTTTTTAATTGAAATATTGTACATTTAACTACTTCTATTACATCATGAAATAAACAATACTTTATATAAATTATTTTTTATTATTCCATTAAATTATTTTCAATTTTATTATGTACAAAATTCATCCGATAAGGACTACAATTTTTAAAGGGAGGAGTTTAAAATTCAAATATGTGCAGTATTGGACTATTGTGGATCCGGGTTTCGAAATTTTTGGGAAGAGGCCCATATGGAGAAGAATCACAGTGATATGTTTGTTATGTTACAAATGAATAACCCATTGATTTCTTGTCAATGCAGCCTGGCGATTCAGATGAATCTTTGGACTTTGGATGAGACACTTGCTTCAGTGCCTCCTCTGGGTGGGCACCTATATAGCGCCTAGTTAAATTAACTTGCCTCAAAGAAATAGAAGGTGTTGGGGTCTCTTTTCGCCTTGCCTCGCATGTCGTGTCTAAACAAGCACCCCAACGCCTCTTAACAACACTAGTTGAAGGCACCTCATTCAAATTTCAGCCATCTATATCAACACTTATTTAATTTCCACAAAAAATGAAGTGAAATCATCAATTGATATCCGAATAATATTTCCAAGCATAATTACCTTGTCAAATGCAGGATATGTAATTTGCAAAAGATGCCCTTACTTTCACTCCAATTGCAATTGCAATTGCAATTTTTAACCTGACAATTTCACCTAATCTCAAGGATCCTCTTCGTTTATCTTTGATAAAAATCAGCAGCACCTTCCTTGACAAAGCCAAATCAAAGTATAGAATTTTAAGTCATAAAAATTATGATTAAATATTATATAAAAGTTTAAGCTGGTAGATAAGGTTTTAAGATATAATTTATATTATTTTCTAACAAATTCTCTCAAGTGAAAGTCATTTATGCTTGAAACTTACATGTACTTACGTTATCTTGTGTTTAATTTTTATCAAATAAATATAAATAATAAAATTTAAACTCGTAAGCGTTTAATCATTAAAGTTCTGATACCATATAAAAAACCATATCAACCCAAGAATTTACATTATTAAATAAAATTTTAAAATATAATTTGTATTATTTTCTAACCATCTACCAACCAAGTTCTTCATTGAGAGAACAAGAAAACATAAACCAAATTCTACAAATTACACGAAGCAAGTAATTTAAGTGAAAAGAACCTGAAGGTGAACACAGGACACTTTGTGATTATTGCACACAACGGGAGAATGTCGAGGGAAGCTTCCGTTGTCGGTCGCAGACAACATTATACGTTCAAGAACACGAGTGACTTCATTGACCCCAATAGTAAATTGTCGCTAAAAGGACACCACCATCATCACCCATGTTAATTGCAATACATTACACATCTAAACTAGCAACGAGAAAAAAAAAAAAAAACGTCAGCTTGAACCAAAACTTCTCGGGGAGTGAGTTTCCTTCCAAAATTTTGGTTGACTCTATCTCCCTGTTACAAAAGTATAATGAAAACATCATTACTCCATGATTTGAAAAAGAAAATGGAAAAGGAGAGTGTAATGTTTACTTGTGAATTAATTTGAGCAAACGAGCAAGACGTTCCCCTTCAAGGCAACTACAAAATAAAATTCTGAGTCTTTTGAAGACATCGAGAAAAGATAGGGAATTAGCTTACACTCTTGTTCCTGAGTAACCGAGTCTTTCGAAGCTCCGTATCCGTTTCTGTCTCGCATGATTATTCAGGAAAGGTTTTTGCTTATTTATTTTTAATGGTTTCTGAGGTTTAGCAGAGGGTTTGTTGCCTTCTTTACTTATCTATTGATAAAATGCTAAAAATTGGGTCAAACAAAGACAGGCTCAATAAGAACTTTGAAGCCCATTTTCACGTTATATTATAAGGCCAACTTGGACCTCATTTGATGCTCATCCCATAGTTATTAGACCCGATATGGTTGATCTGGTCAAAGAACCGGGTTTCAGGTTATACAGATTAATTCAGGTTAATCTAAATTTATTTAAAAAAATTTAAAAAAATTAAAATTTTAATATTTCATATGAAAAATTAAAAAAAAATTCATGTAAATATAGATTATATATGTTATAAATAATAAAGTTTAAAATATTATTTCAAAATATTTTTTTATCACACATTGAAAAGATATTATATTAATACGTTATCCTTTTAAACTTTTAAGTTAAGTATTTAAACCAAAAAGATTTTTTTATCTCACATTAAAAAAAACATAACTTTTTTTTCTTGTGAACATAGAGTATATATATTACAAGGCTGTAAATCTCACATTGAAAAAATAAAACATTCTTCTAGTATTTATACAGTGAACTTTGAAAAGAGTTGATAACCAACTAAAAAATATAAAAAAAAGATGTCTCTAGCTAGGAGAAAAAACACATTTGAAAAAAAAAAA
>Ga0325405_1006055_pt1 | contig 12233 bp, 4 predicted proteins | sample PopdelMetagenome_21_FD_205663 | JGI IMG/M metagenome (GOLD analysis project Ga0325405, IMG submission 205663) | Populus deltoides microbial communities from Bellville, Georgia, United States - Xylem-Control-R2 | ecosystem: Host-associated > Plants > Phyllosphere > Stem > Wood/Secondary xylem...
GAAATTCTGGGTTTTTTTTTTGTTCTTTTTTTTTTTTTTTTTTGTAGTGTTGAAGACTGGACTAAATATAATGTTGGCTTCTAACATTCCTAAGAACAGTCCCTTGCTTGAGGTCTGCCCTCTCTCCCCTTCTCTTTCTCGTGCGCAAGCACGCACACAAGCATGTGCTTATGCACTAGAATCCTGGTTGCATCTCTCTCGTAGCAATGGCCATATGCAATGCTCATGAGAATAGCAATGCTCATGAGAATAGCTGCAGATAAGTAGTTATGAAATTAATATACCATTGACATCTCGAGAAAAGTAACATTAATATATAGGGGTGTCTGGTATCTGATGGGTTTGATATAAAACTGTACAAGACAAAAGAGTTCAATCGAGATTGTATTCAGTGAGGAGAGATTGATGGTTAAACATGAATGAAATATTATCTGAAAAGCAATTTTGATAGCTGACAAAGTCTGGGTGATGTTATTTGTAAAATTCATGGAAATTTCTACACGATGACTTCTGAAGCATGACTATTACACTATTACACAAGGAAGATAAGATTAAAATGATGCTGAACCTAAAAAGTTACTTGGCAATAAAAGGGCTAAAGTCTATTATTTCCAATTATGGTAGCATGGGAACTGCATGTTATTGAAAATAATTTGGAGAAATTTAGGGAATTCTAATCTGGTATTCTTAGAGAAATGATTTTATAGCATGTTTACCAGATGCTGGGTATTTCCAAAAAAAGTTATACCAGCATTTTGAATGTAAAAGGAATCTCAAAATAAGTAAGTTAATTCTTGGACTTCCTTATTATCTGCTTTGTTAAGTGATCGATATTTGTTGATCTTGACTAAATAGTGATCTTTGTGACTTGAGTACATTCACGAGTTAGGATACCAAAAGTTCTCATTGTTTTTTCTTTTCCTTTTTAATTTTGTTGTTCTTTTGGGTTGTTAGGCAAATGCTGAGAAAAAATTGGTGGAGAAGTTAATACATTTGGGGTATGCAACGCCAAAATCCAAAGGAACATCCTCATAGCAAAGAGCAAGGTAGATGCTACCATGCGAAAAGAAGCATATCTTTGGTTCTTATTGCATAATATGGCAGTGTAGATCAGATTATAGGTCAAGTCAGAGTCTTAACTCAATTTTACTGTTAAAGAATGTTAAAACTTTTATCTACTACCATGTATGGCTACTGAGATTGAATAATCAAAAAGCGGGTCGAGAGAATTCCAATTTCGTATAATTTCAGAAAGACAGAATATTAGCACAGTGGATTGACTTGTATGGTTCTGTGCTGCAGTTTTTTTACCTATATTACGAGCTTTGGTGATACGAACTCTACTGTTTTTCCGCGGATTGAAATCCAAATGCTATTGAATGGGGAATATCAAATTTTAACTCGCCCACCTTGTTTAGATCTTGTAAATGTATACTCTGCTTCTTGTTTTTTTGTTTCTATAGTCGTCGTGCCTACATTTTTGGCTTACTAAATATTGATATTACGACAATGCAATGCAAATGGCAGTTTAAGAGTCCATTGTGGTTTTAGTATCAAATTAATTAATTTTTTTTATATTTTTAAATCATTTTAATATATTAATATTAAAGACAAAAAAATTTAAAATATATTATTTTAATTTATTTTTAAATAAAAAATATTTTAAAAAATAATCTCTACAGTGTTTTTTACCTTAATTACCCTGTGTGAGAAAATTCTTAAGGTTCTTTAGTCGTCCAATTTATTAACGTGTTTGTTTGAGGCAAGTAAATATATGCGTATCTCAATGAAAAAGAAAAGAAAAGAAAATTTTCACGGGCATAAAAGCATATTTTAGTCGAATGCCATGGATTTCCTTGTGAGGTTTTCCTGCTGCTAAAGATTCAGTCATTGCCCCCGCGAATGTACTTGGTTGCACAAGCACATCGTTGTGTTTAAGCTTTGTAAGATTGCGGTTTGCAAGGAAATAATGCATGGTATTTTTAATAGACGTGTTTTGCATCTGCAAGCAGAGAATCGATTCTGTTTCCTGTTTCGAAAGTAATCTTTAGTCTAGCAGAGGTTAACAACTTCTAAAAGTTTCGAATAATTACTTTCTCTTGATTTTCTTACAAATAGGGGAACAAATGTTTTTTATTATTATTCTCCTCTATCCCGCACATCGTTTACTGGATTTTGTTGCCAGGAAAGATAGTGTCACCGTCATGACAGAAGTTCTCAGCGATATTTCTCCCCCTCCTGGTATTTCCCCCTATCCTTCCCTTTTTCTCTAATCGACTAACATCGTGTTCCGTGACCAAACTTTTTCTCTTCTGATAACTGCCGAGATTATTGTCAGTGAGCTTGCCCTTTCTTCCGTACGCAGCTCTCCCTCTAAGACTCAGCCTGTTTGTCTAATGATCAAATTTTCTCTAATAACCAAACCAAAGAGTGATCAAACTTGTATGTGCTGATATCATTTCCTTTTTCAGGTGCTGTAGCATCCATATCAGATGCATCACCCGTCCATTACACAGTTAAAATAGAGTTATTTTCGTTACTTGCAAAAAATGCGGTGGAGAAATATGAAACAGGGGTTTTTGAAGCTGGAGGCTATACATGGTACATTTTATTTTTAGTAAAAATGTATCTCTCATTGCCTTGCCATCCCCAACTGCTGTCATGTTTTGTTGGGAGATACCCTTAGCAGTACAGTTTTCATTTTTTATTACCTCCTATGTTTGCATTGCAAGGAAATTGGTTCTTTATCCAAGTGGAAACAAGAGCAGGAATGTAAAAGATTACATCTCTCTCTATTTAGCAAAGGTTGACGCCAGTTCTCTTCCACTTGGTTGGGAGGTTCATGTGATTTTCCGGTTGTTTTTGCTTGACCGAAACAAGGACAGCTACTTGGTAATTCAAGGCATGTTTTCTAAATCATTACTTTGCACTAGATCCTCCAGCTATTATCATTAGTTGCAGTTTTTTTTTTAATGTTTATAGCATCACCAAAGTTGGGTGCAAGAAATATTTACATGCAATAGTTTTCTTCCATCACTTGAGTAATTTAGTTCAACTCGAGAGAAAGTGATGGCCCCCTCTAATGTTTCGGCCTTGTTGCCAAGGATACCGGCACGATTTACTTGCAATGGTTTTCTTCCATCACTACTTGAGTAATTTAGTCTAAATCGAGAGAAAGTGATGCCCCTCTCTAATGTTTCGGCCTTGGTGCCAAGGATAGATGCAGCAGGACAGGAAAGACGTTTTCATGGATTGAAGCTTGAATGGGGTTTTGATCAATTCATTCAGCTTTCAACATTTAATGATTCTCGTTACGGATTCCTTCTGGAAGACACTTGTGTGCTTGGAGCAGAAGTATTTGTCCGTAGAGAAAGAAGCAGAGGCAAAGGAGAGGTTTTATCAATGATAAAGCAACCTACCGCTGCTTTCAAGCACACTTGGAAGATCGAAAACTTTTTGAAGTTGGATGATAAACGTCAAGAATCACAAACATTCAGCTCGGCAAGTGAAAAATGGTATATTTATTTTATAATTTTAGTCTGTAATCTTGATTAAAACGTGTTTTGGATATGCTTTACGAGGCCAATGTTTCTCTTACATTAACAATTCGTTGGTGGTCAGAACGAAATTTACCATTGTATAAGCAAACCTGCTGGTTATTCTTTTCCGGATGAAAATTTATTTACACGATTATAAAAAATTTACCTTCTCATATATTATTTTCTTCTATTAGTGTTTAGTCAGTTTTGAATTTCTTTTCTTTTAAATTTTACCTATACTGGTTGTTTCAGGAAGATACTGCTCTATCCTAAGGGAAAAGATTTTGGAATGGGCACCCATCTTTCTCTGTACTTGGCTGTGGATTTGGAAACCCTCCCTGCTGGTTGCAGGCTCTGTGCGGATTACACCCTGCGCATTGTAAATCAAGTCAAGGATAGAAAGTTAGACCTTTCTGCTAAAGGTAAGAACACAAATGATCTTTTTGCCGGTTTAACATGACAACCCCACATGTTTGCCTGGAAGATTATGCATCAGAGGAGATTCTTGGTTTCCCCCCCCCCCCCACCTTTTTCTGTCAATGAAAAAAAAGAGTTGAGATTGTTTCTTCTTCTTGCAGCTAAACACTGGTTTGGTGCCTCAAGATCAGAAAGTGGATGGACAAGATATGTTTCCCTGGATTATATTTATCAGCCAAACAATGCCTATGTTATTAAGGACATTTGCATAATTGAAGCAGAGGTCAATGTACTTGGAATTAGTTCTCCATTTTAGTGTAAATTTTATTTTTTTTATTTTCAATAAGAAATGTAATGAATATCATGTCAAGAATTTCATCGACTTTATTAATGGCAAGGGTGATTTTAAACACTTCTGCTGTTGTGCACCGTAGTTTGTTAACAGTACTATTCGTAGCATACTTTGGTAAAAAAAAAGTAGGCATACATATAGGTTTATCACTATTTTTTTTTTTTTTGGGATAATCACCCAATTTTTTACACAAAAAAATCCATCAATATTTTGTATTTATAAATTCCAAACAAAATTTTCATACAAAAAAAAAACTCAAAATTAACGTTGACTTAGAGTATATTTGAAAATTCGATTGTATGATTTTACGAGTTAAAACGTGTTTTTAATAACATTGGATGAAATTATAAGAAATGAAAAGAGATATAGCTAAATTATAAGAAGAAAAAGATGTGGGGACAAAAATAATATACTTAAAGGAAATGAGGTGTAAGTGAAAATATGAGAAATTATGGAATATAAATACTCTTCTCCTCACTAAAAATCAGCAGCAACCATGAGAGGAAAAAAAAAGAGTTTTTGAATTTGTTCTTGTCAAATCAAGAGAAAAATATCAAAATTTCAAGAACTCATCCAAGATTAAGGGTTTATAAGTAGAATAAACACTTGTGAACAAAGAATTAACAAGAAAATTTAAATAAAAAGAGAAGAGAGAGGGTTGACTGTCATTAAAAAAAAAAAGGAGTCGAAAATCTTTGATTGGTTAAAGATCAAAACCTTAATTTTTACTGGGTAAGGTGTTCTAAACATGATTCTATAAGTTATTTTAAATTTGATTACGAATTGATGATTAATGTTGAATTATATATTAGGGTTATTAGACTTGAATTGAGGAAAATATATTGTTATTAGATCATCTCGGGCTCTGAATTCAGTTCTTCATAGACCAGGGCTCTCTGCTAATTCTCCAAGCTATGCTTGGTGTCGTTCTTCACATAACCGTGGAGCGTGTCTAAATACTGCCCTGAGCGGGCCAGCAGTAAGCAAAAAGCCTGTGCTATCTAGTAATGCAAGTTTAGTGCATACGAAACTTTCTGGGCCTAACGTTTCTTCATCCTCTACAACTGGTTCATCGTCAGTTCCAAATGTTGCCGGAACAGTTGACAATTCCTCTTACCCCCCTATGGGTGCATTGCTGAAGCGCAAGTTTCCCTCAAGCAGCCCATCGTTGGCAAACAATGGAAGGGATTCAAACGGAAAACCAGTCTTCGGTGGAGCCTGCTCTAGAATTTGACGGAGACAGATATAATACTTTCAAGTGCATATCTAGAGAATTCTGCCTGGGTCCAATGGGCGCCTGTGGGCAGCAATTTGGTTTGTGTCATCTTGTTCCTGATCTGGCTAGACTCTGTCCTGATTCAACAAAGCAGAAAGAACTTCTTGCAACCTACAATGTCAGTTCAATGAGAAATTGTTCAGATGAGAAAAAGACGAAAGAATTTTTTATGTTCCGGGAAGGGCAATCAAAGAGAAATTTGCGGTTGATGCAGATCAGAAAAGCATCAGTAGAAAGCAATACGGTTCGGCAATGAGATTACAGTTAAGCACCACAAGTCTAGCAAAGACTTTCATGCAGAATCAAAGACCTTCCACTGGACTGTCATGAGTGTACACAATTGGCATCAGTTCGGTGATGTTCTGGTAGCTGTGGCAGAGACGAAATTGTTGAATCATAATCAAAATTATTCGGTCAAAATGAAGGGGTGGCATTGTCACAGACCCAAGGAAACGATGATGTTTGTAGCCAGCAGATGTTCCCTTTTTCAGAGTTTTAAACCTTGATTTCATTACCAAACGATACTTCGATGTTGTACATTGCTGTTTCTAATACGACAAGCTTATTCTTGGTGATATCAGCGTGTGTTAACTGCAATTCTCTTGTTTACCCAACCATGTTTGGATTTAAAAAAACATTATCCGTTAATCTTTCCAAAAGCGAAAGTTGAGGACATGGTGATGTTTATGTTCATGCAGTTTCCATACGAATCGTAAAGTAGAAGGTTACATTGGTCACAGGAATAGCCACGGTCCATCCATTCGGCCACAGAAGTCTAAAAGAAGGTTTGGTATACTTTACAGAACGTCATTTAATTTACACAAGGAATCATATAACACTCCTGCATTAGTTTGATATACTTTACAGTACGTCATAATTTACAGAAGGAATCGTATGAACACTTATTTACATGGGTTTGGCTTTGAGCCATACAGGCATGTCCACGGAGAATTATTTGATACTTACAAAGACAGAAATGAAGTATTCAAGAGAAAGGATGATACAGCTTAGCCAAAGGTTTTTTCGCTGCTGTAGCACATGTACAGAAATCCGTCATCGTCCTTGTAAGATTCATAGATTGAATCCATTTGACTTGCTGTAAATAAATAGCACAAGTTAGCAGGTTCCTAAGAAGGCTGTGTATAAGCTACGATGTCGAGATCAATCAAATGTTCAATTTTACCTGTTTGAGGCAACGTGTTCTTCACAAAAATGAACAGAGCCTTTCCAGGAGTTAACTCTAGTCTACTACTTAAAATGTGGATGAATTGCCCGATAGTCATGTCTCGGGGAACCAAGTATCTGAAAAAACGAGAAAAATAAGGATTGGAATCTTACAACAATATACTGGCTAAAAATCTGGTTATGAACATAAGGAATCTATAGCTCAAAGAGTGTCACCGGGACTGGAAATCAGAACGTGGATATATGTAAGGTTAACATGGCAGTGATAGTTTTTTCTTTTTTCTTTTTCCTTTTCTTTTATTTATTTATTTATTTATTTGCAGATTTAACAACTGAAACTTTGTATAATGCAAAGAGAAGAGATAGACATACTTTCTCTTTTCCATTTCTGGCAGGTCCGTCCTTGAATATCTTTCAATAATCACCTAAAAATCAGAGAAAATACTGATGAGCTCCGATGGTTTTTTTAAAAAAGAAAAAGAAATAAAGAAAGAAATAAGAAGACTCTAAGATTGATATTTCTATTTAAATTACATTGGTGAAGTCAGATTTTGCCTAGCTTGCCCAACAATCATGCTTTGGCTTAGTTTGCAAGGTTAGGTAACTTGCATAAAGTACATCATTCTAACCAGAATTTAAAAAATACTTCTTTTGCACTAGACAATTAAAACCAACAATATTCAATAGCAATGATTACATTCCTTCAACAAATGTGCTGCACCAAAAATATAAAGGATGCTTTTGATTCCCTTAAGAGAACAGCCAGCAACATAAAGGATGCTTTTGATTCCCTTAAGAGAACAGCCAGCTTAGCTTTGAAAAATCCATCATTAACACTTGAAATAACGAGTTACAATCAAGAAAACATATTTTTCCACAGGAAACATCAATATAAGCAGAAAAACTTGCACATCCAGATCAAAATGAGGAATTTCCAACTATGTTGGAATTTTCAGGTTTGTTTTCAGATTCCAATTGTATAATCTTTTCTTCCTTTGGTGGGGTTAACTTTCATTCACCAAGACTAAACCCGCCCCTCCTAGATCAGGTCTTGGGCTACACATTCTATTTGTCAAATAAGACAGGACCCCTGAAACTACCCAGATAAAGAAAAGAAGAAGAAGCAGATATACCACTAAATTCTCAAAAATAAAATTGAACTTACAGCAAGAAAACCAGAGAAACAATCACATAAACCAATCAAAATGACAGCTCAAAATCAAAGGAATACTAAAACAATATGATAGAAAGAGAGGGGAGACTTACAGGAAGTCGATCTGGGTATTTGAAAATGATATTCTTTGATTCTCCAAGTCTATCATCTATTCACCACAGACAAACTCAGGTCATAGTCACCCAATACGAAACCAACAAGATATATATGAACTCTGAGAAACAAAAAAAAAAAAAAAGGAAAAAGAAAGCAACCAAATGTGGATTCCTGCTTAAAAGACTTGACCTTTCCCATGGATTTGTTGTGTTGGTGATGAGACAATTTGGAGGAGTTGAAAATGATGATGGTGTTTTCGGAAGACAAAGGAGGTGGTGGTCTTGGAAATGTAATCAGAGTTCAGAGACAGCTAGAAATAGAATAAACAGTTGTGTAAGTTAGTTGCTGTTATTTGCGAAAAGACACGTAAGATGTCGGTCTCAAAGATTAACAAAGGGCACGGCAAGGCAGCTAGTTGTTACGTCGTTGTTTCTGGAACGGTGTGGGTGGGCCTTCATAACTTGGGTCTGCCTTAGCAGAACCAGGCCCAAAAAATGATGCTTGGATGGGCCAGCCTTGAGGCTACTTCTTCTATTGTCTTTATGTTGAGATTCCACGGTTCGTGTACGTGCACCTTCCTCCAGGCAGTGGTTTAGATCGTAAATTGTAAATGAATTTGCTTTTTCATGTTGTTATTTAGATTTTGATTTTAAGAAAAAAACCATTATTTGGGATTCGATTACAATTAGTATTTGTAATTTTTCATAATAAATTGAATATTATCTCTGATTTTAAAAAATAACTAATTAGTCCTTATACTTCAAAATTAATTCGGAACCTGATTCTTTTCGTTAGTTTCATGTTTTTTTATTGTTTTTTTATAAGAAACAGAAGAAAGGAAGAAAAAAATAGATTGATAGGAGAAATAATATATATATATATATATATATATATATATATATATATATATATAATTAGTAGTTTGGTGAGTGATTGGACGTGGCATCCAAACCCAGCTTCAAAGTCACCAACCCATTACCCGCCCGAGGAAAACTATCGTCCACCAAGAAAGACCAGACAAGATTAGAAAGTCATTATGCCCTTGTTCTCTCTTGATTAGATTTATATTACATGTTTAACACCCGAGCATTTGACTCTTGTTCACAAGTAGACTTGTCACACACACACACAATTTTGAACGTTGGCGATATCTTCTTATTCATTCTTTGCTCCGATATTTATTTATCTCGATAATTTTAATTTTTTTAGGGTGATGGATCCACTTTAAGTGTTGACCCTTGATTTCATTTAGTGCTGAGTTTCGAAGAAGTTGAAGTTTTAGAATTTGACTACATAGTTGACTCAAATTTGTTTTCAATGAAAAAAAAAATAAGGTGACACAAGTAATTTTTTAAAATAAAAAATAATAAAAGATTTATTGACTTGACACTATTTAGTAAATTTTGTAGGCTTAATGATACAAAAAAAAACTAAAAATATTATATTGACATGTCAAATATGTAACCTGATTGTGGTATTAAGGTAACATTGTTGAAAACAAACTAAATAAAATTATAAAATTCAATTATTAAACAACCTAATATGGAAGAGCTAACTAAAATATTTTTAATTAAAATAAAAAAAAATATTCGAGTGAGCCTATGTTACCCTGTTAACCTTGTAACCATGGACACATGTTTAAAATAACTTTATAGAAAGAAAATTAAAAAAAAACATAAAAACCAATTGTTAATAAATCAAATGTCAAAATTAAAAAAATAATAATTTAAAAGAACACTCAGAAAAAGATCAAAGTTAGCCCATGTTAATCTTTAAAACATGTGATCCTAGTCATACATATGAGACTAACCTTATAGAAGACAGACCCTGATAAATAATAAAGCAGAATTTTAAATTAATAAAATGATGATTGTTGAAATTGAAAAAACAAACGCAATAAAAAAAAGAATTCAAAACAAAAGAAATAAAAATTAAAAGAATGGAAATTAAATTCAATATAAAAATAATTTGAATTCAAACGTCGATGGATGAAATTGAAAACAAGATTCAATTGAAAAAAAAATAAAAAAAAAACAATCAAAAGAATAAAAACCAAATTTAATATAAAAATTAAATGATATCAAATGATAAGAGATAAAATTAAAAAAAAATATAAAAATATAAATTGCAATCAAAATAATGAGGAGTTGAGGACAAAATTATATACAAAAAATAAATAAATATGACACCTTTATATTTTGATAATAAAAAAAAAGAGAGAAAAAAGATGAAGGAGAAGAAAATTTTCCAACATAACTCAACCACCATCCCGCCGTGTACACACACCATAACACCAAGATCATGGTAGGACACTTCCATGCCGCCATGGATGACAGTGTTTAAAGGTGGGATGATACATTATACCCTACTCGAAAGACACATATTAACTACTTTTTATTTTTAAGTAATATTTATATTTATCAAAAGGCAAAATCATGGTCAACTTGATAATTACTTAAAAATCAATTTAAAAATTAAAAAAACTTTAATACCAGTTTGAAATATTTTACTTCTAAGAGTAATTTAATTTTCACACCATGTTTTTTAAGTATAAACAAACTAAATTATCTCTTCTCAATCTCCAGTGAAAAATGGTTTTTAAGAGTAATAGAATATTTATACCGTATATTTAAATTAGAAAAAGATCAATTTATCCTTGCCCATGACGACAAATGAACTATGAAGAAAAAATAATTTACCTCTAATAAGAAGTTCATTAATTTTTTATTAAGAAAATAAAATGGTAATTATACTAAATAATAGAATATCTAGGTGCATAGAAAATTAATTTACCATGACTTTCGGTTTATATATATACTAGTTACATGACCCGCACGATGCCATGAATTTTTTTTTGCATAAAAAAATATAAAAAAACTAAGATTTAAAAGTGTTAGGTTTTTCTGCAAAGCTATACCCAAAAGTCTTGGGTTTGGCTGCAATGCCTAACCTAAAAGTAATATTTATAATAACATTAAACTTGCATGACCCAAGTTTAAGTGAGCCTTGCTGCAACACCGGACTCAAGAATATTGGATATGGGTCTGCCTATAAAGTCGTGTCATAAAAGTATGATAATTAAATAGATTAATTAAAAAAAACAAAGAAAAAAACCAACAGAAAGAAAAACTAATGAAGAAAAAAAATCTGAATTAATTGGGTTAACCCGTAAAACCTGAGATTCGCGTCATGAAAGTTTGATAACTAAATAGAAAAAAAAATTGACGGGTTTACCCAGAATTAACTGGGTTAACCCATCAAACCAAATTAACTCGTCAAGCTTAGGATACGTGTCATGAAAGTCTGATAATTAAATAGAAAGAAATTTAACATTAACAAACTAAACTAAACGAAAAAAATTAATTAAAAAGAAAAAAAATCGGGTTAACTCGTCAAATCAGGTTAATCCATCAAACCTGGAATTCGTATCATGAAAATCTGATAACTAAATAAAAATATTTAACATTAACAAACTAAATCAAACAAAAAAAAATCATTAAAAAAAACAATTTGTTTTTAAAAAAATAGTTCTATAATATAATAATTATAATAATATAATATATTAATAAAGTGAAAGGCGTGGAGAAGCTACAGTAGTTTCTCCACGCCTTTTAAAGTATTACTTAATATGTATATGATATTGGCGAGGAACAAGTCCCTTCGTGGAGTATCATCATCTTCCCACGATACACTGAAAGTGATAATATACTGTGTATTCTATGCTACTGAGTAGAGTTAATAATTAATTCATGGGATATACTGGATAGCAACTTGTAAACAAATCTGGAGTATTTATTTTTTTATGAAAATACCCTATAAATTACATTTTATATATACTATATATTTTATGACACCGAGTAGAATTAACTATTAATCCATGGGATATCCTTAATAGCAACTTCTCATTAAAAATGTAAACAGGCATGGAGTTTATATATATATATATGAAAACACCCTTGCTATCTGCTGCATTGTCTATAAATTTTAATTAGTAAATTACAGCACATCTGGACCATTGAGAACGCACAATTCAGCACAAATTTTATTGCGACAGAAATAATCAAACTTGTAATAATGGCATCCAGCATGCCTGATCTTGCTAGAATCTGGATATTTTAACTTGAACCTAGGAAGAAAAAACATAAAACATTTACATGTACTAATAAAAATAAAATATTATTTTTAATATTTTTT
>Ga0325405_1006059_pt1 | contig 12229 bp, 6 predicted proteins | sample PopdelMetagenome_21_FD_205663 | JGI IMG/M metagenome (GOLD analysis project Ga0325405, IMG submission 205663) | Populus deltoides microbial communities from Bellville, Georgia, United States - Xylem-Control-R2 | ecosystem: Host-associated > Plants > Phyllosphere > Stem > Wood/Secondary xylem...
TCTTCTTACGTCCCCCATCTGTTTAACAATTCCATCAGAGTTTTATGTAATGCAAATACTTCTGAAGGATTCAACCCTAAAAAGGATGCCTCATTTCCAGAAATCCATCTAAGAACAGGAGAAATCACAGGGCTTGTCGGTGGTCCCTCCCCATCTCGGCGATCAATTCTTGCATTCTTCGCTGGCCGTCTTCATGGGCACATTAGGCGTCTTCTTCTTGAGCAATGGAAAGATAAAGACCAAGATGTGCAAGTCCACGACCAACTTCGAAATGGCATGTCATATGACTCCATGTTGAAAAACAGCAGGTTTTGCTTATGCCCTAGTGGGTATGAAGTGGCTAGCCCAAGGATTGTGGAAGCTATATATGCAGAATGTGTTCCTGTGTTGATTTCAGATGGTTATGTACCGCCATTCAGTGATGTGCTTAATTGGAAGGCATTTTCTATACAAGTGCAGGTGAAAGACATTCCAAAAATCAAAGACATATTAATGGGGATATCTCAAAGACAATATTTGAGAATGCAAAGGAGAGTGAAGCAGGTGCAAAGGCATTTTGTTGTGAATGGACTTCCCAAGAGATTTGATGAGTTTCACATGACTATCCACTCTATTTGGCTTCGGAGGTTGAACATTCGAATTCATGATTAAATATTTTTAAAAAAGAGGATCTCTTTAAGTAGACTTACAATCAATTAATTAATCTTTTTCTTTCTAGGAAAAGTTATTCCTGTATTTTTTTTTTTTGCAATGTATACATGCAGCTAATTGATAAGCTTCCGAAATTTTCGAATAAAAAAAATAATTTTTACCATTGATCAAGATGAATGAGCAATTAATTGAATTCTGAATGAATTGAATTTTTACAAGTAACTTTGACATGTCAAACTAAAATCCCTATCGAATAGAGAATAACAATTGCAAATAGAATTAAGATCAAGGATAAATAGTGTATTTAATTCTCATACTTTTAATTTAATCTTAGTTTGATATTTTTAGTATTTTTTATCCTAATGTCCGCAAAACTCAATTTTTTTTTATCATTTGGTCTATTCATCAATAATAGTCAAAGAATATCACCAACTATATTTGATGAAACGATCATATTTATACATAATAACTTTAATAAGATAAAAAATTAAATGTGTATTTGAATTTAAAGTATTTGTGTTAATTTAAAGTATATGTGTTAAAAAGATATTAATTTGATTTTTTAAGCTTAAATGTGTTAAAGATCTCTTTCAAATGCAAATTGGAGTACAAAATAGAGTTGTAAAAATGAAATTAAGACAAGAAAATAATAAATGAATCCAAGTAACTCAAAGCTAAAAGTAGCGGGACCAAGTACGATACTTGCCTATATGGTTGACTTCCAAAACACTAGGGCCATTTATCATGCACACGTTTAATATTCATAATAGACTTAACTAAACTTAGGTATACCCAAATCAATAGGCTTATCAAGATTGATTCACCTATAGTCTCGTGTGGTGAATTAAACTTGCTTGATAATTTCACAAAATGAATTGGCTATAATTTTGCATTGTTCTAGTAGGAACCAACGAATCTATGTTTAAAAATTAGAGACCTAGGTTCATTATTTGTAAGTTAATGTTTGTATACTTTAAGCAAAACTTGCTAGTTATAGGTAATTTGTAATTATTCATCTTGGTTAGACTCAAATGAGGGAGAATATGCTAATAAAAATTAGTGACGGATAGGTTTGATGGGTCTAAGCTTAACAACCTTGTCCAACTCATAACAAATAGGTTCCACCACCCCATATGCATAAACCACGAAGCATGGCCTATGAACCCATTTCCCCATAATTTTATAAACCACTTATCTTATTCGAGTCAATCATACTCAGACAAGATTTCTCATATTGGTTTTAGGCACAATATTTACCTAGTGTCTAGTAGGACCCAAGATTAGTGACATATTTTCTAAGAAAGGCTTGTTGACCCAATTAGCTTTATCTCCTAAGTGACCTTATTGGCCAATCACCTCAATAGTTGGGTTCAGGATGCCTATACCTAAATTTAAGACCATCACCGGCTTTAATAGATCAGTTTGGAGAGTCATGCCTTGAATCCACTTTTACCTACCACCCCTTTGTATGTTTTGTATTTAGCTTTTACTATTGACTTCACCTTCTCACCATAACTAGGCTTATATGATGACATTAAGACATATCCATGTCTAAAACCTGACCCACATAACGATATTATTTCATAATCAATAGTATAATCATCTACCATTAGGGGTTATTATCTCATATAATTGCCTTTAAATAGACCACACTAGTTATTTCTACTTTCGTCCTCTACTCCATGTAAGTTGGTATGATTTATTGGCATGAATCACCAGGTAAGGGGTTCCATTCATTTAGGCAAAAAAATAATAATAATAATAATAAAATCATTTCTCACATCTTCTCCATTTATCATCTTCATTTACTATCTTTACAACATATAACTTACACTATTTAAAGAAACATTCCCCATACATACGTATTAACTTAATCATCAAATGGCACCTATACTATACAAAGAACTTGTTTTATAGGAGTTCGTGAACTACCATCTAAGCTCTTTTTCCTTCACCTTCAAAGCCTAATAATTACCTATGGAAAAGCCTAAAAGTTATTGAATTTTGCTTCAGACTTTGTTAGTGATGCTATATATAGGAAGTAGAACAAAAACCAACTTATTCCTATATTTTTATGCATGTTCTTAAATTATTTTTATGGCTGACAATCCAGAAACACCAAGACATGGGAGAGCTATAAACCTTCTCACTACATGTGCTCCTCATCTTCTCCAAATTTGCAACAACTTTCCTAACAAGTGAGAGTTCTTAGCAAGGTTATTCCATCCACACAAAAGCAACTCAAGGATTTCCCTTTTCTTAACAACCAATAAAATTATTGGCTTTATCACTAGCACCGGTAAGTGCATAAAAAAACTCAAATTCCCATTATAGACAAGTCAAAATAAACTGCAAGAGAGTAGGCAAGAGCATCATTGCTCCTAAAAGCCATAAATAATCCATTATCGCTATTATGAGTAGCGTTTTCAAAATGAACACTTTAAGCATAATCTTTAAAAATCCAAAACCAAACTAGTAAGTAGTCATAATTATAAGTGAAATCATCTCCATCACCATCACTCCTCCTAAAAGTCTTCCTCAGATAGTTTTAAGTAAATAAAGCCCTAAAAAAAATGAAATATATGGATATACAATCCTCTAAGGTAGATGGATATAACCCTTACTAGGTGAAGTTTTATTTAATGTCTATATGAATATTTGACTCTAGTCTCTCTAAGGACATCATCTTCCCAAAGATGAATATGGACAATTATGATGGGCTTACAAACCTAGAAGAGTATATAAAAACTACATGTAATAATTTAAAGTTTATCATACAAGATAATGATGCCAAGTGCAAGATCCTCTTGACCATATTCCATATATTCATCTAAATATGGTATCATGACTTGAAGCTTAACTCTATTATTAGCTTTGATAATATTTATACAAAGCTCATTGTCCATTTTAACATGAGTATCCCAAATAATAAGATATTCATCAAGTTTTTTACCATCACCTAATAGGAGGACGAGGACACTAGAGCATACCTAAAAAGGTTCAATGAGGAGATGCTCAAGGTAGAAGGCTTTCTTAAACGAGTTTCCATAAATGCCTAGATTAATGAGGTCGATGACTTCATTCTAAAGAGAGAGCTTTGTGCTCTCTCAAATAAAGAACTCATTATTAAAGTAAAACAAGTATTAATTCTCAAAGCTAAAGAAAAAAAACTCTATGCATGATCGATAATCTAATTGTCCACAAGAACTTGGAAGGATAAATTTATAGTCACTTTATCCTTTTCAAACTCATGACTACACTTTTGAAACCATTAGAACATAGGTGTTTGAAGATAAAAAAAAAAAATTTATACAACACACTCCTTCTATAAAGGGTGATACCACACACACATACACATATATAACCTAAATATGTATTATTTATTTTATATAGATAAGAGACACGATACTAAGAGATATTATGACTTAAAGAAATAGATGAAGAGATTGATTGGTAAGGATTATCTCTATGAAATAAAAAGTCCGGCTGAAATATTAAGGGGGAAAAGGTAGGCATGTAATATAAGATATTATTTAAGATCAATATGATTTTAAACGGGTTTTTAGTAGGTGGTTATTTTAGCTAAAAGAAAAATACTTATAGGAAATAAATGTTTGTTGTCTCTCAACTTTCAAATATATGAAATAAACCTATCATATTTACACTTAAAGATGGAAATGGGGTGAACTTTCTCTGAGAGGTAGTGTTAGTGATCACTACTATCCTCTCTAACTATACAGAGCACAAAGTACTCATGGATGATGAGTGTATTGAATATTCTCTCCTAAAAAGTGATCACATATATGGCATTGACTTATCTGTATTGACTTCAATTAAAACTCTATTAGTTAGGATAAAAGGAAAATATGTACTAATTGAGGCAACCATAGATATATTAATCACCATATGTACCTAATAGATATACCAATCATTATATTCACCTATCTTATATATTATACTCTCTATAAACTTTATTATTATCAAAATGAACTTGGTCTATAACATCGTATTTGATAAATCATGTCTTCATAAGACTAATATGACAATTAATACCAAGTACTTGGCCCATGATATTCACAACTAAAAAAGGGTTGGTCATTGTAAGAAGGAATCAGATGGTCTCCAATAGATGCATATCTATTTACTATAAGGGCAAACAAGCCTTATTAGCAACCTAGGAAAGGTCGACTCTTTGAATAAGATACAAGAGGTAAATATAGAGTGAGCCAACTTCTTTCATGAGATCTTGTGGGCTTATAAAACCACCTAAAAGTTTATGAAGGAAACACCATTTCTTCTCACCTATGATTCTAAAACCATGATATCTACTAAGTTCAGATGCCCAATCTATAAAATATCATATTACTTTTTTAAAGGTAATAAGAGAGAATTTAAAGTAAATCTAGATATCTTAAAAGAAACTTGACTCGTCATTTCTCTTTTATAGAAAGGAATACATATATAAGAAAAATTAGTGCCATAATGCCAAAGTAAAAAAAAAAAAAAAGCAATTGAAAGTGAGGGACTTGGTATTGAGAAAACTATAGTCAACATAAGTTTATAAGGAAGAGGCAAACTAATCCTAAAATGAGACAGGCCATCAAAGTCACAAGAGTGATCAAGACCAACACTTCCCTTCTCTAAAAGATGAAAAGGAATAATCTTCATTATACATGATATTTAAATCACTTAAAGATGAACTATCAATAAATAGATCTTTTATACTTTAATGTTTTTTCATAAATAAAAGAAATACTATTTTCTGTATGTACAATTATCATTATATTCTCTCTACTTTTACCCTCTAGAAAAATATCCATAAGTCTCTATATAATTTCCCATCCCCCTCTAAAAAAAATGCTATTTTATCTAGGTACAAAACAATCTCTATCCAAGCATAAAAACAAGTTTGCTTGATTACAAGGAATTTACCATCCATGCAAAAATAATATTTTGCCTAGATACAACTCCAATCTTTTCGAAGAAATAAATGACTATTTTGCTCAGCTAAACGATGAACAAAAACATAGAAAAATTTTAACCAATAAAAAGATGTAAAACCCAAAGAGCAATATCATTCAAATATAAATTTCATATCTTGTATACACCTATTCAACCTAATATTAGGGGGTTAACCACCTCGCATCTAAAGTTTTGAACTTTCAATTTTTTTTTAATTAAGATTCCCTTTCACACACAGATATAAGTCATTAAATTTCACTAAGTAATGATATATAAGCCATTAAATTTCACTAAGTAACAACTTCTTTTCATTACTCAAGCTTAAACCATTTTTGATACCTAGAAATTTTTCTAAGTATAGGGACTCTAAATCCCCTATTAAGACATATAATTAGACTTTGGACCTCAAATAAAAAGTGATATAAAACTTAGAAAATAAATTTCTACCATATAAAATGAAATACACAACACTTGTAAAAACATTAACTTTATGAAACCACAAATCATAAAGCCTAACTCGAGCAAATACCTAATACATATATTAAAGAGACCCATAAGACTTGGAGAAAGGTTATTAAACTATATAGTAAAAATAAAATAATAAACAAAAGCTAGACTATTCATCAACCTCTTAGAGATCCTTCTTAGCTAAATTCTTTCAATCTCCAAGTTAGAATCATTCCCTCTCATAACAATAACACCATGTACAAACAACTTTTCTTTTGAACCTTACTCTACTCGATCTTCCACCACAACTTCCACCTTATCTAAATGGTCTTTTTTTTTTCTATCTACTTTGAAAGCTTTATCATCCTTTTTTTTTAGTCTCCAAAATCATATGTTGGCCCTAAGTGACTATCTCATCATGTTTAAGAAAGAGTTCCCCAAAGTCAAGGATAATAGCTAGAAGAAAGACCTATGTAAAGTCCATGTCAACATCAATAGATAAATTAAAGAAGTGACTCGTCACTTCTATAAGCTTATCCTCTAAGATCTTCAATAGAGAAAGGGTCCCTTTAAACATGGCCTTGAACTCATTCGAGGTATCCTTCAGAGTCCTCACACGGGAACATTCAACATGAACATGAACAACATCACTCTTAGCCATAAATAGATCATAAATCCATCTCTTTAACCTTTCATTATTAAGTAAAAAGCTAATGGTCAACTTTATTAATGTTTTTCCTAACAATGTTAAGTTATTTTACTTAGGCATCTTTTGATGTCAAACTTTGCAGAGAGCCTTTTAGTAGTTGTTAAGTAAGGCCTCAAAAGATATTTGGGTCTTGTTTATAGCTTGAAGAGCTTAATAAATTTCATTGACCACATTCAGAGCCTAAAGTGCATCTTCGTTTTCTCCCTCATAAAATTATGGACAATATGTACCTATATTTGGAAGGCCTATAATAAAATATTATAAAAGAAAAAAAAAAGAAATGGAACAAGGAATAAAGACTTCAAAAAATAAATAACACTTACATAGAATATTATCTATGAAGTGAACCCTAAATAGTTGGAGTAGTTTCACTTACTCTACCACTTTAGATCTCTAGGAATTTACTAGAGCTCCTCCTAACACAAAAAATAGGTATCCCTCTTATCCCTTATATGGTAGGGTTATTACCGAATAAGATTTTTATGACATGTCTCTTCTTTTTTTATCCACTTTAACATCGAGAGAACCATATATCTCAACGTTGGCTTTCGGGGTTGGGTATTGATTTTAGGAGTAACTACCACCTTGTGGAATATAGGGGTAAGGGAGTTACATTTCTACTCTTTAGAGGAGTACTTATAAGAAAAACTAGAGTATGATATTAAATGAGAGTTGGATCCTTTTTATTGACATAAAAGATTATGAAAAGTCATTCTTTTAACAAGAATACATGTATTTTCTTTTGAAAGGCTAACCTAAAAGCAATTCAACCAAAATTTATTTATATGGCTAGGCTTTTTTTTTTTAAGTCTATACTTATGTTTGTTATGCTTATTCCAACAATAAGGCTTACTTAACCTCTTCCTCCTATAGTTTAGTAGTGACCTCTTTTAGTAACCAAGAACCAAACTCGAACAATGAGATTCTTAATTGTCTCTCTTGAAGCAAATTTGTTTTTGTTCATTTTTTGACTAAAGTCCACTTACATTAATATAAAGGTTCACAATACATCATAAAAAAAATAACACACAAATCCAAGATAATAGTTCCTACATATGCACTACACCCTTCTTTAGAGTGTGTTATTTGGCTAGAAGATTAATGTTATATAATTCTTTGTACTATTGCAACTATTTATATAACAACTTCTCTTTTTCTGAAAGGCCTAGTCTTGAATTGTATAAGCCTTTAGTGGTCCTCTAAAAAATAAAACACCCCTATATCGTTTGGTCCCTAACCAGAGAGCTTTTTGCTTGTACTTCAAATTGCACAACTCTTATTTAAAGTCTCTCACATGATCTGTCTTACCATGAAAAATTCATTTTATGCAACTTTTAACCTAACATAAGAACATATTGAACTAGGATAGTTCATGTGATCTACTAGCACACCCAATTAACTAATAATAGTATTTGAATATTATAAGGGATGACACTTCCCTAAAATGTCACATGTGCTTCTTAAAGGAAAAAGGATGGTCATCCATTTTGGTGTAGTTGGCTTATAAAATCTTAAAGAAAATCATATATGCTAAATAAGTGAGGGGTAACTCATACTCATACTTATTTTTATTTTTAGGCATATAAATAGGAATTTTATCTCCTACCTCCCTTCACGAGCTGATATACTCATATTATTTTATATTTTAGTACCTTATTCTTATTTATTTATTCATATTTTATGTTAAAATATCTTACTTCTTTGTTTTTATGCTTAACAGTGCTATGGAGACAAAAAAAAAAAAGCTAAATAAAGTATTTTTAGCATAATTTCAAGCAAATGATTAGAAATAACACATTGAGACATGTCAATTGAAGCTAAGAAGTGCAAATTCTAATTACATTAGAAACCCAACTTGAACAAGAAATCATAGTGGGGTTAAGATTGGTCAAATCAAATATGTCAAGCTAGACATTTGTGTACTCTTTAGACCATATTTAGACTATAAGTGAAGTTTTGTTATGATTCAAGTTGAATTGAAAATTAGACATTTTAATCTTTCCATCCATATATGGTATGCCCAATATCTCATTTGTATAAGAGAAAACAACATCTTTGAAATCAAGTTTGAAATATGATATCAAACTAGCATGAGTCCAACCAATCTTTCCATGTTGAGATAATGATATGAAGCTCATTAATGACATGACAAGGATCCTACTTGACCAAGAAACCTCTCTAGAAGGTCAAAGTCAATGCATAACTCATTAGAGTCAGATTAGTATAAGGAAACCTTAAAGTAATCTGATTAGGAATTAGTTATTAACTAAAAAACTTCTTTGCCTCTCAACTCCATATATAACCAAACCTAAGCTCTAAAAAAATGGTAATTGCGTTCAACATATAGGAGAAGAGAAAGAGAGATTATATTGTTTTTAGAATTATTATTTTTATTTTTTGAATTTGCGACAAACATAGTTTTCAATTTGAAGAGGTTAATACTCTTGAATTTTAAATTATTATGGGGATTTATGTTTAAAATTATTCTATATCTAATTGTCATACATGGATATCTTATGGTTTTATATGATTAAACTTGATGATTAATGATTGAAATTCTATATGATGCATAATATTTGTTTTTTGGTTTTAAATATTTTGTTATTGATTAGTTTATGTTGAATGCATGACTAATTAACTTAAATAGCAAAAATATTTAATTTTTAAACTCATGTTTGATTATTTGTTACTTGAAAAATATAAGTTTTGATTAAATTAGCTCCCTATACGTATTTAATTATCATGAATCAATTGTACCAATCTTGATCTTAATATTGTCAGGTAATTAAATCTTATATGCTTAATAAAGGTTATTATGTGATTATGGCTAATTAATATACGGATGCTAGGTTAACTAAAAAGTAAGGATAGGTTGAAAAAAAAATTATTTTTTTTCACGATTGATTTATTTATTATCACAAATAAGATTAGAAAATATATCTAAATTCAATGATTGATGTTTAAGTATCATTGAGGAATACTTCATATAAAAAATGTTTTTTCTTTCTAATTTTTTTTATATTATGTTGAATTTGCCTTTTAATTTTCATAATTGATTTATTTTGTTTTCTTAGATTTCTAAGTTGTTTTTAGTTAGTTTAGATCATAAACAAAATTCCTTTTTTAATTAAACTTGTATATTAGTTGATTTCGTAGATTAACATATTTCATGCATTTGTAATTGGTTTGCTTTAATTTAAACTTAAATAGCTTATCTTAATTAAGTAATTAAGTTCTAATACTTGTATCTTTATGAGATAATACCTTTAATTTCTATACTACAAATAATTAATTTTAAGGGTTTAAATTTGCATGACTCTAACACTCGTCACGAGCCCCTTCGAGCTGCCTGCTTTTTCTCTCTACTCGGAGGGATATTCTAGCTATGTATCCTCTTTTTAATAGAACATTAACATCTATAATATAGAATATGGTGGTTGTCTTATGATAAATATCTTATAATTGATCCCTAGGTTGCTTGATTTCCCCTAAATGTTATCTCTTATTCTCTACCAAAGATTTTATAACTCTCACTTTGATCTCTCTATACTCGGTTCTAGAGGGTCTCATAATCTTTTTTTGGCCTCACCATGATCAAATCTAGAGGGTCTTTTAACCTTCACTCTAGGCCCACTAGGCTTAAACCCAAATGTCCATGAGGGCTCCCCCTTTTGCCCAATGATCTAGATATATGATAGATCTTTTTTCATCCATTTTAATTTTTAAAAGGCAAAAGCATTTTGCATTTATTCCATATATTCATGCGTTGTCTTTTTGAATTTCCTACATTCATATACATAATGACACATCGATATGAAAAATGACATGACATTTGATTAGATAGTCTAGATATAGGATAAACTAAGATGAGAAGAGTATGGATACTACATTAGATCTTTACATCACCTTGACCATGAAGACTTTAGGGATTACTAATGGGTCTAGGTTTAACATCTTCGAGCTTGACTCACCAGAAATAGGTCTAAGATTGGGCTCGAGGGGTCTCTCCACCTTCATGCATAACCAAGACATAATGCCAATATACATATTTGTCTAAGGCCTCAAATCTTATTCATTTTTTCCATACTCGAACAATATTTCTCATATTAGGTCCAAATACATCTTTGGACTAGTCTCTAGTGGCATCTTTGGACTCGTTTTTTAGAAAAGATTAATAAGCCCAATTAGCTCAATCTTTTAAGTGGTCTAATTGGCCTATTTCCTCAATAGTTAGCTTCAGGATGCCCATACTAGAATTCAAGACCTTCATATCCTTTAATAGTTATAGTTCGATTTAAGGATCCCTTGCTTTGATCCAACAAACTAGGTCAACTTTTACTTACCAACCCTTAGTATGATTGGCATTTAAAATTTATTGCTAATGTAATCCCACTATAATTAGGCTTCACATGAAGGCGTTAAGGCATGCTAATGCCTAAAACCTAGCAAATCTGACCATATTATTTACAATCAACAATGTAACCACCCATCATCATAGACTATTATCTCACATAATTGCTTCTAAAATAGGCTACATAGTCCATTCCCATATTTATCCTTCACTTTATGCAAGTTACCATGAGTTATATGCTTATAAATAATTATATAAGGATTTGGATCCATTTTGACGTAACACTCTCTTTCCCTACAACTCCTGTATTTATCATCTTCATTTATTATCTTTGCAGCATATAACACACAATCTTTAAGATAATATTCCTTCTATATTTTTACTAATTTAATCATCAGATGATATTTTATACTATACATGGACTTGTTTTAAAGGATTTTGTGGATTATCAGTTATGCTCTTCTTCCTCAACCTTCAAAGCCTAATAATCAGCTCTAAAAAAGCCCAAAGTTTATTAAAGTTTGCTTTAAACTTTGTTAATTAATCATTTTAAACCACACATGTTATGATTAAAAGATGCTTTTACATTATAATGTCATAATATCAATAATCCCTTAAAAAAAAATGTTATTAAACTTAGCCTGATAGGTCAACTCAATGACCTACCAACCTGGCCCTTGGCCACGTTAGGTTTCAAACTAATCCATTCACCTGATGTGTCATGGCAGGTTAACTCACATCCTAGTCGCTAAGGTCCAAACCTAGTTTGACCTTTTATAAAGAAAATTAAAATGATGTTGTTTTAACATTTTTTAAAAAAAATAATTCTTGAAATAAAACTATTTTAGATTGACCTGGTTTAACTTGATCTAAGTTTAATAAAATTTTCTAACAGAAATGTTGGCAACGCCAACATCACTCTAGTTTTACTAGTTTTTTTTTTTTTTATGAGCAATTCTTATTACTATTTTTTATTTGTTTTATGAAAGATTGATTGAGAAATATTACTATAAAGTATTTATCTAGCAATATGGTGAGGTTTAATTCCATAAGGCTGATTTTCTAACAAATCATATTGTAGAAGATGAGCTGCTTTTTATTTGTTTTTC
>Ga0325405_1006061_pt1 | contig 12228 bp, 9 predicted proteins | sample PopdelMetagenome_21_FD_205663 | JGI IMG/M metagenome (GOLD analysis project Ga0325405, IMG submission 205663) | Populus deltoides microbial communities from Bellville, Georgia, United States - Xylem-Control-R2 | ecosystem: Host-associated > Plants > Phyllosphere > Stem > Wood/Secondary xylem...
AATAATAATAATAATAATAATCTTTTTGTATTATTCAAATATAATTCAAAGTACTAATTGTTATAAAATTCATTCAAATTTCTTAATGATCTAACAAATTACCAAAGAATTTATTGATTATTTCTTTTCCTTAGTAGTCACAATTCATTTTACAATATTTAATGGAATAAGATTGACTTTTATAGTTTTAGAATTCAAACAAATTAAATTTATAATATTGCTGTACTTTTTAAATTGAAGATTAAAAAAACTGTTTCTCTTACCATATCTATATATAATACTACAAAAGCTTATCATGAATTTGAAGCTATTTCCTCTATTCATATTCGATCATCCTTCATACAAGTCAAATATTAATTAAACATAACAAGAGATATTTAATTGTAATTATTTATCTAAACTAGAACTTAGTGAAAATTATTATTAAAATGTAGCATTAATCGAAGATCTTTTCACCATTCATACTCTTAAGGCTAGTACTTCATTCATCTAAGTAGGAGAAAACGATGCAAATCAGGAGCAAAGCATGCACCATAAATCACCTCTCAAACTACTAAAATATTAATTTATAACAAAAAATTTAAATTAAAACCTTCAGTCATCCTGCATAATTATTTGTTTAAATTAAAATTTAATGGAAAATAAGGTTGAATTAGTTAAAAAAAAATTAATATTTTCTTATGTAACACCAAATTTAAAAGTTTGTGTGTTCACAGAAATCAGAACCTTATGTGTGCATGTTTGATGTTTCAACAATATTCTTACATGCATTATCCCCAGTTTCATGCTTATTCCCTTGTGAACGTTCACTGCATCTGCACGAACTTTAACAATTCAGATTAAGTTAGTCATGGTGAACTCCATAGCCTCAAAGCTTAACTGGATATCTATGTGGTTAGAACATCAGGGAGGTTGGTGGAAGCTCCAAGAACTTTGCCCCCAACATCAGGAAATGTTTCATGACCTTGTAAGGCACTCACTTCTCCACTTTTGCTCACTTGAATTGGATATTGCATCAAGTTTCCCCTCATTTCCTTACTCTCCTCGGAGACATATGCTTTCCAGTTGTGCCTGGAAGTCTTGTTGACAAGTTTCATGCATTCAAGGTTCTGTGGCTCGTCGAAAGCTTTCTCGAGGATGCCTAAGTGCTCTGCCCAGAGGGACATCCGGTAGCCATATACCTGCGTATTAAGTAATCAATTGTGAGGATAAGCAATATAACATTAGCAATTGTAATAACATAAGACATTATGTTAACTCTACCCTCTTTCAATGGCACTCGTTCGAGACAAGATCGTGATGGATTTGAAAAAGATATGGCAAGTGCATATTAAGATTATGGTCGGTATCCTGTTTGTTTTTGTGTTTTAAAAGTATTTTTTAAAAAAACAATTTATATTTTTCTTTCCTTCAAATTAATTTTTTTGGTAATTTTAAATTGTTTTGATGTGCTGATATTAAAAATAAAAAAAATTATTTTGATGCATTTCTAAATAAAAAACGCTTTTAAAAACAATTGTTACCACAATACCAACCAACCCAAAAGATATTGACTTGGCCAAGTTCAATCCAAATCCGATCAGGGCAACACCAAGAATTTTTTAAAAAATTAACATCATTTTAAAAGAAAAAAATTGATCTAGATGAATTTAACAATCTAGTGACTAGACCTTTTTTATCAAGTTATGCTGAGATTTAGGTCTAACAACTATTCTTATGCTTAGAATATAACCATCATCACTATTAAAACTTCATCTCTCTTCTATTTTTTCATTCAACTAACTTCTAATTAATGGAAATCTTATGCCAAGTCTTTCCCATCATTTGATTGTTGTCTTCCTTCATCTTATTGTTGTCTCAACCACTAGAATATGTCATGTAGAACCATTTAATAAAAAAAAACAAATTCCATAAAGGTAATAGATATAAAAGTGTTGGTGTATATGTCATTTAATCAATCAGTTAGTTATAAGTGATATTGATTTTTTTTATATAAATATATATAATTTATTAATAAAGAATTATTTATCTTTAATATTCATCAAATATTTGATTAATGAATCTAGAGTAAATATAAAGTTTGTGGGAAAAAAAATATTTTGTAAATAAAATTATAAAGTTGTTATAAATATAGGATTCTTATTGTATCAAAGTATTGTTCCTAAAATGTTCATTGTCAAAACTCTATTAAGACTAGATATTAATTAAAACTGTTGAGACAAGTGCATGTTATGTTCTTTCTTTTGTGAAAGGAAGTCAGTTAGTTATAAGTGATATTGATTTTTTATATATAAATATATATAATTTATTAATAAAGAATTATTTATCTTTAATATTCATTAAATATTTGATTAATGAATCTAGAGTAAATATAAAGTTTGTGGGAAAAAAAATATTTTGTAAATAAAATTATAAAGTTGTTATAAATATAGGATTCTTATTGTATCAAAGTATTGTTCCTAAAATGTTCCTTGTCAAAACTCTATTAAGACTAGATATTAATTAAAACTGTTGAGACAAGTGCATGTTATGTTCTTTCTTTTGTGAAAGGAAGCAGTTGTTCTTATAAACCAAAATATAAGAGATACCTAGAACTAATATGTAGATGTTTGTCGGATGACATGTTCACTAAATTGACTCGCATGAGAATTCTAAATGAAGAGATCATATGTGTCTATGAAAGGGCTCACGTGACGGTTGTGTAAACTTAAGATCACTAAGCTATCTTATATAGAGTGTGTTATGTTTTGATCATGTTACACGTTGTCCTAATCAAGAATAATAAATAGGCAGATATTGAGTATAACATGAACTATATGAAGATATTCAATTAATCAAGAGATAATTCATCACTCTTAGTAAATTAGAAAAAATGTTTTATTTGTTTTTAAATGGTATTGATTGTAAATTCTTATGCAAGATGAAATGAGATTTGTAAAGAGTTTTAAATCTTATTCAAAGATTCAATGACTATGGTGTTAAGAACAAACATGATTTGACATAGTACACACACTTCAAGCTATAATGTCTAAATCGAAATATTATTGATAAAATGGTAAAAATTAAACTGAGAAACTAGTCACTAAAAGGTTAAATCAAACAACTTATGAATTTTCTAACATTTAAGGGATCATTACTGGTTGTTAGACATTGTACTTGATCTTCAAATATAAATCAATCAATTGTTGAATTGATAATAAATTAATTTATTTACTCCTATTTTATTTAGGATTATGATTTATATTTAGTTAAACTTATTAGGAAACCTAATAGGTCACACATATAAGAACCATTGATCACAAATTAAAATGAGATAATTAATCAAGTATGACTTGATTGTAAATAAGTTTTAGAAATTGAGGATTAAAGTGTAAATTATATAGGAAATTATAATTCTAGACCTAGAAAAATCAAATAGGAACTTAATTGAATAAATTTATAAAATTATCCTAAAATAATATGTGATATTATTTAAGGGGCAAATTGATATTTTTGTCATTTATAGAGTTTTTAGGTTTTCTTATAAATAGAATAATATACATCTTATTTTTAGGTGTTCTAAGGTGAGAAGAGTACAATACATAAATACCTAAATACAAAAGAAAAGAACTAACATTCTAAGATATAACAATCTCTTTCTTTTAAAAAGATTTAAGAGATTTCTCACTAGTGATTCATGTAAATTACCATTAAAGGTCGGACAATTAGATAGCTTGTAGTTTGCGACAACCTAACTTTGAAGTATATATTCAGAGGAAAAAAAAAGTTCAGATTTTTAGGTAATCTTTGCATAAATCTCAAACAACTTTAAACCTGTCTAACAGGATTCTTAAAATTCTTTAAAAAAATTTAAATTTATTATTTTTATTGCATGTATATGTTTTGAAAAATCTAATAAAAAAAAACACATGCTAACTATTCTTGATTCTCTGCATGTGCCATGTTTTATAACTGAAAATAAGAGCTGAAGTTTCAAACCTGTCCATGTGGATGAGAGTTTTTTCTGGCCCATGTGTATGTCGGTTGGTAAGCCCCCATAGCGATTTCTGTGTCCCTTGAACCATCCAAGGATCTCTGGTTAATGTTTGCTGATCCCATGATTACGTATTCATCATCAACTACCATTCCTTTTGCATGTACATATATCATAAATCTCCGAAACTTTTGAGCTGCTGCCTGTGAAGAAAACCAAGATTTACTGATAAGGATATGTAAGAATGACTTTCTATGGTCAGTTCATGCATCAATCATCACCACACCAATTTTCTGATAAAAATTTAGGCTGACTAAATGGCAAAATGTTTGCTATATTTCCAATTAAGTCCTATTTTTCCTCACTTCATTCATTAGCTTCTTTTTTCTTTTTTACCATAAATATTCAAGCTATTATATGCACATCTGGATTAATTCCTCAAAACTTTAAAATTAATAATTATATAAATTTCTAATAGTTATAAAATTTATGATATTTATTAGTGTTTTTTCTTTTCTTTCTTGGCACATATAGCCTCAGCTAATAAAAGATGAAAAGCTTGTTTGCATACTTAATTAAATCTTATATGACTTCACAAGTTCAACTAGAAAATCTATGATTCAGGTTAAGTTGAACTAAAAAAAAGTTTACATTTCATACGGACATTACAGTTGCAAGAAACAAATCAACGGTGCCTATCTAACAAAACAAGGATGAGCATCTGAAAATTAATTATGTTCTCTGAAAATTGGTGCCTATCAAAGAAATAAGGTAAGATTGATTTATGGTGTCTTTTTTTATTTTCCCTTCATTTACATCTAAATTTTAAAATTTCGATAGTTATGCCCTAACTCGCCTTCAGCATTGATTATACATTAACACGTGCCTTCATGTTAAGAGTCCAAGAACAAATTTTTATATGGTTTTGAGAATATATGCCATACCAGTGAACGATTTTCAGTTTGCTGATTTATCTCTGAAGAATCGTGTGGAGAATTTTCACGTTTACCAAGGCAATAAAAGTTCAAATAATGTTGTGGATGATACCGATAGGAAAGCCCGGCCTTTTCAAGTTCTTTTGCAATAATCTTGTACATCATGGCCATTGTTTGTCCCTGCAGTCATTCAATCATCATTTAGCTTCAGAAATCACAACGCAAGGCGCATAGATATGCAACTATGTTATTTACACGTTTTCATCAACAAATAATACACCGCAACGCAAAAATAAAGTTGGAACCTCTTCTTTTCCCGGTTTACTTTTGCACTATTGCCGTGGATGGGGACGATTAGTAGAGATTCTAGTTCCTAAAATTGTGCTTGATTGCCATATTAAGAAAGATAGGACTTAGGGCTCGAAACCATTCCATCACCGAAATGACACAGCTCACACACAAGCAAAAACTAAACGTGGAGTTTTGCATGAGAGAACACAGGAGTGAGCTGCAGACCTAACTTAACCATGCACAAATGATATGAAGCTGGAGAACAACCTTGTGATGTGCAGAAACAGATGGTTTTTCATTATGATAGAAAGTGTTTGCCATGTAAAAGATAGTTATTTCACAAAATAAAAATTAATCTAACCTGCCAATACAAAATTTCCTGCACAGGAGCACTAGTTGGAACACCCTCTGGCCACATTGGTATTACTATATACACTGAAAACCGCTCATTTGCTCTGATTTTGCTAGCAATTTTCAGTGCTAGTTCCATGGGGACTAAGTTATCAGCTCCTGTCATAGAGGATGAAGTTAAAACAGAAGTTTCCTTGTCATATATCCAACCAAATAGTAATATATAGAAGCTAAAAACACCATAATGTCTTCCCTGAGATGTTTGTTTTTTATTTATTTGATAGCGTTTGGTTACTGTTTCGCTACAGAAAAGTTGGAGACAGAGAAGACACATCTTGCCATTTTAAAAGGACAGAAATTTATTTTAAAATTGTCCTAGAGATATCTTTATATTATGTCTTTGTCTACATCCCTCCACCCACACATGTTTTTGTCCCGTCGGTATCTATTTCTTCTGTCCTTGAACACTAACAAAACGCAATAGTCTATTGAAGCAGAAATCAATAAATTTCATCACATTTGACTAGGAAAAGAAATCAACCTCATGCCTTTTGTACCTGCATTTTTGTATGATGGCCAATAATAGGAAGATCCAAGAAAATATTGATTCTCTATGTATATGAAGTGTTGTGCTGATCTTATTGCTTTTACATATGCTGTATGAATGCTCTTATCTACTTTCAAATTCTTTCCACACACAAGATTCTGCAAAAAAGGAGCAAAGTTATTGAAGTAGGGTAGGTCTAGAATGTTATCACATAAACCTAAAATTACAAGCATAAACTTATCTAACATAAATCTGGTATACCCTCATCAAGAGAAGGGTTAAATCTAATATATATTAGCAGGCTAATCATAAAGCTAGTTCTAACCTGATCCACAGCTTCTTGAGTAGACTTTGGAAATCCCTTCACAGATCCTGAATCTATAGATCGGAATACCTATAAAAGAGAACAATAATTTTAATTTTCGTTGGCTCCAATAAAAGGGCTCACACATACAAATTATATTTAGTAAAAACCAGTTAATGCAAACCTGCACATGCCAATTCTCAGGATCTCCTTCATCAGTGACATGCACAATTTTATCACCATCAGGACTAGAAGATGGAGTGAGTATCCATGAAATCCGTTCTAGCTTTATCAAGGCATCATCATGCCAACGAGTGACCTTTTTGATCCTACGCCATTTTGTGGCTTTTTTCCACCTTTGCTCAAAATTTGTCAATATATCATAAGCAGCTGGACCCTCAATTTTACAATGCAAGTCATGCCATGGTTGCCTTGGGCTTTTGGTATTAGACTAAACATAACAGAGAAAAACTATCAATACTTGAGCAAGAATAGAGAATTCCTTCACCATCACATCTCATCACTCCAATTATACACAAAACCTCAGAAAGTTATCTAAGAATTATTCCCATTCCAAGCTATAGTACGAGATGGCATGATTTCTACCATACTAAACTGGGTGAAGTTTGACAGCAGTGCTAAGAAGAATAGCAGCACTGCACTTAGAAAAGCTCAATGGTAGGAATGATCACAAGTTTGTGAAATTGAAAGAATACAGGGTTGATTTTTGGTTATGAGACTATATTTATTGTTCTGAAGACAAAAAAAATATTCACTAAATTCACACGCATCCGAGACATAAATGGTTTAACGAAAATGCTCCTTGAAATTAAGCAATGGCATTGAACAAGATATCTATCTATCTATCTTCTCTTACAAATATTCATACACGGAGACACTCACAATGGAAAAGCCATTAAACCAATTCTCCTCTATGAATTCCGTACTTCTACCTCTTATAAAATTTTTGGTTTCTTTGTGCAAATGAACCACAAGTTTGCTACTAAGGATACCTTTTAGCATCTCTTCTGTTGCATCAAGTACTAGAGAGCTAGGCAAAAACCATCCAACTAGATGGTTTTGCGGTAAATCTAAAGTACTGTCAATTTTTAAATGAAAAATCTTATAAAACAAATCCTGTAGGCCAATCCCATTTCTGGGATTTTGTTTTAGCTATGCACCAGTTGATACCATGAAGACAACTGCATTACTCTTTTTCCCAATAGGTTAGTCATCGAAGTGAACATCAAGTTACGCCTATATTTTGTGCCATAAAACAATACTAATCTTCAAATGGAGAATCTAAATCAATCATGTTAAAGTCATTCCAATCAACATGCATGCCACAATTTTCTTCAATTCTAATCCAAATATGCTCCCAGGCAATCAGTAATTACCTCTACTCATTACAACTTAAAAAAATAATTGGAGTAGTATACATTGTACATAGGCATATCTCTCAGACTTGAGTAAAATCATTTTTAGTTTGCAAAACACAAAGTATAAAAAAGAAACCAGAAATGTTAAAGTGCAAACACCATCTGCAAGAAAATGTTAAACTGTATATAAAATGTTTCTTCATTTAAGAGTTTTTCTTTTCCCTTTATGAATTGGCGAGAAAGATAGCAAAATAAAGTTAACATGTGCTTATATTTATCTTAGTCAGCCTTCCAAAAACCAGAATTAACATCCCACAAAGCACTTCGCCGATAAATCTGTAGAGACTTGCGGATTGGATTACACACAACAAGTGTTTCATGCCATTATACATATTCGATAACAACATACTGCAGTGTACCTCATGATATAAACAGCAAGTTGAGGATGCGAACAATTGTCCTAGCAGGTCAAAGATATTCCTAGCGTTCATATCTTAAATCAATACATAGCAGTGTGCAAATATTCGGATAGCAGATTTACGAAATGATTTAGTGCGTGTTTGGTAATTAATGTGATTAAAAGTGTTGTCAAAATTCTTTGTCTGAAAAGACATCAAATTGATATTTTTTCAGGTGAATTTTAATAATTTTCACATCTTTATATCAAAACCATCAACAACATTCTAAAAATAAACATTAAATTAGTGTCTTTTTCAATACAAAAGGCACTTGAACGGATGATATCGTGCCAAAAAAAGCTGAGATGCTGTATGAACAGAGATCGTCCATGCAAATATTTCTAGATATGTATAGTAAAAACTTACAGGAAATGTAGGATTGTGAAAATCATTTTCAAAAACTGTGTGAAGATCACGAAAGAGCCTATGTTCAGGAGTGTCATATCTGCCATCACATAAATCCAAGCCACCAATGAAAGAAGTAATTTTTCGGTTGTTCCCAGAAGATTGAGTATCAAGAATCACGCACTTCTGATGGTGGCTAAAAAGCGTTCCCACAACCTGGACTAGAATGATAAGTCATATCAGAGAACAAAATCATAGGCCCAGCACAGTTAGAACAGATAAGATACGGAATTGGTCACACCTGTTGCTTGAAAACGCTAAGCTTATTGCTTCCATAACGAGGTGCAAGCACGCAATGGACACTAGAGTGTTTGAAAAATTTCTTGGTTTCTTCATCATGAGTTTGCATGACACCATCCTGGATTTAAACCCACATAATATTTTTAAAATGGATGTATAAATAATGTGTATGTAGACATAATCCATGCCTATCCAAAGTATGATTTTGGAACTTGATAATAGTCTGTTAATTACTAGTCATAATTATCAACTACTGGATTATAAAAATAAAAAAAAAAGTGTCAATAGTAAAAAAAATCTTAGAATTGACCCAGTCAGGGTCTCACTCAGGGTCAACCAACCTGCCCGAGTCACTTGGGTTTGACCAGCTATATGTCCAAAATGATTCAAAAACAAACTTGGTTTGGGCCAAGTTCTTGATCAGCGGGTTACTAGGATGACTCATTGAGTTAGACGAGGTTTAATAACTATGCTTTCAAGTTGCATAGAAAAACAACTAATAAATTGTTAACATACACTGCAATGTTTATTAAGGTCTTGGAAGTGCTTACCGTTTTCAGACAGAATGTGTCATGTGAAGTTTTATCGTCCCATAGTAGCATAACCACACGGACCCCTTCTTCTGACTTGTACTTTAACAACTCTCCCAGAGTAAGCTCACCTCCCGCTGGCAATGGCTTTGTTGGCTCCCTCACCAGCTTGATACGGTGGTACACTGACCACCCCACAATATATATCAGGTTGTGAGCTTCTAAGATAGCATGGCATATGTCTTCCCAACAACTACTATGCTGAAAAACTTTCCCATCATCCAGGGTAATTTTAGGTAGCACAGCATCAGGTACATGAGCATCTTGGTAAAGTGTCACTGACCCTCCTCTCCGGAGTGGAAAGTATGTATTGGGAACTCCTTTGTATTCTGGTCCATCACCGACACCATCTTTGTATAAAGGATTGTCTTCAACTGGCTTGAATTGAATGGAAAAATGCAACTCAGGGTAAGGTTTCAGGCAAGTTCCAGAAGTGCAAATGATAGGAAACCAATCATTCATAGTATTTCCAGAGACGATTTTCTCAACTGGTATTTCCACTACTCCAATAAGTTGTGCCCCAAGAAAATCATTGTCCTTGACATGAAACTCTACTTTGACAACAGGGTGGGCAACTGGGACACAGAAATGCTCATCCCACAAAGGGTTCTCGCAATTGGCAATCACTCTAGTCTGGGCTACTGTTGCCCCTGCAAGGCAAACAGACACATAGGGATCACTAGTAATGATTGAATGTTTGCCTGAATGTGTCATGGGTTTGTGTCCACAAAGTGGTGAGTAAGATCCACACATAGTAAAACATTTTCTCATATTTTCTGAAGCTAGATCCATATTTGGAAGAGATTTAGCCTCTAAGATCCATATGTCCAATTCCCCATGCAAAAAAACAGATTCTTTAGAAGACTGAATTGAAGTGGATTGAGCCTTCCGAGGAACATTGGTTTCTGTACTCATTCTGTCTTGTTAACTTTGCAAACACCAGATTCTCAAGGGCCCTCCTATATTTGCCAAAACTATACCCAAATTTAATCAATCAGATGCTAGCGTTATATTGTAGATAGCCAGCCCCCTGAGATGAATCGAGTCTATGTTATCGTTCCTTAATCCATGCAAATATAACTTGCATCTACATCACAAAGCTTGTGAAACTCATTGCTTTGCAGAAGGAACGAGCATCATAAGCAGTCAGAAAGTATGGAAACACAGTGTTCTGACTTGAGCCCATATCAAATGCATTATGCAGAGATTGCAGTCTCCATAGGTTGACCCCAGGAATCTTCCCCTGCCAGGGAAAGAAAGATGAGGAGAAGCAAAAGAATCAGATTAAAGAACAAAAACATGTACATAACCTACACAGCCACTTACTAACACCATGCATGCACATAAAGACATTAAAGACAAAAGAACAAACATGACACAAACCACAAAACATCAATCTGCTAGAGTAGCCAAGAGATTACTCAACTTCCTTCACATACCATGGATGTTCCACTATAAGAATCCTCTACATAAAGTCCAACGTTTACATTATCAATGATGCCAAATTGGTATTCCTTCTAGACAAAACTAAGATGGAAGCACCTTTAGCGAGTGTTTGGTATTGTAATATAAGTTTTTTTTAATTGAAAATACATCGAAATTATATTTTTTTAAATAAAATTTATTATTGATATTAGTGCATGAAAACTATCCAAAAAATCTAAAAATATTAATTTTATATTTTTTCAGGCAACAATCAATTTAAAAAGCAAGTTATAATACAAAAACAAACACTCGCTAGTTTTAAAGCATTTTCATAAATTACAAGTTATCTCTTAATCTTTCAAATTTCATATAAACACAATAGTTTTATTTGTCCTGTCACAGAAGTGATATATACTTATTAATCACACCATATCATTATTAAATTAACAAGAGCTAGCAGTATAACACTATAGACTTAACATATTCTAATTGATAATTAATTGAAGTCAGCTAAAACACATCTAATTTTTCCTTAAAATATATAAAAATTCTCTTAACCATGCTAATCTAACATAGTAATTATTCATGTCCCAGCTTTTTTCATCTTCCATGGAATCCAAGTTTGTGGATCAACTTTTCCAAGGTGAAACAACGAAGAATAAACTAAGAGCATATCAATCTCTCGTAACTCACAACCAAGAACAAAATCCAGCTCGAGTTCGGATATGGCTGTCCTACTTAAGATCCGATCAAGAAAATTCCTATTCGCGTTGCATGAAAGCTAGTTGAGGATACCCTAAGCATTAGATCATAAAAAGAAAATAAAAAAAATATAAGTTTCACCATTACATTAAAAAGCTAGCTATCAAAGTGGTGAGGTTATTAATAATAAACCACGCATAGTTACCTTGAGAAGAGAAGCAAGGAGGAAGATAGATGTAGGGATCGGAGAATGGAGAAAATGGATGATAATGAGAAGGGTACAAAAGTGGTGCAATGGCCTGAAGCAGTGCCAGCCCACCATCTTTCGGGGAGGAGGAGGGCAGCGAAAATGGCGGGAAGTCTTGAGCTATTTTATGAGGATGGCTATTATTAGCTGTTCCTTAGATTTGTTTTGGCCATACCCACTAACCTTTCTAGCTTTCTCAAATACAATTTTGCTAATTTTGGACGTTCATGCTTGTTAATATTAATTAACGAGTTTGTTGTAATTCTCTAAATTAAGTAGTCCAGTATTTTACTAAACTAGCCCGCTACCCTCACTGCGTGATTTTTTGTTTAAAAACAATATTATTTAATTATTAGAATTCAAATACAATATTTTTTATTA
>Ga0325405_1006063_pt1 | contig 12227 bp, 11 predicted proteins | sample PopdelMetagenome_21_FD_205663 | JGI IMG/M metagenome (GOLD analysis project Ga0325405, IMG submission 205663) | Populus deltoides microbial communities from Bellville, Georgia, United States - Xylem-Control-R2 | ecosystem: Host-associated > Plants > Phyllosphere > Stem > Wood/Secondary xylem...
TTGTTCTGCCTTATATTAAAGAAGGGAAGATTGTTTATGTGGAAGACATAACTGAAGGACTCGAGAGTGGCCCTGCTGCATTGATAGGCCTATTCAGCGGCCGAAATGTAGGCAAGCAAGTAGTGAAAGTTGCTCAGGAGTGATCAGTCTCCCTTTACATGTCTTCTTGCCAATGCCATTGCTTGTCATACATGCTACATATGGTACTGTGTCAATACTAGCAAGTAGAGAAGGTTTCCAATGAGCGATCGGCCTCCTTTAGTATCTTTTCCATAGTTTTGAGTTAGAACGGTGGAGTATTGTAACACTGTTCTGCCCAACTAAATAAAATATGTCATATCTGAATTTCAATGAAGTAGACTGTTTTACTATCTTTTCCATAGTTTTAGTATCTTTTATAGTGCTGCAGCTATATATATTGCTGTAAAATTAATGTTATCTGTAATAAAATTCAAGTGGCCTGATTAGATCATCAATCGGTTTTGCGCATGCTGTAAATTTTCCATTTTGTAAAGTTCCCTTGAATGCTTCAGCTTCCATGCTTTGAATTTCTTGACTGGGAAGCTCTCAACAGATCGAAATCCAGAAAACGTTTATGTTCTAATTTTAGGAAAGATTAATTTATAATTACAGTGATAGCAAATTCATTAGGTTTTGATGGAGATGAGAGATTTGCAAAAGTGCCATCTCTTTTAAATTTTATCTTGCGAAGGGGATGAGCCACGTCAATACTGTTAAAATCGCACGTTGAATTATAAAATTATATAAAATTTTATGAGTAAAATATACTTATTATGCAATCACTTTAAAAACTTAAAATTTTTACGAGTTAAATATATTTATCATATTGAATTATATACTGAATCATTGTAAGAATTAACTTGAAAATTGATAAAATCAGATTTAAATCATCTAATTCGGTAAAATCAATTAAAATAAAGTAAAATCATGATTTTAATAATGTTTTTACAATTTCATTACTATTAGTTCAAAAACTAATCTTGTAGAATAATCAAAATCAAAATAAAACTAATATATTTAATACATGATAATTATCAATCTAAGTAATATCATTAAACATTCAAGTAATGAAGCTCTATATAATTTAATTTTATATATTTCACTAAAATCCATTAAAACCCCAGATGCAAAAAAGACACCTGACAACCTTACAACCCTTCTAGTTGCTGTCGTGAGAGGGAAATAGAGTATTGAAAGAAAGAATTTGTATTTTAAGAATGTTTTACATCGAAAGTGTTTTAAGTGAGTTGGGCTACCTATGTTTTGGATCCATGCTAGAGGAAAGTCTCGTCCTAAGGCATTCACCATTCTTTTTTATGGTATTTGGCTAGCTAAAAACATATTGATTTTTGAATATACGATCCTGGATTGAAATACAATTTTTGAGTTGATTCTTCATCATCAAAAAGGAAATTGATGGCAATTTTACCTCCACTGGTATGGATTTGTTTAGAGACCCAGATGGAATCCTGCTATGGTCGACCAAGTAATAGGTTTTATTTCTTCCAACTGTAATTTTGCTTTATGTCATAAGCTTTGGATTTTACTCCTCTGTTCTTCTTTTTATCAACTTTGTATTCCTTCATCCCCAAAGGGTGTAGCGTGATCACAAAGGGTTTGAGATCCGCACAGCAGATCTCGAGTTCGAGTCAGGGCGTGCATCTCTTGTAAGAGCCTGGGACAACCAGGGTTTTACTCGCTCACCTAGACCCATAAAATGCGCTTTCCTGGAGGTGGGGTTTCCTCGAATCAAAAAAAAAAACTTTGTATTCCTTCACTTCAGTTTTCATTTGCTAGCTTTCAATTGGCTTAATGATAATCTAGTTATATCAATAAATCTCTCAATTACTATATATATATATAAAAAAAAACAACAACAATTTTATGCTAGGATTTTTCGGGTTGTAAAAGTTTGAAAATTAAATCTCATTTTTTTTAAAAAAAAAAGTTTATGTTGCAGGTTCACCTCTGATGGAGCCTGAAACTGTGTCTTGTCCGATTGGTAACACTAGCTCCAAGGATCTGTGGAATCGGTTAAAGGAACAATTTTCAACTGTGTCTAGAACTAGCATTTTTCAAATGAAATCTAATCTGCAAACAATTAAAAGGGGGGCAGATTCGATTTCACAATATCTTCATCGCATTAAAGAAGCTAGGGACTATCTTTCTGCTGCTGGTGTATACTTTGCGGATGAAGACATTGTTATTCTTGCTCTGAATGGCTTACATGCTGAGTATAACACATTCAGATGTGTTATAAGGGGGCGTGAAAGTGTGATTTCACTAAACGATTTTAGATCACAGTTACTTACAGAGGAAGTGATTGTGGAGACTTCAATTAATGCTCCTCTCATGACAGCAATGGTTTCTAATACAGGTTTCTCTCTGAATCATGGTCCATCTCAGGTTGTTAATAGAGGTTTTAAGCCTTATAATGGGAACAAGAAAAATGGTAAAGGTCGATTCACTCAGGGATCTAGACATTTTAATTCTAGACCAGTATTTTCCCCTATGGCACATGAACTTCCCAACTATAATCCTGGAGTTCTTGATCCTTCCCTGGTCAGCAGTTTCGGAGTCATTCTGCATCCATGATTCCAATCTGCCAATTATGCAACTCTGAGGGACACACTACCCTATTCTATGAGGCTTCTTCTTATAAGAAAACCAAATGTCACATATATGGTAGAAATAATCATACCACCTGGTATTGCTTCTATAATGACAAGGGCCCAAACTACATTGGGGTGCATGTCATTGCTGCTTATTCTTTACAGACCTCTTATCCCATACAACCACAAAATCTGCAGTATACTTCATATCGAGCTCCTTCACCACATCTATCATTCACATCTTCTCAGTTTCAAGAACAACAACCTCCTATGCAAGCCATGCACACAATGCTTAACTCTATATCTCCATCATCCAATTCTTTAAGTTCCTCTTAAGTGGCTCACTGATTCTAGTGCCACCAATCATATGACGACAGATTTGACTAATCTGACATTGGCCTCACCATATCCAACAGCTGACACAATTCACACTGCAAATGATGAAGGTTTGAAAGTATCTCATGTTGGTCATTCTACCATTAATTCATCTGTGTATCCACTCAAATTGAATTCTGTGTTGTTTGTTCCTCAATTAACTCATAATTTGTTATCAGTACATCGACTCTGCCTTGACAATAATTGCTGGCTTATATTTGATGTATTTTGTTTTTGGATTCAGGACAAAGCCACAAGGAGGATCCTTTATAGAGGCTTGTGCACTAATGGACTGTACCCTATCCATGCCTTCACACCTTCAAATTCAAAACAGACATCTCCAGCTAAGGCGTTTCTTGGCCAACTCATTCAGTCCAATTTGTGGCACCATAAGTTAGGACATCCAACAAATACTGTTATTTCTCTGATGCTAAATAAAGCTAATATACGTGTTCCCAAAACCTCTTTCCCTATGTTGTGTCATACATGTCTTGCAGGGAAAGTTAGCAAACTACCCTTTCCACAGCATCACAATAAATCTACAACTCCCTTTGACATTATCCATACTGATTTGTGAGGTCCTACACCATGTATATCAGTTGATGGTTATAGATATTACACCATCTTTGTAAATGAATGTACCAGATATTGCTAGATGTTTCCGCTAGTCAATAAGTCTGATTTGTTCTCTACCTTTGTTGCCTTTTATTCCTTTCTTGTTACTCAATTTTCTGCTACCGTTAAAACTCTTTAAACTGATTGGGGGGGGGAGAGTATACCTGCACTCGTTTGAAACACTTTCTTTTTGACAAGGGCATTTCACATCACCTCTCTTGTCCATATACTCCTGAACAAAATGGGGTAGCTGAGAGGAAACATAGACATATCATTGAAGCCACTATCACCTTATTATAAACAGCCAAATTACCATCTTAATTCTGGTCCTATGCATGTTTAACAGCTATATACCTCATAAACTGTATGTCAACTCCTGTTCTTCTTCACAAATCTCCTTTTGAGATGTTATTTGGGTCTTCTCCAGTTCTTACTCACTTTAAAATCTTTGGCTGCGCTTGCTTTCCTTTCCTCAGACTTTATAATCACACCAAATTGCAGGCCAAAACTATAAAATGTGTGTTTCTTGGGTATGCCACCAAATACAAAGGTTATTTATTCTATCATGTGCCTACAACGAGATTGTTTCTCTCTAGACATGTTATTTTTTATGAACAACAGTTTCTTTATCCTAACGTATTGCATACATCCTCAACCACACTCCTGTCATCACCATCATGTTCACCTTCCACCTGTCATGTGCCTATTGTTACTACAGAGAATATAGTTGTCACCTCTATCACAAGTTCTTCTTCTCACCATACTAGCAACAATACACCTGCTTTATCTATAGTTTCTCCCAGTTCTCAGTCCATTACTGCTTCCATTCAAGCCTCTCCTTCGACTCTTGTGGCGCTTGATATCAGTTTCAATCCTGATAATTTACAAGTTGTATTGTCCATTCCTCCTCTCAACTTGCATCCAATGCAAACCAAAAGCAAGAGTGGAATTACTAAAAGGAAGGCCCTCTTAACAAGTATTCATGATTCTGGGGCAACTGAAATGTCTTTGATGGAACTAGCTAATTACAAGTCTGCCATCAAAGTTTATGTGTGGTTACAGGCCATGAAGGAAGAGGTTCATGCATTACATACTCAAGGCACCTGGAGTCTTGTTCCATTACCAGCAGATAGGAACCTGGTGGGATGCAAGTGGATTTTTAAGATTAAGCGACACTCAGATGGATTTATTGCTAGACACAAAGCACGGTTAGTAGGTAAAGGGTTCAGTCAGGAACCTGGATTGGATTATGGGGACATTTTTGGTCCTGTGGTGAAACCTGCCATAGTCAGGTTAGTTCTTGCTCTTGCTGCTCATTTCAATTGGCCTCTCAGACAATTAGATGTCAAAAATGCATTCCTACATGACATTCTCCAAGAGGAGGTCTACATGTCCCAACCTCCTGGTTTTGAAGATTTGCAGCATCCTCATCTTGTGTGTAAACTGCATAAATCTCTATATAGGTTAAAACAGGCGCCTAGGGCCTGGAATGATCGGTTTACTCAATTTCTACCTTCCTTGGGTTTTGCAACCATATACTATGATTCATCCTTGTTTGTCAAACATTTGGTCATGAGATTGTGGTGCTGCTTCTCTATGTGGATGATTTTATTATAACAGGAAATGCGTCTGGTGCCAATTATACAGGTTATCAAAGCTCTTACTACTGAATTTGATATCAAAGATTTAGGATCACTTCACTATTTCTTAGGCAAACAAATCACTCGAACTCCAACTGGTCTATTTCTGTCACAATCCAAATATGTTGAGGATTTGTTGATTAAATCTAAAATAGTTGATGCGAAACCATGTGATACTCCATGTCTTCCTTATCATAGACTACTCAAAGAGGATGGGGAACCTTATTCCAATCCTAAGGTGTATCGCAGTATTGTAGGGGCTCTGCAATACTTAACATTTACAAGGCCTGATATTGCCTTTTCTGCGCATCGAGTTTGCCAGTTTATGCAGAATCCTATGGTGTCTCATTTTACTGCAGTTAAACGTATATTACTGTATCTAAAGGGCACGATGCATTTTGGTATTTCATATACTAGAGGAGATTTGCAGTTAAAGGCTTTTAGTGATGCTAATTGGGCAGGGGATCCTAATGACAAAAGATCTACTACTGGTTTGGTGATCTTTTTGGGTAACAATCCCATTTCGTGGTCCTTTAAGAAGCAACAAACAATTTCCAGATCATTAACAAAAGCTGAATATCGTACTTTATCCTTTACCTCAGCTGAGGTGGATTAGATCAAACAGTTATTAACATTTATGCACATTTCACTACCTCATGTACCTATTCTTTTCTATGATAATCTGTCTGCCATTGCCTTGTCCTTTAATCATGTTCAACATCAAAAGACCAAGCACATTGAAGTAGATGTGCATTTTGTTCGCGAAAGAGTTTCACGAAAACAACTCTTAGTGCAGTTTGTATCCTCATAGGAGCAGTTTGTTGATATTCTCATAAAGGGGTTGAGTGGTCCTCTGTTTCGCACTCATTGCTGCAATCTCAGGCTTGGTTCCTCGTGAGCCTAATCTTGAGGGGAGATGTTAGAATATAGTGCATCAGATTGTGACACTTGTTATGATCTTAATAAAATAGTTAGTTAGTTAGAGAGTTAGTTATATGAAGCTGTTAATTTGTTATTTACAGCTGTATATATATAACTATCTCGTAAAAGTCAGTTAATGAAAATAGAAGAAGAAGATTAACAAGTCTGCTCTCTCATCTCCCATCTCTCATCTCTCTCATCTCTCCCATCTCTCTTCCTATCTCTCTGTGTTTGATCTGATAATACACATTAACACCTATAAATCTATTAGGCAACCCAACGAGTGTCTGTTGTTAAATAATATGTTTGATCCAACCACTAGACCGAACAAGATTTTGATTTGGATATTAAAGAGGATGTGGAAGAAGCTAGTGGAAAAACCACGCCATGATGAATATGAAGTTCCTGGAAGTCGACCTTGGGGACAAAGATCCTGTTGAAGGAGGAGGGAATGATGAGGATCCAATTAAGAATCTCTAACTTAAAGGGTTCTGAGTTCTAATCAAATCAACCATCTTAGATTATATTTAACATAGATTAAAAATATTTTTTCTAATTATAGCCGAGGTAGGTTGAACATTTTTCATCAAGTAAAAGAAAATGAAATATCAAACTTCCATAAACTTTTTGGACAGATGTTAGCAGATGGCCTGCTAATATTTTTAGAACTAGGCCAAGGTTTAAAAAAGTTTTTCCTCCCTATATGCATACTCAAAGCCAAATTATGTTTTGAAGGCAGCTTGTTAGCAGCTAACAATGAGTCTATTTCTTAAAATTACTGTGCTATAACCATGAGACCAAGCCATCAAATCGGTCCCTAACCATGTATGTTGCGATATACTTTCGAGCTTCCTTAGTGTTTCATTGGCAACTATAATGAAATTCTCTAGGCTAATGATCATGGTAGTAGTCGTTTGAATCAGTGAGGAGCAAAATCTTTCAGCTTTTTTATGAATATTTGCCATTTTATCGCATATCCTTTATGGCGCCTTGGCAAGTCTAACACTGAAAGTTGGAGGTCTTTCGTCCTTCAGAAATATGATCGTTCCTTCTATGATGGATAGCTACGTTTCTATCATAATTTGTCTCCTATTTGGAAAGACATTGTTTCTTTTTGTTTTTTCATAAGTAGCTGGCATTGCTCTTAAGGAAAGTATCTGTTTCGCTGCTGGTAATGGTGTTTGAGTTCATTTTTGGAGTGATATTTGGGTGGAAAATCAGAGCCTGAGGAACTTATTCCCTAGGCTGTTTATAGTCATTTTAGCAAGAAGGATGGCTGGATTGCTGATATGGGTGATTTGGAACTTACCATGGAGGAGAGAATTTCGGACTGATGAAGCAGACCTGTATGATCATCTTATAAACATACATTCCCAGGTTCATCTTTTCCCAACATCTGAGGAGAGCTTGGTATGAATACATGAATCCAGGGGTTTGTTTTTTGTTAAATATTCCCGAAAGTAGGGAACTGATCCACCTTCTGGTGTCTTGAAATGGAAAGTGGATGGAGCTTCCAATAGTAAACCGGGGAGGGCGGGCTTGTATCGGCGGCGTGTTAGGCGGCGTGTTAAGAGATACAGCTAACAGCTTGTTTTTTTGGTCTCTTGTTTCATTGGCACTAACGACCCTCATGAAGCATAGGTACTAGCTATCATTTGAGTCTATAAAAAATTGAAATTATTTAATTGAGTTATTTCATTATTTCATCTTTTAAAAAATTGATCAGTCTCTGGTTAGGTTAAAATAACTTAATCCAGGTTAATTTATTTTTTTATTTTATAAAAAAATTAATGATAGTATCATTAAAATAATTAAAAAAAATTCAATAGGTTTTGACCGCATCTTTCTCGAAATGACCAGGTTACGGGTCAATAAGGATTTTTAATCAGGTCACACCAAGTTAATTCTCTTATTATTTATTTTAAAACCCAATTTATTCTAGACCTTGGATCATAGTCAACCTCTTGAGTTAGGTTGAGTATTAAAACAATGATTTAAACTCCAAATTTAAATAATAATGGAACAAGATTATTATGTAATTAATCAAAGTTACTAATTTATCTAGGTTATATTGTATATAATAAAGTAGAGAATATAACTCCCATAAATATCAATTAAAAAGTTACAAGAAATAACCAAACTGTAGTAGTTTGGAAATTTTAGTTTTCACTACAACTATAATTGCAAAGGTCGGGCACAAACTTGCCTCAGGCTCAAGCAATAAACTTCGACTCAATGAGCTATACTTTGCTCACTACATTGTTTTTTTTTCTTTTCCCATAGGAATATTACGATTTCTTCGTTACTGCTTAGTCAACTAGTTCATCTTTAGACTCCTACAAACAGCTAGTAGGCTGAACCATGCCGGAAGCAACTCCACCAGCATTGCTACATGATGCTTCAGCGGGTTTATTTTCGTAAGTGAGCTTCACATCCTGCAATTTAATCCCAGTGCACGGATATTTTCTACTACAATCAAATTTCACCGCAAGTTCAGTGGCTGATGTTCCATGAATGTCTTGATAGGTCACATCGCTGATTTTCACACCAGAAGCCTGTTTAATGCACAAGAAATTAGTAGAAAGATACAAGTATATTTTATGTTAATCTTACTTTCATAATTTGATGAAAAGAAAGAGTATATAGGCAGTAGATTTGACGTACCTGGCCAGGGCAATTCTTGTTGCCGGGGCAATAGTTTTGGTCTATCAAAATGGGATTTTTGACGTTATTCATGACTACATGTTGGAAAAGAATATTTGTAGCAAAACCATTGCTAGGCCTTCCCCAAGTCTTAATTCTCAGTCCATTTTCAGTACCCGTAAATGTAGTGGTTTTGACTGTAACATCTCGCACACCAGCCTCTTGGGACTCCTTGCCCAAACTTCCAATGCTACATCGACCATGCATGCACACGTTATTTTATATTCAGTTCCCAGAATTAGCAACAAATCAGACATCATGTGCTCATGATAATTGATATGAATGTATAGCTGATGACTACTGGACTGATATTTTCTTAATTACCTGATTCCATGGCCTGGTCCACATGCTACATTTTCAATCCACAAATTAGACGTGCCGGGGCCGATAGATACACAATCGTCACCTGTTCCAATCCTAGAATTCAAGATGGTGACAGCGGTTGATAATTGAACGTGAATGCCATCCGTGTTAGGGCTGTTTCCGTCAGCAGAGACTTTGACTCCTTGCAATTTGACGTTTTGGCAGCCATTGATGACAATATGGAACATTTGGCTATTTAATGATGCCAATCCGGTGATTGCAATGTTTTTTGAATTGGAAAATTCAAGTGACTGCACAATAAAAAGATTTAAGACTTTAAGAATAGATTGTGTATTTAACTTTAGTCCAGAGACCAAAATTGTAAGATAATTATGTCATGCATGCATGTGATTAGCATAGTACCGTTGCGCCCCTGGGGCAATTACCCTTGCCGGAGTTCTTGCAAGACCACAGTCCAGCACCTTGACCGTCAAGAGTCCCTCCAGATAGAGTAACCCCATTAACATGCTCAAAGATTAGCCAGTTTTCTGCACTACCAAGGACCCCATAATTTGATGGAGCGACTAGGGTACCATCTATACGTACCAAGATAGCATTATTCTTGCAAGGACCCTGAAACTTCACTTGACGTAGAGAGAAACTCCCTTTAGGAACAGAGATTGTGGCTGGCCCTGTAGAGGCACATGCTTGTGACCAAGCAGCAGCAAAGGCCTTGGTTGAGTCAGTTTTTCCATCAGGCTTGGCCCCATAACTCAACACACTAAATTGTGCTGCCTTTGCTGAAGGGGAGGCAAGGAAAATGATGGAAAGAAGGGTAAGGAGAAGAGGGCTCATTGGAAGTGGAAGGGATGCCATAGAATGATATGAGTTAATGCAAGTGATCAGCGGTGGAAACTGAGAGAAAGAGAGAGTTGTGATGGGGAGGTTGAAGCCGTTAAAGATGGTATTTATAGGAAGTTTGGAGGTGGAAATAGATTGACAACAATCAGCGCCGTACTTTGAGAAGGATTTTTGTCTCATTTTTTTGGAGGTTTCCTCACCAAAATACCCTTGAAGCCGATTTGGAGAAGCATTTTGCAAAAAATCAAACCATTGTTGTAAAACCCATCCCAGCTCAACAATTCAAGACGTGATCTTAACTGAGTTTTTAAAATAAATTAGATTGAAGTTGGTTTGATCAAATAGGATTACCTTAATAGGTCAATTCGGTTAAAATAAAAATTTAATTTGATTTTTTAAAAAAATATTAAAATAAAATTGTTTGAATTGATTCGAGTTAATCTACACAATTGACAAACAACCTACGGCCTGGATTTTAAATTGGATTTAATAACTTTAATCAAAACTTTTTAACCTTGTAATTGAACGATCCCATATCTATATAACAAATAAAATCCCATTAGTTACGGTCTATAATTAATAAGATCCATTAAATAAGATTCATTAGCATTGTTGATGACAGAAATGGAAAGAATAGACCATTAGGAGAGGAGAGTTGTTATTTGTTGTGTGGCTAAATATATAAAAGAAACAAGCTCTTGAAAAATAACATATCCCATGTGCTAGCTTAGCTACTACTTAGAAACATTAATGATTTGTTTAGAGTCATTAATTACTATACTAAATAATCTTGTTAATTAGAGTGGTTAATTAGGTAATGGGTGTTCTTATGGTAAAAAAATAAATAAATGTTGGTCTAGATTACTTCCTTGATTACCGGATTAAAAAGTCAATCCTAAGTTAAACATGGGTATGAAACCTTTTTCAAATTGAAAAAGTAGACCAACCCACGCCGTGAGGAGCATGGTGATGTATGGCATTGATCAGCTCGGATCCTATGTAGGGCAAATAAGTGAAGTGCTCCGAATAATTTGACCACGCAGAAAAAAATGACAGGTACAATTCCACGTTTTTTTTATTTTATTTTATTCTAGATGAGATATATTTTTTAAATATTAAAAAAAATATATTTTATTATTTATTGATTATATCAAATTTTATTTTTAATTTTTTAATTTTTATATATTTTATTTTCAATCCTTTTTTATTTATTTTTTTTAATTTCACCCTTTAAGATTTAATTTTTATATCAACTTTAGTTAAATTTTTTTTCTTTTTTTTCTTTATTGAATTTTTTTATCTATTTTATATTGTTCTAATTCTTAATTGGTATTTATTTTATTTAAAATAATTTATAAAATTAGATTTTTTTTAATTTTATCATCTTCTAACTTTTTTTTATTTGTTAAATTTGGTCATACTTTTTATACTTTTTATTTTATTTAAAATAATTTATGAAATTAAATTTTCTTTTTCAATTTCATTATTTATTTTTCATATGTTAGGTTTGATCCTTATTCTTTTAATAATTTAAAAAAAATTAAAACATATATAAATTATTTTGCAACTTATTTTTCATGACATAACCCAAACATTGAAAAATGTTTTCCAATTCATTTTTAATGACACTATCAAATATCAAAAAATAATTTACTTTCCATGAAAACAACTTTAAAAAAAATTACTTTACAGTAAACAAACAGGGCTATAAAATACAATTATTTTGCTTTCAATGATATAAGATGTTATGATTTTACTTTATAAGTTAATTAAAATTATGTTTTTTAAATAATTTCAAAGATATATTTTCTAGGGAAATTTAATAAATTGTACTGCATAGTAATTAAGAATTTTGAAATTAGAAAGTGTGTGTGTATAAAACATCTCTCAGACACCCCACCTATTTTCCACGATATATTATTACTTGATTTATAAAACAATATAATTAACTTTGGTTTTTGTATAAAATGTTTTTAATTATATTCTGGATTTGTAGATACGGTCTATAGAGGGGTTTTTTTTTTTTTTCATTAATGGAATGAAATGAGAATATATATCTAAAAATGTTGTCATTATTATCTGAGTGAAAGGATGATCGTTGTCTCCTTGATAGAATCACAAGGCATGTACTTTCTTGCTCTTTGTCTTAATTGAGTCATTCACATAGTACATATTA
>Ga0325405_1006067_pt1 | contig 12225 bp, 14 predicted proteins | sample PopdelMetagenome_21_FD_205663 | JGI IMG/M metagenome (GOLD analysis project Ga0325405, IMG submission 205663) | Populus deltoides microbial communities from Bellville, Georgia, United States - Xylem-Control-R2 | ecosystem: Host-associated > Plants > Phyllosphere > Stem > Wood/Secondary xylem...
TTTTTTTTAATAAAAACCAAATAGAATTAAAAATAATCACCCTCATTACTTCCTCCCCTTGTGTGAGGCAACGGCTATTAATTTTGACAATTCCCCTCGAAGATAGAAAAGCTTTAATTAATATACGATTGTTGAATGTTCTTTAAAATAGAAATTATTACGTAAAATTTCTCTATCTCTTGAAATCATAGACCGACTAATAAAATTCTTATCAATAATTAAAATTGTCTAAATCACCAATTTAGTAAATGAGATTTATAACACAAATTTTTTATATTTAATAAAATAATTATAATTATGAATGACATAATTAATAATTTATTAATAAAAAATTATGTGAAAAAAAATTAATGGTGCATAAGAACTTCATTGGTTTGATATATAATCTTAAATGGTGAGCTAGATTCACCATCTAATTTCTTCAAAAAATAAATATATTTATAAATAATTGGGAAAACAAATATAAATAATGTATGCAATAAAAATGTACAGCCAGTTGGATATAGCTTAATCCTTGTTGGGTTTCCGTTTCCATACTCTTGTCTTTTCTGATTTAATTCATGCTTTTACTATATTTGTGCTAATATCAATCCAACATATTTTGGTGTTGCCCTTCTGTCGTCTATGCATCCAGTTTCGTTAGAGACGACATCAACTCATACCGTCCACTGTAATTGCCCTTCTACAGAATTTCGTTAGTAATTTATTGCTCGGGACTGCCCAAAATCACTGGTCGGTGTGTAAAAAACACTACTGGTCGGTGTGTAAAAAGCCATTACTGGTCGGTGTTTTTTTTTTTTTTTAATAATATTGCTCCATTAACATCCATTTAAAAGCTGATGACACCATAGAATAAAGAAAGCACCATGCTACCTGAGCAACTACCATGGTACTGGATATAGTTATTTAGTGCTGGTTTTGTGTTAGAGAAGGACAGCTTAAAAAATAAATAATTACTTTTCTAGTTAATCGAGAAGAAAAAGAAAATGTTGCAGGGAATAATAAACTAAGCAAAACTTGAAAAGTACTAGCGAGCTAGCCGATCCAAAAAGCCTATAAAAGCAACACTTCCTCCATGCACATTTCCCTCATCACTAGTCTTTGTAACACCTTGTACTACATCGATCTTCCAATACCGCCTTTCGTGTTTCATTCTCACCTTCTTCTCCTTTGTCGACAAAAGCACACAACTTATAGATTAAATATCATGGGGAAATATGTGGAGTGGTTGGATGTGGCACATTTGGGGGTAAGACTCGCATCAAGGTTCCACTCTCGGTGTCCACAGACCGGCCGGTCGTACTACCACCCTCCATCCGGTTCTGATGATCATCACCACCTTCAAAAGGGTGGCGGGGAGAGTGGTCAACTGCCAGTGGTTGAAGATTTGACCCCAATGGCTAATTTGGGTGTCCATGTGGATAGAGAGTTTGATACTTCTCAAGAAATGCTTTTCTATTCTGTTTTGTAGGTATATCAGTGTATGTATAAATTTGTGTAGCTGTTTTCTTTTAATTGACTTTTTTTTGTGTGTATTTTCCTGCGCAAGTTTCTTGTATTTTCTTATGCTAGTTTCATGGAGTCAGGGAATTGATAGCACTCCGTAGGAAATATCAGTAGCACTAAACTTTTAGGAATTGTCATACTCATAAGTTTTCGTGTAAAAAAAATCTCGGAATCCTACATTTTTAAGTCAGGATTTTACATTTTCAACGCAAATTTGAAGAACTGAACCATATTTTGTGTGATACATGATTAAGATTCAAGTGAATTTGCTACCAAGGATGAATTGGACGGAGATAAATGCCAAATGAGAAATGGGCTTTCAATTTTCTTTTACCTGATGGTAGAAAAAAAGAGACATTAAATATATCTTATGGTTTGTTTATTCAAGAAATGCTCAAAACAAGCATTACATATTCGATCTCACACCAAACATTCTTTGAATTTATGTTAGAAACCACGTATTATATTTGCAATATATACAAGGCAGTAATACCATTGCAACCGAGGCAAGAATCCCAATCTAAATGATCAGGTTGACGATTTCCATGGGTGCAAACATCAGCTGGAAAGCCCAAAATAGCTGCAATGGTCCAAGCAACAGAAGAACAAAGAAATTTTCAGCTACATGTTTCATGGACAAAAAAAGAAAAAAGAAAAAATGTCATCCGAATATCATGTTTAACTCATCTAACTGGCGGGTGATATTGGAAGGGTTGCACGGAATCTTAGAACCCGTTTGTCTACGCTGTAAATTAAGCGATAGCATATTGTTTGATAAATTTATTTCCCATTTTTAATATTTTAAAAGGAAAAACAAGATTTTAGGTGAAGCTGAAACCTACAGAAAGAAAAGATGTTGTTGAAGACAAGATTAGCATAATGTTGATTAAGTTAAACTTTACAGGGGCTGCCCCTGAGTACAGTAGAGACAGCCAGTGACAAACTCTTACAGGGCCTGTCACTACGAATCCAAAGGCACAGAAGTAAATTGACTCCTTAAGTTTGATATTCAAGCAAAGCTGAAAAACCAACATTTTTAGTTTAATCCTTGGAAAATTAAACTTCACCTGGAACATAAACCTTGGAATAGTCTTAAGGGTTATTAATGTGCATGTGTAGAGACAAGCAAGAAAGTAGAAAGATCAATACCTAATCTTATGTCTGTTTCATAACATCAACATTGTCGACAATAACTTTGGGGATATGAGCAATCTTCTCCCAATCATCACCAGTTTCCCGGTCGCATCTTTCGGCCAAACGAGGACAGCCTAAAATCCGGAGCTCTTGAAGGGCAGAAAATGTCTTCAAGCACGCAGGCAATTCAAGGAGTGCTGGACAAAATTCAAGTTTCAAATTCTTCAAAGTGTCAGCAGATCCTCTAATAAGCCACTCTGGCAATTCTTCCACTGCTTCTAAAAAGCACAATACCAGTTTTTTAAGTTTAAACTCACAGGCTTCTTGATTGGGGAAATGAAGATCTACACAACCGCTAATATGTAGATCCTGTAATGCAGTTAGATACTTTATACTTAGTGGCAAGGATTTCAAGCTTGGACAGGTAACAATATACAATGATCGAAGGGCTGACAGGTTTTCCATGTCTTCAAACAAGCGTTCTAGTTTTTCACAGGTGGCTATCCACAAAAACCGAAGAGATTTCAAGCACCCTATTTCATCTCTTGGCAAAGAAGTCTGTCTAGTGGCTAGCCACAGAAATCTAAGGCTTTCCATATACCTCATACCTCTAGGTAACTCTTCAATTTCATCGCATCCGCCAAGGAACAGAGTTTGCAAGTTTTGTAGCTTGCAGATAGAATTTGGCAGCCTTTTGATTCTGTGATTCCATGATAAGTCTAGATATCTTAAATGCTTCAATTTGCCAATTTTCTTTGGCAGCTCTTTGAACTGGGACCTGGACAAGTTCAATGCTCGCAAGTACTTGAATCTCGACAAACATGTTTCAAGGATTGAGTTGCTAGCAAGCACATCCTTGTCACTATGAATGAAGACAGTTCGAACCTGGTCTAAATCCTGCGACAACATAGGGAAATCTTGGCGAACTGAGTCAGGATCTGGAATGGATACATGCTGGACACTTTTTTCGATTCTTTTGCTATTTGCAGTCACTACAAAACATTCATCTTGTGCCACTGATAATGCAAGATCATGCATGACATCAAGCATTCCAAACTGAAGAGATCCATACAAATCTCTAAAATCTTGAAGAAAACATCCATACTCCAGCTCCTTCAAGTAAATAGAGCCAATGTCTTCCAATTCTGATTCTCCATCTGAGGATTGAAGTAGTCCATGTGCCATCCAGAACTGAATTAACTCATAATCATTGTACTCGTAATTCTTCGGAAACAACGAGCAATAAGCAAAGCACCTTTTCAAGCACGAAGGCAACTGTTCATAACTTACCCTTAAAGCAGGCAAAATATCATCCTCCTTTTGCTCCACTTTCCATAGCCTGCTATCTCTTATCAGATTCCAATCTCGTTCATCAGTATTCAGAAAGAGTTGTCCTGCTAGAGTCCTCACAGCCAAAGGAACCTCTCCACATTTCTTCACAATCTCTTCTCCAATTCTTAGCAAATTCGGATATTGTTTGTCCTGTCCTTCCGTGAATGCGTACTTAACAAACAAGGACAAGCATTCATCGTAACGAACTCCTTGTAAGTTATGAACATACTTGGGGGCAGTGCCTATCATGGAAGCAACCTGGTTGCTGCGTGTAGTCACCATGATCCTACTTCCTCTAGCAACTACCCTCAAAAGATCTTTCAATTCTTCCCATTGTGCAAGGTTATCATTCCACACATCATCCAACACAAGAAAATACTTCTTATCTCTTATAGATTCTCGCAAGAGTATTTGCAATTCTTCCACTTCCATGTTGCCATTGTCTTCACCAAATCCTACCCCACCAGTTGCAGAAATAATTAACTTCTCCATCAACCTTTTCTTGTCAAAGTCTCTGGAGACGTAAACCCACATTTTGAACTGGAAATGCTTAACCACCCTTTCATCATTGTAAGCCATTTTAGCAAGTGTTGTCTTCCCCATACCACCAATGCCAACTATTGGAAGCACTGAAATGTTTTCCTCATCACTAGGGTGCAATAAAAGTTGAATGATCTTTTCTTTGTCTTCGTCTCTTCCAATTATGTCCGCAGAATGAACAAAGGAGTGAGTTCCCCTCTCCCTGTTAAGAGGACGCCTCTCTTCAGCACGTTCAGTGAGCCGACACTTAACATTACCAGCTGCAATTGCATCTAACCTTTTGTTTATCCGCTTTAACTTTCGGCCAATAGTTGTGCGGAATATAAGAGGGTTAGAAGATGAAAAGCATCGAAGTACCTGAAATTCGAAAATAGATAAAAAAACGATTGGGATTTAACTTTTATTTATCCCAATATGATTCTATTAATATTCCTTTTTCCGCTTTAACTTTCGGCCATTAGTCTCGGTTCAGTTTGGACAGCAATCTCAAACAAAAACAAAATCTTCTAACAAGTTGGGATTTAGCAAGTTCAAGTTGTCCCCTAATCTATAAGTTTCTAGTTTTCCCATGCTGTCTAGCCAAATTTTACAAATTGAACATATGCAGCCTATTCTCATTATTCTTGAACAATTCAAAATCTTAAAAAAGAAGAAGAATGATTTATTTCGTCATGCTCTCATAAAAAGAAAAGAAAAGAAAAGCAAAGGCACAAAGAAAGAAAGAAAAGAAAATGGACATACATATTTATAGAAATTAGATCGTACCAAGAAAGTTGCAAAATGGGAATCTGATGTCAAATAAATTTAGGTATAATCTATATATTTGATCAGGGAAAGAAAATCATGAAGTACACAGCAAAGAAACTAGCAAAAGAAAATTTATGGTTGTAAGAGGTAACTCACCTTTCTTGTGTAGAAGTTCCCTCGATCAATGACTTGCCTCCTCAAATTTTCAACCTCGAGTTCATCAAGGACATCCTCTGCATCATAGAAGACATGGTTTAGCTGCTTGAGCCAAAGTCTTAGCTCTGGTGAATTTGACCGCTTCTCCTCGGCGTCTATGAGCACATCTTTAATGACCAGCATGCTGTGCTTAAGCTTCTTTAGCTCATCTTCATTGCAACATGCCAATGAAGTCTCCTCATACTCCAAGGAGCCTAACTTCTCCACAACATTTTCAGCTATGTTGAGGGAAAACTCAGTCATATTTCTATAGGAAAAGGGGGGGGGGAATACAATTGTTTCTCTGGTAAAGGAAGTATGTGAAAATGGTGATTGGCAGGGTCTTGGCTAGTCAATTGCAAATGCACACAAAATTAGCAAGTCAGCAGCTTGTTGCTTTTCGCTATTTTGGTCGTCGCATTGAAGTAAAGCATATTCTAAGCTTCAAAATGCAGAATAGGAAAGCTTCATTTTGTAAAGGAGAAAAGTAACATGAAGTAGATGTGTTTTGAACTGTATTACTCGGATTAATACGAGTACGTATTTAACATGCATATCTATGTTGGATTTTGCCTAGTAATTAAATTGAACTAAAAGAATCTTTTTTCTATATTTAGATGGGGTTATATGTATTTATAGATCATATTAAATTTAGTTTTTAATATATATATATATATATATATATTTAATTTTATCATCTAGAATTTGATTTAATTTGATTTATATATCAACTTTAATCCTTATATTTTTTATTGCTATTTTTTGTTTTTATTATTTTTTTAATTGAAATTATTTATCTTTCACATTTGGTCTTTCTTATTTTAATTTTAATTTTTTTATTTGAAATAATTTTTGAAAATGAATTTTTTTAATTTCTTTTGAATTCTTTTGATATATATATATATGCTCCTTTTTTACATGAAATTAATCATATCCATAGACAATATGGCCTGTTGTATTAAGTCTTCCATGCATTATGTCATCGCGTACAAATGTATACTTTTAGACCCTATTATGTGTTTTTTAGTTCATATTTATAATTTTCGACACTAAATTGTTTTCTAGTTCTTATTCAGTATAAATAATAATAAAATTTTAATTTTAATAATAATTAAGTAATATTAATGTTTTTTGAATAATAACACAAATCAACGGTTGGATAACCAACTAGCTAGGTATTTAACTTATTTTTTTCGTAACTGGATATATGAACTTTAATTTTTTATCAATTAAGTTGCTCAATATTAATTAAATGATGGCATGAACACTAAAATCTTGTGCACAAAAAAATGTGATTACTGTTGTGATTATAAGCATGAAATATGAGTTTTATTTAATTAAATTTAACATGTCTTTCTTTAAGGCATTTTGTGAGCATGAAATTTCAATTGCGAATCTATATTTCTTATCTTAGTTGGTGAAGTGGCATAAATAAATGACTGTATTCCTAATTTTTTATAAGATTTTAGTATTAATTTCATCATTAATTAACTTGTAAATTTTCAAATTTAAAATAAAATAAAAACATTCATCATCAAAGCATAACAGATCATGAGTAAGTTAAATTATTTTTTGTCAACTAATTTGATAAAAATTAAAGTTGAGAAATCCAAATATAAAATTAAAAAAAAATCATTTACTTAATATATTGTAATATGTAAATGTTTAGCTTATATATCTGCCAAAACATTTAAAAAAATAATAATAATTGGTTAATGTGGTTAAGTGATCCAATTCTAAAAAATAATTAAAAAAAAACATATTGCTGATTATTATTGTTCATCTTGTTTAAGTAGTTGTGAATTGCTTTGACCTGTTTAATTTCTAAAATGAGTATTGAGCTCGTATAGATGATAAATACTATGATTGAGCTTTGACCTATTTATTTTTGTTAGTTGTTAAAACAGGCTTGACAATTGTTATTATTACTTAACTAGCCATAATAAATCAAGTACATAAATAATGATATACATAAAATATAAAATTAAGAGCCTCCTTTTATATTTTGATGTTTTTTAAAATGTGTTTTTAAGTGTATTAAAATAATATATTTTTTATTTTTTAAAATTTATTTTTAATATTATCATATTAAAATAATAAAAAATACTAAAAAATTTAATTTTGTATCAAACAGTATTTTAATTGCATCGACAAATAACACCTAATTACTTTTCCCGAATGGTCGCTCGTGCTAGGCTATGAAGATCAAATTGATTTGGGGCTTTTTTCTGTCTAGGCTTCTTGCTTTCAAGGGGCAGCTGAGAGAAGGAATATGGGTCTTTTGGGTTGGGGAGGAAGAGAGCTAGGCTGCCATGGGTGGACCGTGGTTGGTTGTGACCGTCAGCTTCGGCAATAATAATGGCGCTGCATTGGTGGCTTGCATGTTGTCACGGGTGGGAAGAACTGTGGTGGTGGCTGTGGGTTCTTGTCTAGCGGTGGGAGGCTGGTGGCTGATGTGATTGTTGGGTTTTACGGGTCTCTGGTAGCTGTTGAAGATGTGTTTATGAGGAAGGTAGCGGCTGAGAGAGGATAACACTGTTGTGGCTGGGGTTGCCAGTGAATAGGGATGAAAAGCAGCTATTATTGATGATAAGAGGGGGAGAGGCGTTGTTGAAGGAGAGGCTGGTGGTCTACGATGTAAGGGAAAGCCAAGGTTCGCTGGGTTTTGGTTGGTCTTGTGTGTGTGAGGCCTGTGGGAAGAAAAGTGAAGCACCGACGGTTTGATGTGGCAGTGGAGAGACGAGAGAAAGGTGGAGCTTTTGATGGCAAGTGGTCTTCGATCTTGGTGGTGGTTTGAGTTGTTGGGTTATTGGCAGTGTGGGTTTTTGATAGAAACTGGTGTGGTTTGGGGATGAGGGTGGCTGGTGCGGGTGACTAGTGGAGGCTGGGCTTAATTCTGTGGCTTGGCTTGTTGGCAGTTATTGGTTTTTTTTTTTTTAATGAAAGGAAAATGGGTAAAGAAAGTGGCAGTGGGCAGTGTTTATTGTGGTGGTGGTGGTGGTTTGTGTTTGAGAGTATGGTTTTCGGTGATGTAGGTTTCTGGGTTTGTGATAGTGAGGAGTGATTGTTTACTGTGAGAGAGCGCGGCGTTTTTTTGTGGTTCAGTGGGAGGCTATTTGCTTGAGAAAAGGCTGGTATGGATTCAACACTGGCGCGCCGTGGGGGCTGCTTGAGTTGAAGATGGGTTTGATTTTGTGGCTTTTGGATGTTGAAGGCGGTGCATGGTGGTTGAGAGGCTGGTCCTAGGTCCCCCCAGTGTTGTTTCAGTAGCCTCAGAGGCTGGTGTTGGGTTTTTTGGAATTCCAGAGGCTGTTGTTCATCCCCTGGGTGATGGAGAGGCTACTGGTTTTTGGGTTCCTGGGTTTTTCGTTTGATGGTGAATATGGTACACAACATCAATACGCTTATCAGCTACCATCCCGACAAAACCGAAGAGCTAACCTCTGTTGTTTATCTTTTGCGCACTTTATAGTCTTTTAACATCACCAACAAACATGAGCTTCCTTTTCAAAACATTAGCATGAACCCACTCTGAAAGTCTTTAAAAATAAAATATTGTAATGTCTGGAGGGGTCTTTTTATGTAGGATTAGTTGAAGACTCACTCAAAGATAGGAAATACTCTGTGTTGTCAAGAGACATAATCTGGTTCTGTTTAGTATTAAGGTTGGTGTTTCCATTGTATGGTAAAAATAGTAAATGATTGGAATTAAGGGTACTTGGGGTCGATATTTGGTGAGGGGAGGGAAATGTTCATGATGGCTGAGAGGATGTTGTTAGAGGTGAGAATATATCTGGGGTCGTCTATGATTGTGGGTTGTGAGGGGAAAACCAGAGGTATCATGGTAGATATGGTGGCTTATGGGTTGTGAAGGGAAAATCATATGTTTTTTTTATATATAATTAATATAAATGTTCAATGAGTTTGTGTGCATCTTGATTAATATTATAGGTTAGAAGAAAAAAATCATATATTTGCTTTGAGATGTTAGAGGATGAATCAAGTTCATAATTCATTATTGATATAAACTATCAGCTAATCTTGAATTTTTACTTGTAATTAGTGATGCAGTTGGAAATAATATAAGAAGGAAAGGAAGTACAAAAGTAATACAAAATAATTCTAAATTTTATTGCTGATTTTTTTCTCTTTAAATAGTCTATCCCCATAAGTGATTTACAACTGCTTAAAAATCTAAAAACTGACCTAAGTAACTAGAAAATCCAAAAAATAAAGGGAAATTAAGGCAATAAAAATACTAAACAAATTAAATTCGATAATAATTAAAAAAAACAAAAAAACAAAACAAAACTGACGTGAACACCACCTTATGGACTTTCAAACCGTGGTTGGTTCCAATCAGCATACCTCTTTATAGAACTGGGCCTATTGCATTTCCTGGAAAAAAAAATCAGCATACCCCTCTATAGAACGTTATAGGTTTTTTTCCAGGTCAGTCACCCTATGCGACTCGAGCCTTTTCTTAGACTTAGCACAATATTCTCTTCAATTCACAAATATCCATTGAAGGTCATTCACATACCTTAATTATAATAGATTTATAATTGACTAATCAATTGGAATCGAAAGCCTTGGAGTTTGGTGTGAGCAAATTACAATTCGGTAGCTCTTGTTCACTTGGTATATTATTCATATAAATTATAGACACACACAGTAGTATAAGTAACAGAAGAGTTGTAGTCACTGTAACATTGACATTGCAAAGTAATACATAAAAAAAACAAAACAAAATGCAAAACCATACATTACATATCAAAGCTGAGATAGAAAAACTTGGAAATAAGATAACATAAGGCACACTCTTCGACACAGTCACTCTTGCAAGCATAAACTGACAGATATTAATAGTGCACCAATCATTATGCACTTGTGATCTATTTATGGCGAGAAAGAGCCACAGCAGACAACGAGATTAGCAGTATGAGCACAACTACTCCAATGAAGGATCCAATCAAGGAGCCAGAGATACGCTCGCAGAAGGAGTTGAATTGTTGGCAGATGGCAGACCAATTTGTCCTCACATTCCCTTGGTGTGCTAAGTACACAATAGCTGCCGCTGCAGAAGCTCCGGCGGACAAAAGACCAAGCATTGCCTACATGATGGTAACCTCAATTCCATTAGAAATCTCATGATGCTTAATCTGTGTAGTTTATACCTTGACAAAGCGAATGTTTTGTTTTCAGATATATAGTCCGTGGTTAATTTAAAAGTTAATAATACATTTTATGTGTTCACCACTGTTTGCTTGGCTATTTGAAAGCACCCATAATTGTCTATATTTTTATAAAACTTTTTTGTTCATGCATTAGAAAATAAGTTTATCTTCAGGAATTGCATGATAACTTATAATTAAGCTTTAGTGTTATACCGTATCAAGGATGATCAAAAGAATTCTACTGTTTTGTGCTTTGCTCCTCACAATGTTGAAGATGGAAAATGGGAGAGAAAAAAGCAGATAGGCGCTTACAACGCCATTGGCAACCACAAAAAACCTGTTGACAGGGCAGTTTGAAAATATTAATCCTTGCAGTAAATCTAAAAAAAAAACAAAAAAAACTCTTATGAACAGCGAAGAACTAATGCATATCAGAATTCTTACGTGAACGTTGGAAGATCATCGTACTCGGCCCTGAACCGAATAAACTGTGTGAAGAAAGGAAGTGTTTCATTAGTTGTTGCCATGGAAATTGCACTCCCTAGGGTACCAATGAATGCAAGTATCCTCAAGATGAAGTCAAGTATAGCCACCCCTCTGTTCACCGCGGCTTTCGGGGCTGAACTCTTTCCCTCATCGAGCTCAATGGGACCTGCCTTCATTTTGGCTATAGGGAAATGAGATGTTATAGCACTTCTACAGTATAAAAGGGATCGAAAGCTTTTAAGAGAGGCCTGAGCACTTGCAAATGTCTTGTATGTGCATAGTCGAGAAGACTGAATAGGGTATTTATATGCATGGCAGCAATATACAAATTAATATAGTAATGGTTGGATAGCTGTGATTGCCATAAGAGTTCCCTGGCCAAGCTAGCATTAGGGTTGTTTACAAAAGAGATACCACCTGCCGTACTTGCTCTAGCATTAACTAATTAAATGTTCCTTATATTTTGATCGTATATGGGGTCTGAGGTCACTACGTCCCCCTCTACCAACTCCACCAAACCACATGCTCGAAAGTGGCTTCTATTCGAGAGCTTGCTTCTTTTTCTGCATTCCACCTGGTGGGAGCTACACGGAGTTGGGGGCGGTTAACATTATCAAGAACAGAGTCTAAAGGAAGCGACACTTGTAGATTTTTTTAGTTATTGAATCACAAATCATTCGGTGAACCTAGCTATAGATGTTAGAACAAATCCACTTAGAGCCGTACCTTTTTTTTTTTTTGTGGGCATGATTATGCATAGTTATTAGATTATGAATCCCAAGTAATTATTGTTTGCTTTTCTTGATAAGTTGTCAGGCTTTATAGCTATGGCTATGGACACCCTAATGACTTGTTAACATGCAAATATCTCTAATTAATGGTAGTGACAAGTGGACATGTAGTTGGTGTTCGATTGCAAAAATCATCAACGAATCCACTTGGTTGTAAGATTAGTCACCAAAACAAAACAAGAAGAAGAAGAAGAAGAAGAAGAAGATTTGTATTCATATATATCGTGGATTTATCTAAAAAAAAAAGGGATGACAAAGGTAATCAAAATCGATGGTTGACTATTCAAGCTGAGCTTGAATAGTTAAGATTTTTTAGT
>Ga0325405_1006068_pt1 | contig 12225 bp, 6 predicted proteins | sample PopdelMetagenome_21_FD_205663 | JGI IMG/M metagenome (GOLD analysis project Ga0325405, IMG submission 205663) | Populus deltoides microbial communities from Bellville, Georgia, United States - Xylem-Control-R2 | ecosystem: Host-associated > Plants > Phyllosphere > Stem > Wood/Secondary xylem...
GCAAAAAAAAAACGCATAAAGACATAAAAAAAATAAAAAGAAAAAAAATAGAAAAAAAAACAGAAAAAAAGAAAAAAAAAAAGAAGAAGAATGCTTAGCGTTTCACTGTGGACTTGCAAAAAAAAATTAAAAACAAAAAAAAACATCTTATCGTTTCACTATGGACTGCACAGTGAAACACTGAACAATTTTAGTATATGTTATTAATTAAAAAGAAAAGAAAAAAAAATTTGGTTTAACTCATCAAACCAGGTTAACCCGTCGAACCCGGGATCCGTATTATAAAAATCTAATAACTAAATAAAAAATTTAACATTAATAAACTAAATTAAACAAAAAAATTCATTAAAAGAAAAATACACAAAGAAAAAAGCAAAAAAAAAAATGCATAAAGACATAGAAAAAAAAACAGAAAAAAAATAAAAAAAATAAAAAACAAAAAAAAAAACGAAAAAAGAAAGAAAGAAGAAGAGTGCTCAGCGTTTCACTGTGGACTTGCACAGTGAAACACCAAGTAATGAAAGTTTGATAACTAAATAGAAAAAAAAATTTAACATTAAAAAAAAATTCATTAAAAAAAATAAAGAAAAAAACAACTTAAAAAAACAAAGCAAAAGGCAAAAAAAGAAAAGAAAAAAAATTGTTTAAAAAAACAAAGCAAAAAAAAAAAGACAGCTCAGCGTTTCACTGTGGACTGCACTCGAAAAAATAATTAATTAAAAAGAAAACCAGAAAAAAAATCCTGGTTAACCCGTTAAACCAGGAACCCGTATTATGAAAGTTTGATAACTAAATAGAAAAAAATTTAACATTAATAAAAAAAATTAAACAAAAAAATAAACAAAAAAATATTCATTAAAAAAAACAAAGATTAAAACAGCTTAAAAAAAGAAAAAAAAAAGCAAAAAAGCAAAAAAAAAAAGGAAAACCAGAAAAAAAAATCCGGGTTAACCCGTCAAACCCGAAACCCGTGTTATAAAAGTTTGATAACTAAATAGAAAAAAATTTAACATTAACAAAAAAAAATAAACAAAAAAATATTTATTAAAAAAATAAAGAAAAAAACAGCTTAAAAAGAAGAAAAAAAACAGTTAAAAAAAAAGCTAAAAAAAAAAAAACTTCTCACGTTTTACTGTGGACTGCACTGTGCAGTCCACAGTAAAACACTGATTCCTTTTAGCTATTGTTATAATGTATGATAAAATAATTATTTTTGTATTATATTTGGTTATAGTAGATAAGGTGTAATAAAATATAAAAAATTATATGTTACCATTAATATGTATTGTTGTCAAATTTATATATTTTTTAAAATAAATATTTTTTTTATTTTAGTTTATATCAAGTATTGAAATTAATAATATTATAACAACCCTAGTTATAAAATTAGAATTGACTTGATAGGATGACTCGAAGCTTAGATTAGTCAGAGTCTAAGAAAAAATAAATGAAGGATTGAACCGGCCTAGCTTAATGAAAAACCTTGTTCAACTCAGAATAAAACATGAATAAAAAAACTATTGACTTTTCTGAAAAAAAATTTAGTTAAGGCAGTGTTGCTTTTATTGTTATTATTTTTTGGTCATTCAAGTTTACTCTGCTGACCTGTGACTTGAATCTTGCATTGGGTTGATTCTTGAGTCGAGTTTTAAAATTATGATAATAATAATTTTTATTTATACATTGACTTAGGTCAACTCGTGACCCGTGCCTTGACCTTGTCATCTCTGATCAGGTTTTAAAATGATGAGAATTACAACATTTATTTTTACATTAACCTAGGTCAACCATGACTGACCCTTCTAATCCATGACTCAGGCCTTCTCCTTAGTTGATTCTCAAATCAAGTTTTAAAACCATAATAACAATTATTTTTATTTTATATAAACTCGGGTCAACTTGGGCTTACCCTCTTGACCACATTTGAGTCGGGTTTTAAAACTATGATAATAATCACTTTTGTCCTTATATTAACCTGAGTCAATAATTAACCATACTCGTGACCAGGGTCTTGCCCAGGAACGACATCTGAATCGGAATTTTAAAACCATAATAATAACTATTTTTATTCTTATGATGACTCAGGTCAGCTTGACCCGTGATCTAGATCTCGATCGTTGACTCAAGCTTTGTCTTAAATCGACTTTCAAGTTGAGTTTTAAAATCATGATAATAACTATTTTTATCCATATTAAGTGAATAATTTTGGAAATAAAAGTTTTTTATAAGGATATTATAAAAAAATAAAAAAAATTATATTTAGAGATATATCTAACATTAAACCTGTTCTCGGTTCGGTTCGGTTCGGTCTCAACAATAAAAACCAATCGAACCAAGTAACTCATATTTTGTAAAATTCAAACCGAACCGAACCGGATTCCAGTTCAAACCGAACCGGTTCGATTCGGTTGAATCCAGTTTTGCAGCTGAAAAACTGGGAAACCTAATCATTAAATTAATGGGCTTTTTGACTTTTTTTAATGGGTTTAAATTAAATTGGACTGTTAAATTTTCTTGTTGGGCTAAATTTATAGGCTTTTTAATCAAAAAATTTTAAAATGTTATAATTTGATTAATTTTGTTATAAGCTTTTTAATGAAATTAAAATATTGATTTTTTTTAAATGCTTATAGTAACAATAAATTTGAAATGTTCTATCTTACTATCTTTAATATGCAAAGAAATAAACTATGAAAATTCAAATCAATGCAATATGCAAGATGCATGATCAAATTTGGGCAACTCAAATTAAAAAAGGTGTTCACATTAAAAAAGTTTATATTAGTAAATAGATACATTAGCAAATAGCAACCAGTAATAAATTATCATAAACATTCGGCATAATTTGAAGAAAAAAATCTAGCACCAGCAGCAACATCTAAAACTTTTAGCAACAACAAAAGCCAAAAGATCCAGTAAGGATAATGCTAAAAAAAACACTAGCAAATAGCAACATATTACAGTTCGACTATTAAAAAAATTAACAATGCAAAAAATGGATTCAGTTGTTTATCTGGAGTAATTCAAAAAATGTTCTAATACTTAGGTATAGCATGTTTACAAACTATCACAAATGAAGAATAACATCTGCAAATCTCTTGCAGCTTTTTCTCAGGACATGTATAGAATTCACAACTGATATACATAACAATATGTGATGCCAGAGCTTGTCATGTATATTTTTAGAAAATGTTACAAGCAACAATACATAGAGAAAAGACATGTAACAAGCCAATGACAACATTACCAAGATTGAAATTAAGCAACCTCCAACCAATTGACTCATTAGTCACTGAATCTAATATGCAGAGTCTAAAATAACTTAAGCCATCTCCTACGATGCAAAGATAACGTATCACATATGATGTAATGATAGAGTTTTCACGAGAAACATCCAAACCCCCACAGAATGCAAGCAATACAGAATTGTATAGTAGTAGAATGTTCAACAAAGGAAAACATGGAGCTTATTTGAAATCACGTTATCTAGAGCCCCAGACTAAAGCAATTAAAGCAACAGTCAACACTCAACAGATTATTTGAAATCTAAAGCAATATATATGGAATAAAAGAAGTATGTAACATAAATTTATCTTTCAACAGTCAACAGATGGAATTAAACGATGAAGCCTAAAAGATGGAGATGATTTCTGGGAAAGATGAAGATGAAGATGGAATAGACTTAGAGTAAACTTTCAAACCTACTAAACAAAGAATCAAAGATGAAGATGAAATTTACCTTGCTGTCGTTGCTAAAATGAAGACGCCTGAAAGATAGAGACGGTTTATGGGAAAGATAAAGATGGAGACGGTTTCTGGGAAAGATGAAGATGGAATAGACTTGGAATATACTTTCAAACCCACGAAACAAAGAATCAAAGAAAATGGAATTTACCTTGTTGTCGTTGCTTAAATGAAGAAGGTTTCTGGGAAAGGAAGATTGTGAATTAATTATCGAGGAAGATTGAGAATTTCTGTTGGAAGTGGGAAGGAAGGAGACGACTTTGTGAGAACTGAGATGAGAATGAGATGTTAGGGTTAGGGAGGGAGGCCGATTAGGTTAACTTAACTATTTATACTGCTTTTTTTTAATTGTTTAATGGATCCGGTTCGGTTTGGCCCGGTTTCTGGGTCAAAACCGAACCGGACCTGTTAACATTTATGGTTTTTTAAATCGGTTTTTAATTTCGGTTCGGTTTTTTTCGGTTAATTTTTCTTCGGTTTTCTCGGTTAATCGGTTATTTTGAACACCCCTATCTTACATGTACCTCATGTTTTATAAGTTAAAAAATTATTCTAAAAATAAATTTATTATCATGTATCTATCTCAGTTTTTTTAAGCAAACACAATTCTATTTTTATTTTTATTTTTATTATTTTTATTTTATTTCAAAACAGTAAGTAAACACAACCTTATTACAAGGATGTTGAACCGTGATGGACTCTCGATTTGCACAAAACTTTTGTGAGCACCTCCACCGTGATCAAATTCATAATAATACCCCATACCGAATAGAATATGTGGTGAAAAGCCATTCATGTGGGCATCATAGACTCTCTAGTTGAAGTTGGGTTGTGGCGTATAGAACTAGATACCAAGTTGAATAGGATCCAACTCCCACCATCCATGCCGAACTAGAAACGAGTGTTTGCCAATACGCCTAGCCTCTCTTAACAAATTGGCTATCTTATTCAGACAGCACTGCCAAATGGTCGTGTAGCATCTTGCCACGTATGCCTTTCAATTTAACTTTATATTGACTGGATGGTGTTTTGAAACTGAAAGTAAAATTAATAAGGTTTTTAAGATTTTTTTTTTATTCTCAAGTAAAAATTAAGATGGTATTTAGAATGTGATAGTATTTATTTTTTAAAGTGTTATCTGTTATTTTTGATAAAGTATATCAAAATAATATAAAAATATAAAAAAATAATTTGAAATAAAAAATAATATAAATTTTATTTTTTTAAAATACAAAAATAAATAGACCCTCAATTAAAAACTATATTTTTAAGATTCAAAATACTTGGAATATGGGTGTCAGGAAATGGACTAGCAACGTCTCCGTCTTATTAAAAAATGCTTTTGATGGACAATGCCCATTAAAAAAAGTAATGTGCGAGAGAGCGTGGCCTTGTAAACCCAAGCGTGCTTAAGTTTTTCTTCTAGGCTAGGCGTGGGGGCCTTCCTTCTAGGCCTACGTGTCTGTTCTTTTTAAATAGCCTCTAGTTTTTTGTTAACTTTTTTTTTAATTTATAATAAAATTAATCTTAAATAAAATTATTAAGATGATATTTAGAAATTATCCAATTGTATTATATAATTTTCAACAAGATTATAATTTTTATAGTAATATTAAAAATTAATATATAAATTATTTTCTATGACCTAATATGCAAAACATTTTTAAAAAATATATTCATGAATTTTCAATAAGAAATAAAATATTTATTTTATTGTAAATTTTATACATAATTTATGAGATAAATCATTCTTTTATTTTATTTTATAATTGCATTCAAATTACAGTGTTATATTTTTCTTTTTATCGAAAGATGTCTTTTCAAATCACAAAGATTTTTATTTATAAAACATAATTCTTGATAATATTTTTTTAAAAAATAAATAAATAATAAAATATTAATTTTAATTAAATGTATATGTTTTTCCTCACTAATTTAAATTATCGAGTTTCTTATAAATATTTATTTTAATTATCTTTATTTTTTTATTAAAAAATATGCTACTAAAAAAGAGGCTTGTTTTTCTGGAAATAAAAAAACATGAATTAAAAAAATAACCTAATATATATATATATATTAAATTTAAATCATTACCTTTTTAACAAATATCTGTTTTAATAATCATAAAATCTGAGTCATAATTAGATATTGATAAAAAAAAATAAAAAAAATAACGCCCAAGCCATGAAAGGATGGATAAAATTGCCATCAAGAAGAGAGAAGACGAACACGTGGCATGATGCAACCATATTATCATTCATTGACTTGTGGCTGTCTCCATTAACCTCTCATGCCAGGTCAGAAGTCAAAACTCTAAGTAAATTTTAAAGAGTGGTTAGGAGTTTTAAAAGTTGTTTGTTTTTTAAATATTTTTATTTAAAAATATTTAAAAATATTTTATTTTTATTTATTTATGATATTAATAAAAGATGATATAAAAATATTAAATAAAATTTAATTTTAAAAAATTGTAAGTTTTTGAAAACTTTATCCTAAACATTCTAGGATTGTTTTTTTTTTTATTAAAAAAGTGATATTAAATTTTTTTATTTTTTTTTGAATTATTTTTTTTATAATTTTGAATTATTTTAATATATTGATGGTAAAAATAAATTTTAAAAATTTTAAAAATTATTTTAATTAATTAATTTGTTAAAAAAAAAACAGCAATTACCATTATCACTAACAATACCTTAACCGACAAGAAAAACCTGCTTGAAAAAAGGTCTCTCTTGCTCTTCCTCCCCGCACACAGAAACCAACTGCAACTAGCAAGCAAGCAAACATGGGCGGCGGCGAAGATATGCCTCTCGGTTTCACCCCCGGTATCGCGTTTCTCTTTCTGTCTATTACTTTTTCGGCTCTGTGTTTTGGAGTGAATGAGAGAATTGTAAACGGCGGTAAGTGGTGATTGATATACACCTTTTAATTTGCTTATGCAGCGGAAGAATCCTCGGTGGAACAAAATTCTTTGCAATCATCATCATCATCATCATCATCATCTCCTCCCGGGTCCTTCTCTTTTCAAAGGTATCTCTACTCACTATACTAATCTTTTGATAAATAGTTCCTTAATCTCTGTCTGGTTCCTTTTTGCTTGCCTAGAAAGTAACCACTAGAACAGAAAAATTGAAGCTTAAGCTTGACATCTACGTTTATTGCTACTGTTGAGTTTCTAAAATTAAGCATAAATGAGTGGTAGAAAAGAACTATCTTGATTGACCCTCGTGATTGTTTCTGCCTAATTTTTAGCAATAGCTTGAAAAGGGTCAGTCTTTCTTTGAAACATAGAGAAAGGCCCGCTCTTTCTGTTTCTGTTATTTTCGCTCAGTAACCAATTGGGATTTTGCATTTATTTGAAAATGTAAGTAAATTGTTAAATCTGAGTCTGTTTGTGCATAGATTTCAAGAGAAAAATGAGGGTGGAACCATGGATGGAGAGTGTGGGTCAGTGTATGAAGGATCTAGAATTCCTTCAAGTTTTTTGGAACTTCAAGCCAGCCAAAAGAAGGCGAGTACTGCTTACAGGGAAGTCTTGCAGAGTTATGATCAGTTGAAGGATAGAAGCAAGAGCTTGGAGGAAGGAAAGAGCAAAATCTTGAGGTATTCACAGTTAGTTTTGATTTTGACTTATTGTATTTCGTAGTTTTGGATATTGGAGGAAAAGAAAGGGATGAATTTTGAAGTATCAGTTTGCTTGCCTGTATGGTAAGTGAGGAACTACTTATTCAACTTGGGTGTTCTCTAGGATTTTGCTCTTGAGAAGCAAGGTATACTGGAGAAATATCTTTGTATGTTAATTTCTGTTGGTTGTACTCATGGTGCATTTCAGCTTATGCCATCTTATGACGATGGTTGCCTTTAATCGGGCTCCTTTTTAAAAATATTGGATTTACTGCATGTTGGCTTTATGAAATTGACTTGGCAAATCAGGACCTTGGCTGTTTCAAGAAATAAATATTCTTTTCATTATTATATCATCATATTTTGAATATGTGATGTCTAATCTAAGTACACATTGTATATGATTTTCACAGTTATACTCCTGGAGGATGGATGGAGAATGTGATTGGCATGAAATTGAGTGACTTTGATGTGCCAAACACAACAGTCCTCCTTGTAATCGGTCCAAAGGGATCTGGGAAAAGCAGCCTTATAAATAGAATTTCTAAGGTGTTTGAAGATGACAAGTTTGCATCTGAAAGAGCTCAAGTATCATGTACATGCTACTTTTTTGTCATTTAAATGCCATTTGAAATCAAGATGTTGTGGATCTTTTTGATGGATGCAATCTTCACTTTTATTTCGGACAATTATTTAAGAAAGTAAATTTACTCATTTCATTTCAGTGATACTTGAAGTTATTTCTTGCTGCAGATAACTCATCTGCTGCAGATGGAACCTACTTCCTTCAGGAATATATGATCCCAAGAAGTTCAACTTCTTTCTGTCTTTATGATACCCGTGGTTTGTCCTATGACTCATATGATAGCGCTAACATGCTCAAGAATTGGATCACAAAAGGTGTTCATCATCGGGAGCTCATTATTAGGTTTGAATTTCTAGCTTCTCAGTATTAGGTTTGGCAAGCTTAGGTTTGTTTTACATTAAATAATTTCACTGCTATGATCTCCTATCAGGCCATCAGATAATTCACATTTGAGGAACCAAATGAAGTGCAAAGCTCGTGGGAATGGTTGTCAGTCCAAGGAAACCAGGATGGTTACCTTTGTCATATTTGTTGTTGATGGGCTTGCAGTTCTGAAATCCATGGATAATCTTGTAGACGAAGGGAACAAGTATACACAGATGATTGCTAAAACTTTTGACTGCCCGTATATATCGTTTAATGGTACAAGGAAATTCTGCTTTCTTTTCTTAAATTGTAACGCGTTTATGGTCAAGCACATGCATGTCCTCAGAGGTTCATAGCTCCTCTTTTATATCATCTTCATATAATTTCCAAGTCAATTTGTTTTTCCAAGAGGAGCTGCTTCTTTCACTGTACAGTTATGCCTACGGGCAGTGGTGGCCATCAGCCAAGCTTGAGAGGGTTGTGGCCTCCTAAAATTTTCAGAAAATCACTCTAGTCCCTGAATTTTAGGTTTGTTTCAAAATTATTCTAGCCCTCCAAAAAAATCTAATCCACTCTCTGTCACTGCTTCGAGGCTCTCCGCAAACTAAAGTTTCATGTCAGAAGCCCTTATGGTTCTTTGATGTTCAATTTTGTGAAACCTCTAAATTTATTTCTGACAATAACAATGCTAGACTGGTTAGTGTTCATCGCAACTTCATAAGAAATTAGAACATAATCTGCATGTCTTTCTTATATAGTAGTTTGTCCTCTAGTTATGGCCTTAGCTCATCTTATTTTCAATCAATGTTTTCTTATGTTCATATTTACATTAATTGCCTAATGTTTCCTGATTCTTATCATTGCAGATGATAAACCTGTGGTTGTTGTTACGCATGGTGATTTGCTTTCACTCAATGATCGTGCCCGAGTGCGTGTTCATTTGGGGGAGCTGCTAGGTATTCCCCCTGCGAAACAAATTTTTGACATTCCAGGTGATCCCATCTGGTTCTTTGATTCTTTTCTTCTTTGTCATAATTGACCTTTTCTGTGAAATAATTGTACATATTTTTATTTTTCAGTAGGACTTAGCAACAAAGATCTATGAAGATTTAATCATAACCATTTTCTGCTTGCAGAAAGCCATGATCCAGTAACTGAATTGACAATAGTTAACATGCTGCATTATTCCCTGGAGCATGCTGATAAAAATCTTCCTCACAAACGCCAGATAGCTAAAAAGGTTTGGTTTATATCAATCATCTCTGCACTTTTATTTTTCCTGATTGGTAGCTTTCACAAACATTCAACTGTAGAAACTTCTATCTTTTCTTTTGAGTGGCAATGATTTGTTATTCGGGTGTCCCTGCCTGAGGTGTCAACATGGAAAGTCTGTGGCATGGTATCAAGATCACTTTAACAAGATTCTTTTCAGCTGTAGGAAACACTTTCGATGTTTTTATGGCTCCCAAATTTATCTATCACAATATTACAGATCTTATGAATGTTTGTCAAAAGTTTTTGTGGAAGAACCACATTCCAGGACTGATCCCACTGCATTTCACCTTATTTCATTTGGGCGGTTCTTGCTCTGCTATTTTTTATACCTACTATCCTGCAATGCACTTGTATCCTTGCGGCTTGATGTAAAATACATTCATATTGAACTAAATTAGATTTGAGAAGGCTTGCACTGCTTGGAAGATCAGAACTTTCCTTCTCCTTGAAAATGACTTTCTATGTGGTGTTTTAGATGAAAATTTATTTTTTCATGCAATTGAATACTAGGGAGACTGACTTTTATAGCATCATCGTGAACAATCTGTATGTCATACGTATATTTGGATAGTGTCCAACTTGTTTTATCAAACTGAAACTGTGACATGGTACATCACTATACGTTTCTGCTACTGAATAATACTTGTCATGGCTTGTCTTTCGGCAACATAAAGTGTTCTGACTCTGATAATTTGCTTGCAGGTTCGTAGTTTATGCCTCTCCTTGTATATCTCTCTCTTCTTCATTCTTGCAATTGCCATCATATCAATCTACATACCGCCCTTGCTTATTCAACACCCCCCTATACCAAAAGCTCATGCTGATCTCCCTCAATCAGACGCTCTGGTATATCCCCCCTTGTCAGAAGTTCCTGTTAACGTGGATGCCCGTAACTCAGAAGCTCTTTTAGATCCCCCCAAATCAAACGTTCAAGTGGATCCCCCTAAATCAGAAGCTCGTCGTTTAGATACCCCCAAAGCAGAAGCTCGTGTGAATCCCCCTAAATCAAAAGCTCGCGTGGATCCCCCTAAATCAAAAGGTCTTGCCAATTCCCATCAATCAGACGATCAAATTTTAGATTGGCCTTCTGTCAGGCACTTGTGGTTAGACGAGAATTAAATGTTGGCTGCTGCTCTGCTTGTTTGATGTGTATTGGTCATACTTTGGGGACTTCTTTGTACATATATAAGTGGTTTTGCAGACTAAGAAAGAAGCAAGCCAGCTTCGAATTGGATAACTTGTGTCACAGTGAGTATTTGTTGTATTTGTGTAAATTATATCAGAACTGATGATTAAGGGGTCGCAGCCCTAGCTCATTGAAATGTTGTTCTCATATTTCAGGAAGGCATTTCTAATTTTCATTTTGCATCTCTCAGTTTTTCTTTTGTTTTCTCTTTTTTGAGCAGTAGGAAAATTCTATGATATTAGCTCTCTCTCACTTCTATAAATACAGCTTGCTGAAGGAAGAAATTTTGAGTAATCTTGTGGCCTGGCTCGAATTAAGAAGTTGAGCAATGGAGCAGCATCCCAGTTCTGTCCTTGTTGCTAGTTGCTGCTACTAATTCTTCAGCTCCAGCTGAAAACAACACAAACTAGATTTCCAATGAACATCTAGCTTGGATGTGCCACGCATTGAACCAGCTTCATCTTTCCTCCGACAGAGACGTTAAATTCTTGGTTCCAAGTGCCTGTAAGTTGCCTGTTACATTGCGGAAAGGCCTTGCAAGCCTCTGAAAATTGACAACAGCTGAGGGATCTGTATTATTTTCATTTCTGCAAATGCAACGCGGATTTTGCTTCCCTTTTCAACTCCTACGCGCCACATACCTTATTTCATTAAAATTTCCCAGACTGCTTTTCATCGATCCTAACCTTTTTCTAATGCTAAACATTGAAATACTGGGGTGGCATAAGATTTCCATACCCAAGCATCATTCTAAAATGGCTCCATCAAGATGTCAACTGGCAGTCTCAAGGATCTACATGCAGCCGAAGCACTGAATCAAATGTAAAGAATACCTCCGGAAAAGAAAAATACAGAAGGCAAGTGTGGGACGAAAATTTTAGAGACTATTCAGACAAAAAATAAATAAATGGAAAACTAGTTTTCTAGATTTCTAAACTAGTAAAACACATTTTAGAGATTCTCTACCGTTTACCCTTACTGGTTTTCCATAATTCTCCAAACAAAGAAAAAACATTAATAATTTATGTCAGGAAGTGTTCTAAATATAAAATATCAGATATATAGCGAAAAGATAAATACACCTCCAGTACTTTTTGTTTAATATGACCTTATATTGGCCTTTTAATACGTGGGGGTTGAATGTTCAAGATAAATAAGGTCCGAATGCTCAGTTCCCATGTGATGATGGGAATTCTAATTGTTTTGTTCCATTGACAGAAACTAAATAAATGAACCTGCATGCGAGTCTTGGTTAAAACGAGAGTACTGCCGCACCAGTCACCAGCGTGCCTCTCAATGCCATGATACAAGACGAAAAAAAGGTTTTAGATAAACGAAAACTTTATCAGGGAACAAAGTTATTGCCCCTTTGTGATTTACAGTGCATTCATCATCAAAACTTGCCAAGAAATTTGACTGTCAATCTTCTGGCACACAAGTTCCA
>Ga0325405_1006071_pt1 | contig 12221 bp, 6 predicted proteins | sample PopdelMetagenome_21_FD_205663 | JGI IMG/M metagenome (GOLD analysis project Ga0325405, IMG submission 205663) | Populus deltoides microbial communities from Bellville, Georgia, United States - Xylem-Control-R2 | ecosystem: Host-associated > Plants > Phyllosphere > Stem > Wood/Secondary xylem...
TGGGATTTCAAATGGGGGACCTAAATGGAAAAAGGGCTTGTCAAGTTTAACATTCAATAATTCCCACCTACGTAAAGCAAAATCCAAGAGTTTTCTATTAGTATATCTCAAAACATAAAAGAAAATACAAAAAGGAAAAAAATGTGTTTAGATATAAACATGAAATTATTTTACTATAGGTTAGTTTTGGAATAGAATAAATTTATGTCATGAAAGTTTGAGATGATTGAATTGCGTCAATTTCTTCTATCTGTAGCAAGGTTGTCAATTCCGTTCCGTTTTGCTCGAAATAACCGAAACATTCCATACCAATTCAAAAAATTAGAACAAAACGGAACAAATTTCATCTCATTTTAAATCTCGATCCGTTCTGGATTTTTTAGCTAAATTTCAATCGGAACGTTCTGGTTTCATTCCATGTGTTCCGTTCCGCTCTTGAAAAGCCATTGAATCAAATTGAACCTTGTTCAATTTAATGAATTAAACCACCCAATTATAAAAAGCTCTTTTTCATTATTATTTTCAATAACAATGATATTAATTTTTAAAAATTAGATTTATCACTAATATATATGGTTTATATTCATGTTGTTTTTTTTCATGTTTATACTTTGTAGGAATTTGAGCAAAATAAGGGATGCTTTAAATTTCATTAGATTTGATAACATTAACCTAACTTTATATTTAAAATATTTGTCTTAAAACAATTTACTTTCATAATATTTTGATATTTTATTTAAGTTGAATTACTTTAAGCTAAACATCTATTTAATCTTGACTATTTAGAAATATTTTAAATTTTAAAATTATATTTGTTTGGCATTATATTTGTATTGCATAATTTATAATTAATTTATCTTGAATTTAAATTATGTTTGTTATATATATATATATATATATATATATATATAATACAACCCCGAAATGATATGCTAAAACACTCTAAAACTAAAACATTTTATTTCAATTAAAAAAATAAAATAACATTGATCTGCAAATACTCGAGATAGTAATCAATTGCTTCCTAGCTTATCAATATCACAATAAGTGATTTGACACTGAAATGCCTCAAAACTTGGGATATAATATGAAGCATTAAAAAATGATTCAGAGTTACCACGCCATGAGTCCTTGTTTGTTTGCTAAATAATAATTTTTTTGAATTATTTTTTAATACTTAATAATGTAATAAAAAATAAATTGAAAATATTTTCAGTATTTAATTATATCATAAAAAATAAATTAAAAAATAATTTATTAATATTTTTCACAATTTCTAGAAAATATTTTCTACTCAAAATAAAAAGAATACACTTTTTTAAAAATCAAACCACATTTTCCTTTGACCGGAAAGTATTTTCCGTTGACCAACTTTTTTAATGGCAAATAAACGCCTCCTAAATCTCCAATGGTGGCCAAAAACAGCCAAGCTTGTCATATGAAATAAATCGACCATATATATGCATATGTGAACGCTATCTGCAGCTTGGATAATCAAAAATCTTAAATCTAAATAAGAAAATAACGTTTACAGGAATACCAGACCTGATACACCTGATACATCACTAGACCCACAATCAGGATCCTCACTGTCAGAGCCACACAGGCTCAAGAGATCAATTTAAAAGTGTTTTACACTTTCAATGGTAAAAGCAAATCCATAGTTGATAACCTGTAATGCACCGTCATTAGAATACCTTGTCCCCAACGATCTTGTAGTAGACTGCCCTCCTAGGGGAATTCCTCCATTTGCTTAGTGGCTTTGTGTACTTGACCCCAAACTCCGAAACATCAATCACAACTGGCATTTAGAAATTTCAACAATTCGTTCCTTTTATTTTCTGCCGCCTTGTCCTCCTTTGATTTCTCAAGTTTCAATAAAATCTAGAGGAAAATTGGAGAAAGGATGCTAAATATCAGTGCACCTCTCAATCTCTCTAAAGTTCACAGCAAAGTAAAGGAGTGAAGACTCACCTTTTTACCAGAAACAGCACTACGACGCACACCATCCTCTTTTTCACGCCCTAGAAACTGTTACAAGGGCATGATAATAACAAGGTTAATGAAAACTAAGAGAGCAAAAGGTAGAAAGCAAATAACAATTCACTAAACTGCTATATACCTTAGAAAGCTGTACAGGGCTGCTATTCCTCTCGTCCTGCTGCTGAAACAAAATCCAGGCAAACCAACCAAGCACCCAGACATCATGTCCCAGGCCCCAGCTCCAATTTTCAAAGAGCCAACCATAACACAGGCAAAAACTTAATATAAGTATCTCAAATATTGAAATTACATGTTTACATCTACTCTCAACAATTTTGAATTAACTAGTGATCACTTCTAGATAGGATAACCAATCAAAACAGTGCAAAATTAAGAAAGTGCCTAGCATTTACAGCTCTTAGATGCTCTAAAGTATAATCACTGATTCACCATGATATAGATAGATGGAAAGCAATACATTTTTTTAAAACTGAACAGCCATATGGAACTAAAAAACAAACGGGAGATTACAGGCCTACCTCTTTAACTTTTTGCTTCTGGCGTTTATGGTGATGGCTCTTACTTCGATCCTTTTGTTTGTTCTAGAACACAAAAGAGAACTAACACAAACTGTCACACAAGCAGAGAATATAAAAAAGACAATAAAAAAACAATAGCAGTATCAAACAACCACCTTCTTCGATCTGTCATTCTTTTTGAGCTTCTTCGAACGACTAGTTGTCTCGTGCTCACTATCAGAACTATCTCATTAACCCAACAACAAAACACAAGATATTAATTAGTATTTTAAATCATTGCAATTTCCAACTAAAGATATAGCAATGGACACATCAAATCACATTCCAAAGCAAGAAACAAAAACCCAAGCCAGCAAAAATTGAGTTAGAAAAACATAAAATTACACCAAAAAGTAACAAACTTCATCAATAATTACAACACAATTCACGTTCAAAACAATTGGACCGTTACTATTCCACACGGTTCCATTTCATAATGTAGTCTCCTATTCAATCAGATTCCTCAAATCTAACACTTTGATCACCATCATTAACATTAATTAAACCAAAAGGTAGCATACTTTAAAAGCCTACATGGGATAATTTTAGCAGACATTAATGTTCGAAGCTCCAAATTCTACTCTTCCCCGAAAAAAAATCCAGTCATTTTCTTACAAGAAATTATACACAACAGAGCAAATTCAATTACACCAACAAGAATCTAAAATATCACAAAAAAAACCCACAACGATCATAATTTACATGATTAAACAGAAAAGCCAATCCAAACAAAGCAAACTCAATTTACCACGATAATTAAAAAAAAATAAGCTGGATGGGAAAAACACAGAGAATCGAAAAAAGAAAGAAACTTGACATGTGGGTTTGTTTTATAGAACCTGGAGTAAGAATCTGAAGAGGAATCGTAAGAATCGGAGGAAGATGAGTGGCGGTGGTGGTGTTTACGGCGGCGTTTGGACTGGGACTTATGGTTGCTGCTACTCTTTTTTCGGATCTTGAGAGAATCTCTGTTCCGATGATTGCGGTGCCGACGACGGTTGCGGGAAGAGGAGGAGGAATCAGAGGACAGAGAGGATGAGGCCGCCATTGACTGATTGATTAGGGTTTGATGAAGATTTGGGAGATTGAAAAGGCCTTTAAAGAAGTCGGTTTTCGAAAGTTTTCTTGTGAGGAGTGGTTTATTTCAGTTCTATATTTTGGGACAATAACTTATTTGGTCCCCAACTATTATAAGATTATCAAATGGATCCTTAACACAAAATTCCCAAATAATTAAACTTGACTGGCATGACCGCCTCGGGGCATGGCCGCGGTCAGGTTTTAAAATAAATAAGAGAAGTTAATCTATTATGATTTAATTAAAAATTTTAATTAATTCATAACACAATCAAAAAACTTTTTAACTTAAAAAAAATTAAAATAATATTATTTTAATATTTTAAAAAAATAATTAACAACTCATCTTGAGTTAACTCATGTGATTTAAAACTTTAAAATTTTTTATCTATTTAATTATATCAAGTTAATTATGAGTATGAAAATTTAAAAACAAAATTTTTATGTTTAGGATAAGTAAATCCCTTTTTAATGAATTTAAAAGCTAAAAAAATTAAAACAAAGTTTAATTAGATAATACCTAATAGACTTCTTCACTTCATGATATAATTGAGAATTAAACAGTAATTAGGTGAAAGTATATATATTTATTTTGTTTTCAAACCTAACCATAACACCGATTTATAGTTGTAAAACTAAGACTTGATCAACTTGAGGGCGTAAACAAATCCGAGTTGAAGGAAAAACAAGAAAAAAAACTTATCTGACTCAATCAATACCCTGAGTAGTTGACTTGTTTATCCGGTCAAAACCTAACCCTCAACCTATTGACTTTTTAAAAATAAAATTAATAAAATCTAATTTTTTTTTATTAGAACTCAACTATTAACCGTAAAATTATTTATAAAATCTATTCTTCTCATCTATAAACTGGGTCAAGACTCAAATTAATTTTTATAACTATGATAACTCCCAAACCCAAACTATTCTATCTCTTTTATATCTCATGGCAAATCCAAAAAAATCTAATATGTGTAAGTTGAATACTATAACTTTGATGTGTAATCATTTCTTTCTCAAACATGTTTCTTTAGAAATTAGAAATAAGATTAGTTTTTTCTTCAAGGATGGTGTCATTCCAACTCCATAGTTTATTGTTTCTATTCCATCATATATATATATATCTTAAATGCTCTTTAATTTTAACCTTTAAAATTCATTTTAATGTTTTTTTTCAAAAAAAAAATATTAAGATGAAATTAAAAAGATCACACAAGAAAAATAAAAGGTAAGTCCATATTTTATTTGTCTTCAGTATTTGGCTCAAATTTTGTATTTTACAATATATACTTTCTAAAATAACATATCTTGGAAGATCTAACTTGCCAAATAGTAATTGGAATCTATAATTGCCATAATTTTTAGTTTTTAAAACATATCTTTAATATTAAAGTTATTATATCATGTAACAATACTAAAATATTAGTAATAATTTATTATTTATAACATATGATATTTTGTACCGGAAAAATTTAGAAGCACGATTCATTGAGTGACTTATTCATAAAATCTGTAATATTTATCAACTCAATATTAATTTTGTGAGGAAAAAAAATTATGTGACTTTTACGCTTGGAAAATAAAATCATAAATATTTAAGTGAAATCTACTGTTTTTTTCCTTGTATATTCTTTTTTTTTAAGAATGTGAAGAAAATCCATTTTAAAATTAATTACTTTTAATATTTTAATAAAAAAAAATACAAATACTCTTAACTTAGTATTTTTATATGAATATTCCTCATGTCACCTTTAATTAAAGCAATTAAATGACAATTTAGCAGTACTTTATTAGTGTTTTTAGCTAATAAAGTACATTAAAAAAATGGTATATGGATTTTTTTTTAATTTTTTTTAATAGAATTTATCCATTTTAATTTCGCTTGAGGGCATCATATTAGGGCCAAGATTGAGAAAACTCTGGTGCCCTAGTTAAACAAAGGAATCATACAAGACTTGTTGCCTGTGTTCTCAAATGGGTATTTCTTCCTTTGTTTTACTGTTAAAAAGTGTTTTTTTTTAATTATTTTTTAAGTCTTTTAAAATTATTTTGATGTATTAATATAAAAAATATATTTTAAAAAATAAAAAATTACATATCTTAATATATTTTCAAATAAAACAAACTTTATAAAACAATCGTATCTAAAATTGTTTCATGTTTAATAATATGATGGTCACTAGAAACTTACATGGTCGTTAATTTCAGAACTCATAAGATTAATCAAGGTATATATAAGTTGACCCGAATACCCACATTAATAAATAAAAAAATCATTTCATGTCCGTTATCATTACATGGCCTGACTTATACAAGGCCATGGCTCTAATCTTTCACAAGATACATAAACATGAAGATAAGTAAATCAATGTATATGTGCAAAAAAAAAAATTGTGAACAGGAGATTGTGAAAAATATTTCTTTCGTTTTCAATACTTGAAAGAAAGAGCGGAGAGGGAGACAAGTAATCAAGTAATCTAATTAATGATTTAAGTTAATAAATAATCATTGTAGACTTCAGTCGAGGTCTAATCAGGGGAACAATAATTGGCATTACATGCAAATAGATCATGAAAAATTAGAAGAGGAAGAAAAGGAAAAACACTCTCAAATCAATCCCTTCTCCGAGCTCATTTTCTGGCCAAGAAAGGTGTGTAGGGGATTCCGGTAGTCTTGATCCAGGCACCGCCCTTGAAGAACCTTCCTGGTGTGAAATCCATGGCGTGTTGACGATCGATGGTCTTGATACCATTCCACTTCACACGAGCTGCCTTGCTAGAACCAGGACCATTGTTGTTGAATTCTGTGTACCAACAAGTCTTGAGTCCGAAAGTTCCGAGCCAAGGTAGCCATCCTTCGGGCTGGATGACATCGTCAATGAAGGATTCCATGATGATTGTTCTTGAGAATTCCTTCCATGGACGGCCGAGATATGACTTGAATAGTTTCCTTTCAGGGAATAGGTCAGGATGGGCTGTGATTGTGCTGTTTTGGATGATAATAGCTGATGGTTGCCTCCTCATTTTCCTGCCTTGAGCTGTCACAATGCACTGTTGGTTTTCCAATGGCTTGCGGATCAAGAATTTGCAGTTTTGGAAGACTGCAGAAGCGTCACCAAAGACGAAGTCGATGGTGCCGGAGATGCTGCAGTCGCGGTAGAATTGACGCTTGGCGTGTGTGTACATTGTGTCCTGGTGTCCGTCCATTGAGCAGTTGTAGAAGAGAGCATAATCAGCCGAAACTCTCAATGCCACAGCTTGATGTTTGATGGCACCAGCATTGTTCTCGAAACCAATATTCTTGGCCACAAAGTTATCTCCGAGGACAACTGCAAGCAATCAGGCAATTTGTAAAATTCCAATACATTGTTGTTGAATGTGTTAAATTTGGGAATAATGTACAGAATTTTGAAATATAATTCAGGCTTACGTACCGACTGTTGCGGTGTGATAGGTGTTGATTCCATCGACGAAGTTCTTGTTTCCGACGATGCGAGTAGTCTCCCTGCCATCTCCAATCACCATCAAATTAGTCATGCTCTTATTGAAATCAATGTACTCCTGATAAATTCCTGCCTTGATGTATAACACAAAGGTCTTGCTGCTCTTAATGGGAACATGATGCAATGCGTCTCTGATTGTTGAGAAATCTCCACTTCCATCTTTAGCCACAACAATGTCAGCCTTAATCTTCGAAGCAGGCGCTGCCAGAAGTCTGCGCTTTCCAAAGTCAGTCCAGGTGGGGAATATTTGATCACCATGTCCAAGAACAGGTAAATCATCTTGGAGAAGGCGGCGCTGGCCCAAACTTTCCAATGAAGGGATTGCGGAAGAGATCCCGGAAACGATGGCAAGGAGATTGGCGCTAAGCTCCATGGAAAGCTTCAATCCCTTCTTCATTTCCTTTCCAGCATTAGTGGTTGTGTTTTGGAATCCGTCCAAGCAAGTTTCTTGATATGTGATGGAAGCACTAAGCCAAGTCTTAACATCTGCCATCAATTTTTCTATCTCGGTAATATCAAAATCTGTTACTTTGTTAAGAGATTGCTTGAGCTCATCAACCGACATGGTCATAAGCTCTCTGCAGCTCTGAAGGGCCCCACGGGTTCTTGGGTCCTTTGAGAGTTCCTCCAAAACCTTTGATTTCTTGGAAGCCTCATTAACGTGCTTCTCTGCAATCTTGAATGCCATCTTGATCAATTCTCTAGGATCTGTGGTGTTTCCAGCAGCTTTTTGGAGGTTTTCTTCACATGTTTTCCTGTAATCTGTGGGCTGGCAAATGGCCTTGACGGCTTTCATGGAGGCAGATACTTGATTAGTGCTTTTATGACTGCTGTCATTGAGGTCCTCATTGCCGTCATTGCCAAGACCGACGCCAACGGAGACAGCTACAACCATTGCTACCAAGAGGAAAGAAGAGATGCCGATAACGGCTATTCTCCTCTTTCTGTTTGAATCATCCCCATAAGACATTTTTATCTTAAGAAAATAAAACTATGGATCAATAACTTCAATGCCAGGAAAGCTGAAGAAAATGATCTCACTATCTTTCCCTTGCTTTTGTTTTCTTTTAGCTGCAGTGGGGCAAAGCTCGGTTGGCCTTCCCCTTGATTTTGAAGCCTGAACTACTTGAGTTGAAGTGATTCAAGGAAGAGGAATATTTATAAGAGATTGAAAGAAAGATAGTTTTCCAAAATTTGAGGTACAGAGGAAAAAGGGACAACGTAAGACAAGCTAGATCATTGTCATAGTTTCCTAAAAATGGAGCTCTACAGCTTGAAGTTTTTAGGGACAATTTTATTGGTGTTTCATCTTAATTTTAGGTGATTGACCACTTACATGTAGCTCTTCTAAAAATGGATAAATACTCGTATTCTACCGTGTAGTATACACCATCCAAATTTTACGAAAAAGTTAGTCTGTTTATTTTTAGAATTAGATGCACACATTGAGGTTATCTGTTGTTTCTGAGGTCATATCTTAGCATTGCTGTATAGCAGATGGCAACTCAATAGCAACTTGCAGAAATAAATATATTGCTGTTCTGATGCGGAACCTGTTTTATGTGTTTTTATTTCTGTGTGAGGAGGTCTATCCACTGCATTAAGAGACTAATTAATGGTTAACAATTTTTGTTCGCAAAATATTTCTTAAAAAGATTTTTTTTTCCCATCAGAACAATGTCATTTGAATTCTGCATAATTAAAGTGTGCTTAGAGCAAAATCTCCAGATCATGCTGCCCAACCAGCCGGTTTGATTAGCTTATCGACGAAGACTGCATGTTAACAGTTCTTGAGTATTCCTTCCAAGGCCTGCCTAGGTTTTTATTGTAGTACCCTTACTTGAGGCGAAGTCGTTAGCTGCTTCAATGGCAACAATTATGCATTGATCTGTTCTACCTTGATAAGTTATTGCATTGAACATTTTGTCCACTGGTAATTTCTGATAAATACCGCAAATTTGGAGACCAAGTATGAAATCAATCTTCCTGTATAGGTCACAGTCTGCAAATGCACTGCAAGAATGGCTTCAATAATGGCTACAATATACTGAAGCTTCTTCTCGGAGGACATGAATCTTGGTGCACAGCACAAGATTTGGTTGGCCCTGTGAATAAGCTAGGGGTCATATGCCTTACCTTATGATCTGATCATTTACTCTATCAATAAAATTAAGGCAACTAGCTAGACTCAATATATAATAAACATGTCACCTGATCGATATTGCTGCAAGTTTCAGCATACTGAATTTTGCTGGATCAAATGTAGCCCGCCCGTCAGCTACACTCCAGTTGCCGGTTACCGCCGTCCTGTAATATCTTCTCTAATCATCATCAAATATTCCTTGTTATTAGGGATGGAAATGCGGGAGGGACAACGATGGAAACTAGTGTTTATCAAGCCTTAAACTGTATATTCTGAAATTCAATAATTCTTAAAACTGATCGGGGAAAAAAAAACATTAATTGTTTATATAGTAGCTAATTAAACCAACCTAGTTTATATAGAAAAACTCGTTTGACACAATGTCGATGTAATTCATAAATGTATTTGTTAGAGGTTACACCTCAAGAAACATACTCGTCATAGAGACATTCACAGCATATCCATCATTAGCAACAGAGTTATCTGGTGCCGCAGCTACAGCTTCGCTAATGGTCGTAAAATCCCCTGTTACATATGGATCCACAGCCACCATTTTGCTCACCGGGACACCATTTAAATTATGAACCAACCACGAATTCATGTAATGTCTTCTAAATCATACAAACAATTAATGTGTGGTTAAATGTGCTTTTATAAATATTCTGTCACGCAACTTAAAAAAAAATTACAATGGGTACCAAAATTAGCCCACAAAATTATGGTATTCAAACAAATTAATGAAAATGGAAGAACAAAGAGCATGCAAATCATCATGATCTTTACATTCACTGTAAACCACCAACGTAAGGCACTCCTGTTCCTGGCAACCAGAAACCTCCTGCTATGAAGCTGGACACGGTGAAATTAGCCGCCTCGGTCCCACTAATCACATGATAACCAGGCCATTGAACCCTGTTAGTGGTATTTGATCCAGGACCAGTGTTATTGAATTCTGCATAATAAAGTGTGCTAAGTGCAAAATCTCCTGACCATGCGGACCAACCGGCCGGATCGATTAGGCTATCGATGAAAGACTGCATGATAACAGTTGTTGAATATTCCTTCCATGGCCTGACTAGGTATGTTTTTGTTGAACTATTACTTGATGCCAAGTCCTTAGCCGCCTTGATGGTACAATTTTGTATTGAAGTGCCTGTGTTTTGGTTAGGATCAGTCCGACCTTGAGCAGTCAGAGTATTGAACTGGCTGTCCAAGGGTAATCGCGAATAGATATTGCAATTCTGAAGAACAACTGCAGCATTACCGAATATGTAATCGATCGTGCCATAGATGTCGCAATCTCTGTAGAATTGCCTAAGTGAATGAGTGTATAAGGTGTCTTGGTAACCTTCAAAGCTGCATTTGTAAAATGTGGACATATCTGCTCCACTTCTTACTGCCACAGCTTGGTGCTTGATTGCTCCTGCCGTGTTCCGAAACGTTATGTTCACTGCAACAAATCCTTGACCAAGCACAGCTGCAAAGATAAATTGTCACTCTCATAACGTTGGATAAGATTTCCTGATCAATCAAGTCTTAGTTAAATGTTAAGCTTACCAAATGTTGTCCATCTATCATCTACACTTCGGTTGCCAGTAATCACAGTCTGGTTAATACCTGATCCGATCATCATCAGGTATTTCTTGTTCTTCGGTATGGAAACGTACTCGTTATAGACCCCGGCAACCACATAAATCACATAATATCCATTGCTAGCAACGGGGTTATTCGGTGCAGCAGCTACAGCTTCGGTAATGGTTCGAAACTTCCCGGATCCATATGGATCCACAACCACCACTTTGCTCACCAAGACACCAGTAAGGTTTGATGCTTTAAGGACTCTTCTTCTACTTACCGACTCGTAGATCTGTTTATCCTTGCTTGACATTATCAATGGCAAGCCTTTGCTTGTACCATCTTCCAAGTCAGAAAACACATGCTTTCTCTCGGTTAAATATCTACCTTTCATTGTGCTATGAGCCCAACCACGAGTAAAAAGTGCAAGAGCAACACTATAGTGCATGGTTCCGTTCGAGATAGGGACTAATAGGGCATTCTTGATGCTTGAGGATGATGATCTGTATTGAAGCCCATCCAAGCAGGTTTCCTGGTTGGTCAAAGTTGCACTAAGCAAGGTTTGTAAATCTTCAGCTTGGTAGCCTTGAAGGACATCATCAGCACTAGACTTTAAAGTTTCCATTACGTATGACAAGTAGTCTATGTTTTCTTGAGCTAACAACAGGCAATCTTCAAGGGCAAGAATGGTGGATTTTTACAGTGTTGAGGGAAGCCTTGAGTAATGTTGAACAAGCCAAAGAAAACTTTGAGCATGGGACAAAGATTGTTGAAATGAAATCTTGGCATAGTCATGTATGGTTCCAGGCTTATTATGTGGTAAAGAAGATTTGCAGAAATGGGAGAAACGTGTGTTGTCACAAATGGTTTCTGGTGTATTAAAGATGGATGAAAACGAGTAATTTGCAAGAGAGGGTGAACACAAGAGCAGGAGAAGGAGAGAGGTTGTGCATAAGGTGATTAGCTTGGAAGCAATGGCTGACACAAGATTTTGTGAATGGAAATGTTGAAATGGAGCTTTATACAGATCATTGAATTGTTTGTAATCTTGCGTTATTACCTGTCAAAAACGCGTTCATCTTCATGCTTGTGCCACCACAACTGTAGTGGAGGAAGTAATTTTGTATCTCTCTCTCTCTCTCTCTCTCTCTCTCTCTCGGTGTTTTTGCCACCTTAATATGTGAGGAAGATACATGATCCGATTATAACAAGAGTTTAGTTTGATGAATATGGTAATTAACTGTCTTAAACCTTTCAATCAAGCTCCAGAGATGACAATCTACAAGAACAGATGAAGCTTGTCATCCACAAATTAAATCCTAAGAAAATAAATTCTTGTGAATGTATAAACAAATTAAAGATC
>Ga0325405_1006087_pt1 | contig 12214 bp, 9 predicted proteins | sample PopdelMetagenome_21_FD_205663 | JGI IMG/M metagenome (GOLD analysis project Ga0325405, IMG submission 205663) | Populus deltoides microbial communities from Bellville, Georgia, United States - Xylem-Control-R2 | ecosystem: Host-associated > Plants > Phyllosphere > Stem > Wood/Secondary xylem...
AAAGGTAGATTTATAAATATAAAATGACTTAAAATATCCACACCTTTTTCTGTTCCAAAAATGGATAAAGTCTTTAAACCAACTGGAAAAGAAGCATGCCAAGACATTTGTTGATTATTAGTCTCATAGGTTGTCTTCGTTAAACACAGCGTTTGATTATTTTCTTTAAATAAAATCGACTTATCAATGAATATATATCTCTTTTGTATTTTATATCTTAAAAGTGCACAAATTAATTCTAAATTTATCTTAATAAAAGAGTTATTTTATATTTTTATCTATATTTCTTCAATTAAATACGTTTTTTTCCATGTTTTTTTTTATCTCTTTTTGACAATAATCAAACATTATTTTAATATCCTAGGATAAAATATCAATGAAGAATAAAAACATAGATATAAAATAAACATGTCTATATAATATTTTTTGAAGTAAATTTATATTATTTTTTTTTAAAAATGTACAAGAATATATCATATCTATCTTGAAACAGTAATTAAACATTAAAAATAATAATTTAGCATTATTTACATGTCAATTGTTAATCTAACTATAATCTAAACTATAGCCAATCATACTAACGAGTGTGTGTATAATCACAAAGTCAATATCGATGTTTTTATTATATATTAATCCAAAAATCAAACAGTAGAAGTGTTTTTGAGAAATCCAAGAGTTCCGGCAGAAGTGATTCACGAGAAAAGACCAATAAAATAAAACTTTTTTTATTTTTATCGTACCATCTTGCCATCCAGTCCTTTTTAAATTTATTTAAATTTGTTTTTAATATCAGAAATTCAGAGTATTAAAATGGAAGAAATGAGTGCTTGGAATAGTAAAATAATATATTTTATTTATTTATTTAAGTTTGTTTTTAATAACAGAAATTCAGAATATTAAAATGACAAAAAAAATAAAAATAAAAAATTGTAAAATTACAATTCAACCGCGACTACAAATACCCTCGAAATAAAAAACAACACGGGACATGACTACATGAACCGGAGAGAGAGAAAGGGAGTTAAAAGAGCTCCGTCTCGAAATCTCGTTCCTCGGGCCATCCGTTCACGAATTCCAAGGGTATTATTTTGTTTCCTGGTTTACCCTTCCGTTATTTTCTCATAAAATCTATTCGTGCAAACTATTTTTTTCTCTTATTTATTTTTATTTTCTCCTTCTGTTATAGTGGGATTGCCTCGCTTTCTTCACATATATAGCGAGAGAGACCAAAAACGCTTACAAATTTTAATGGGTTCTTTGATCTATGCTCTCTTCACTCTCAGAGAAATCTCTTAAACAAAACAAACCCATGTAAGCATTTCCTTTTTTATTTTTGAAAATTTTATTCGAAAAAATCCGAGGTTTTTTTTGCTTGTTTAATGATAATCTTCAACTCATGATTCTGTTTCATTCTTACTAATGCAATCACATGATCTTCTACTTCATGTAAATGGGTTTTCGTTTTTTTTGTAATGAGTTTTTTTTGTGCAAAAGCTTCTTTTTTTTTTAGTAAAAGATGATTTTTTTGGAGTTCTTGTTTAATGGTATGGTTGTTTAAGTATGGAGCTTTTTTTTTTAATTTATTGGAGGGACTAGGTTCAACGGGTGTGGATTGGGATCCATGTTGGATCTCTTGGTTTTTGTTTTATTGTTAATGTTATCATTGTTGTTCGATGTAAGAAGTTTTTTATACGGAAACTAGAGGCTGATCTTGGTTTTTGTGTATTTTTTTTGTAGTTATTTTGGGATTGCTTGTGTTGAGGGATAGAGTTTTAGCATGTTTCCTTGAGAAGGGCTTTCATGGGTTGAACTCAAAGAATAATGGGAAGTTTGAGTGAAGAAGAGTACCGGTTTTTTGATGCCTATGAAGACATTGCATCAATTTCTGATGCAAGGTCCGATAGCATTGAGATATTTGATTCTCATTCTAGTTTTGATAACTCCATTACCAGGAGTCCTCCTTATGAACTGTGGATTAAGAGCCCTGGAAGTGTTCAGGAACGGCGGAGTAAGTTCTTTGATTGGATGGGAGTCGGTGTAGATCAAAATGGATATAGGAATTTAGAAGAATTTAGCTTGGAAAGAGAGAGTGATAGAATTAGAGAAAGCAGTGGGGCTGTGTTGAGAAAGTCATGTTTTGAAGATGAATTTTGTTCGACTCGATCTATGATGTCGTGTTGGTCTAATGGTGAATCTAATTTGTTAGCGGAGTTGGGTTCTGTGGAGAATTTTGTTTGCAGAGATGGGGTTTCGGGCAGCGGAATGATGTGCAATGTAGATGAATTGGGGCAGGATGGGAAAGCAAATGAAGGTTGTGAAGTGGGCTCAGAACAGTCAGTAACAGCAGAGGAATCCGAGAAAACTTCCGAGTCATATCCCTCATTTCAACAACTTATGCAGAAAGAAGTTGGGGAACCAAATACTTTAGTGGATACTCCAAGGAGACTTAAGAAAGGGTGGCTGAGTAGAATCCGTTCCATAACATGCATCGTGGATAGGCCACAGGAGGCTGACAAATTGAGACATGATGATGATGATGCGCTTCTGAGGCACAGGGTACAAAGGATTAAGGTTCGCCGATGTGGGAAGCGAACAAAGGAACTTTCAGCTCTTTATAAAGGGCAAGATATCCAGGCCCATGAGGGTTCGATTTTAACCATGAAATTTAGTCCTGATGGGCAGTACCTTGCAAGTGCTGGTGAGGATGGGGTTGTGCGTGTGTGGCAAGTACTGGAGAGTGAGAGATCAAATGAACTTGACATTCCAGAAATAGATCCATCCTGCATGTACTTCACGGTGAACCAGCTACCCGAGTTGAAACCCCTCTTTTTTGATAAAGAGAAGACAGCTAAAATGAGGAGCATGAGGAAAACATCAGATTCTGCATGTGTCATTTTCCCTCCAAAAGTTTTCCGGATTTTGGAGAAACCATTGCACGAGTTCCATGGGCACAGTGGAGAGGTCTTGGATCTCTCGTGGTCCAAGAATAATGTAAGTTGCTTCATCAAGGATGCATTTCTCTAACATCGTGAAGAAACAAACCATAATATTTACAGAAATTCTTCTTGGTGCAGCATTTACTTTCAGCTTCAGAGGATACAACTGTCCGTCTATGGCAAGTGGGATGTGACCGTTGCCTCAGGGTCTTCCCACATAACAATTATGGTGCGCTTCTGGCTAATTTTAAGTTTCTTCTTTTGTTAATTTAGTTGCTAGTCAAGTTGAATTACCTTCCTCTTTATTTCGTTATTTATTTATTTGTTTTGTATGTGATGCAGTAACCTGTGTTCAGTTTAACCCTGTGGATGATAATCACTTCATGAGTGGTTCAATAGACGGAAAGGTTCGCATATGGGCAGTCAATAGTCGCCAAGTTGTTGATTGGACTGATATAAAAGATATGGTTACTGCAGTGTGTTATCGTCCAGATGGGCAGGTTTGGCAGTTTTCTCTCAACTCTTTTATCCTATGGAATTGAGATCTGAGGGTGTATGCTTCCATGTTAAGTGCCCTGATAGAAAATCTTTTCTCTTGTAGGGAGGGATTGTTGGCTCCATGACAGGCAATTGTCGCTTTTATAATATGTCAGGTATGCATATTCTGATAATTAGCACCTACTGCATTCTTTATGTTTAGGACAGAGTCAAAATGCTGTTACTTTTCATTTGTAAAGGTAGTTTTTTTGACAGTATGCTCTATCCTGGTTGAATTACATGTCATATGGGAAATCTTGCTAGTTGTAACCTGTGCGATTTTAGTAGTTTTGAATGCAAGTTCATTTCATTAAGAATGTATTGTTCGTGTACATAAGCCAAATGGTGTTTGTCTCTTCTTTGAAGAACTCTTGCAATTGTGTTATATGGATTTTGTGCATAAATTATGGGTTTGAATGGGTGATGGGTCTTATCTCAAAGAAAGTTCATAATAAATTAGGTTTCATGGTAATAAAGATCTAGTTTTGCCTCAGATCAACTTTGAGTTTAATGCATTTAAGTTGAAATACATATTAACTAAATGGACTATTCTTTCACCCGCTGCAGACAGTCACTTGCAACTTGATGCTCAGATCTGCTTGCTTGGTAAAAAGAAGTCACCTTGCAAAAGAATAACTGGCTTCCAGGTAACTATCTTTTGCCTTCCAATGATGTTTTCGCTGTGTTTTTACTGTACGTGCTGCTTACTGTTTTACCTCATTATATGCCTTCAACTTCAGTTTTCCCCACAAGACTCAAGCAAAGTAATGGTGACTTGTGCTGATTCACAAGTCAGAATTCTCCAAGGACTTGATGTGATAGGCAAATATAAAGGTATGCATTGTTAGCTCCTTTTCTTTATCGTTTTCTCAAAATCATCTTATAATTTTGCTGCTTCAGACAAGTCAGATGCTTTAGTGATAAATGTTAATTGCTTCTAGATATGCCTAGATTTCATGTTGTGAAACTCAAATGGGCGTGTAGCAATTTTATGAAACATGTGAAATATCAAACTCTGTGTAGTATCTTAGTGATCTAAACAGCACAATTTTTTATCTCTACTTTTTCTCTGTTGAACTTAAATTTTTGAATTTCTCTTTGTTCTTTAGGCAATGCAGCAAACCAGATATCTGCATCTTTTACCTTGGATGGAAAACATATTGTCTCAACCTGTGAGGATTCCAGTGTACATTTATGGAATTACGTTGATCAGGAACAACCTTCTCCTCGATCAAAAAACTCAAGGTCTTATGAGCATTTCACTGCCAATGCATCTGTTGCAATACCTTGGTGTGGAATGAAATATGGGGGTTCAGAGAATGGATGGGGATTCCGTGTTTCAGACAATAGTTCTCAGGAAGTTCTACCTCTTTCTTCCCCGGCTAGTTTTTCCCTGAGCCAAGAATATTTCGTAGAGTCTTTTCCCAAGGGTTCTGCTACTTGGCCAGAGGAAAAGCTTCCATCGAGCCCATTATCTGCCTCCTCAACAATGCACAAATCCCAGTACAAGTTCCTGAAAAATTCATGCCAGAGCACTGCCGCCTCTCACGCATGGGGTCTAGTCATTGTGACTGCAGGGTGGGATGGAAGAATAAAATCATTCCACAATTATGGGTTACCGGTTGCTGACTGATACTATAGTGGTACTGCAGTGCTTCAGAGAATCAGGATTGATCCTTTCTTTGGGATTTTTAGTGCCCCCTTTGATGGGATTACATGCCACAAAATCTGGTGCTGCGTAGGTGACCAATTAGCTTTGAGTTTGACATCATTGAAAGTTGCCAGCTTGCTCTACTTTTAATGACTAATGCATTGTAGATGAATGTTTGAGAATTGGGGGTGGGCCCTTCTTGGATCACGGTGTGCTGTAAAGAAGCATATATGACAAGTGGTAACAGTTCTATGGTTGCGATGATTATCCAGCTTGGGGTGAGCAAGAGGCTGAGGTTAGCTTATCTTGATGCCCAGCTTAATTATAAAATTAGCTGATCTTTTTTTGCATGAGAAATTGGTGTCTGCCAGCCCAGAAAGAGATGCGAGTCATGTGTTAGGAGAGGCCAATTTGCCATACTCTCTCTTTATAATAGAGGTGCTTGTGGGACCTTTGCTTAACCTCTTTCTTTGGCTTGCTAAAATGGGAGGAGGGAATCCAGAGCTGGTGGTTGCAGTTTATTTGGGAGAAAAATGGTGGGGAACTCTGCCATTATAACTTGTTGGCCAATCTGAATGATTGAATTGTTTGTCTGCCATATCAGGCTTCATGGTAGGGTCGATTTCACCTGAGCTTGACGGTGGGGTTGTATTCTGCTTCATTTTCAGCTGAATGACTTGTTTGATTAGCCAAGTGCTTGCGAATGTGAGTCCCCCTTTTAGCTTGGTGAATGGATTTCCAGTTGAAAGCTTCTGGCGTTTAAAATTTACGAGGATGCTGGCACGCGGTTGACTACTTATGATCATTGCTCGAGTGCTGTTTATCCTTTTTTTGTCTCGCTAACAGAATTTTGTATATTGTATCTCTAAAATTCATTCTAACATCACTCAGATTAGTTTTGAGGTTTATTTATCTTCGGAAAATGTAGAAGAGATGGCCTCTGAGTTTAGCATACGCAATTGTGGCTATGTAAATAAACCTGTTCGGAGGTTATTTTCCTTGTAATCTGTTTTGGGAAGTGGCCTGGAAAATGAGAAAACAAAAATTGATGAGCATTACGGTTTGTCTGCCAGATAATTGTCTCTTTCTCAAGTACCATGGCTTCATTTTCATGCCCTAGATTCGTTTTTTCCTGACAAAAACTTGTCAGGAACCATTATTGCCTGCTAATCCCATTTCAGCACTCATCTAAAAGCTACCAAAAAAAGCAAATTCATGGTAGCTCAGGGCACTTTAATCAGCAATCTGTTGGCATCACACAGCATGCATCAACGAGTAAAGAAACATGGGTGTGATAAACTATAAACCTCGTTGCCCTACACTCGCTAGAACTGATTGGTTCAGATACAAGCAAGAATCAAGAAATCATAAGCTAATTTGTTGATTTAGTTGGTAGGCCAGGCTGTGGCACGAAGGTGACACCACTGCCAATTATCAAGACTAAACCCCTCTCCTTTTCTTAGACAAGAACTTGTCTTAAATCATTTCGAGGGAGTTTCAAACAAGAACAGGAGGCTGATGATGGGGATTCCAATTTCAAAACTTTGTCATCAAGTTAAGAGAATCATTATAAGAAGGAATAATACAACTCTGTGCCTGTTCTATTCTTCTTAACGTGAAACATCCACATGGCTTTGTACCGCACAATGGGTTAGGAACCTTGGATTCCTCTTAATGTATATTGCTCCATTACCTCCCAAATCCATTTTTTAGGGCAGATAGTACAGAAACAACGCCCTTAATTTGATGGTAGTTGGGTGGAATCAAAGCATTGATGGGCCATATACTTAACTCTCAACACAAGATAATTAGCACTTTACAAAGAGTACGGAAGTCTCTTAACTAGGAGACAAAAATAATGACTTTGGTTTTGAGGGACAAGGCCTCTGTTGTATCATGTAAAGCTTGAGCTGTAAACCCTAATTGATCAACATCATTTGATCTGGGATCTGGGATCTGGGATCTGGGTTTTTTTTTTATTATTATTATTGGATTGACAAGAACTTTGTTAGTGTACCCGACAAAGAAACATAGCATTTGGCAATCCCTACTCTACATAGGTTTTTGCTCTGTACTTTTCATTAATGAACCTTAAAAAATAAAAAAAAATTAATAGTTAATTACATGTGTTTCTCTTGTGTTTTGTGCTTTTGTGTCACCCACTAGGCATTCTCTGCTGGGAAGATGCGTGAGAAAAGAATCCTCTCTCTGTCTTAAAAGCTTTGAATATAATTAAATTATCGCTAATAACATCTTAAGATGCATGGCGTCATTAGAGTTGATTTATGCATGTGAGGAAAAATTGGGTCCTTACAAACTAAATAAAATATTTTACCCTTTTTCTGTAGATATTTGTGACGTAGACGATGACTAAACCGTAATATTATTAAACCTAGCCCTACCCGGTTGAGATAGGATTTAAAAAAATATATAATTTATAAAATTATATTTTTATTGTTATTTTTTTATTTGAAATAATTTATAAAATTAAATTTTTTTTTAAATTTTATTCTCTTTGAACTTTTTATCTGTCAAATTCGGTCCTCGTTATTTTGATTTTTATTTGTTTTATTTGAAACAATTTATGAAATTGATTTTTTTTATTTTCATCTTTCTTGAATTTTTTTTATCTATCGGATTTGATCCTTATTTTTTCAATAAACTTGAAAAAATAAACTAAAATATTACCAAATTATTTTCCAGCTCATTTTTTATGACATAACTAAACATTAAAAAATATTTTTTAACTTATTTTATATTTTATATGACACTCTCAAACATAAGAAATTTAATTTTCAAGAATTTATTTTTGAAGAAATGAAATTACTTTGGCAAATAAAAAGGGCATTAAATGGTATAATTGAGCAAATAAGATATTGGGCTGGGCTGGAATATGGTAGGCTGAATCACCAAACTATAGTGTAAACCAATTGAGGGGTCTTGTGTTCCTCTTCGGCTCCCTAATAGGCTGGATTACTTGTTGGACTGTTTAATCATGGGCTCGGCCTTTATATCTCAAGTAATTTGGGCCAATCCTTCTGTCTTATTTCCTTTATATAATGTCCAAATCTTGGGAATTTGGGCCAGGCCCAGTAAAATGAAACCATCTGCATCAATATTCTTTCCAAAACATTTCATGATTGAATAAGATGTTCAACCATCAACCAGTTCGGTATCTGACTTAATTTTATTTTTTTGGATTATTAATTTGCAGGATAAACTTGAGTTAATTATGTTTTATTAAAACAATACTGTATTATTTTATTTGTATTAATTTATATGTGTTGAGCTAGTCAACTTTGAATTGAGTTTGATATCGAATCAATTGAATTTAATTATGTCAATATTTTTTTTTTAGTTTAAATTAAATTTGGTTTGGGTAAGGTTATGTGGTTGCGGGTTTTTCAGATCAATTTATTTAATTAGATCAGGTTTAATAACCATGCTAAATTTAAATTTATTATTGAAAATTTGAAAATTATCATTATTTTTTTTTAAGTAGAAAAAACTCTTGAATGCATCAATTCAAAATAAATTATTCAATAATCAATCAAAAAGAAATTTAAGCTTTATTTGATGGTGTACTTGTAATGTATTTAAAAATGGTTTTAAAAACAATTAAACAAATAGAAATGATTGAATATCATAAATTTAAAAACAGCAAAAATGTGTTATTACGTATTTTATGTGAAATTTGTTAAGAGGATGTTGTTAATAATATTGTAAAATAAAAATAAAAACATGCCATAAAAGATAAGTCCATCCTATTATAATATTATAAAGTAATATAAGACAATTTTTATAACTTGGCCTAAACCTTTAAGTTTTTGAGTTGAGAAGACGATATCACACTTAAACTTTTTAATTAAAATAATTATTTGATATATCCATACCATAATTTGCATGGACTCTAGGTGTTAAAAATATATAATTTATTTATAATATTTATATTATCTAATCTGATTTAATAAATTATCAAAGTTGTATAATGTGGATATTATAAATAATAGTAAATTAAAAAATCTAAAAATTGAATATCATGAGTCGGGTAACGGATCAATAAATATTTGGACTTTAATGTTCTATTTAGTAGACTTCATATTAGATTTTTTAATGTAATAAAAAAAATATCTTTTTACTAGAAAAGAGAGGGAAATAACTAGAATTGAATGATAGTGTAAGATATAAAAATTAAACCTATATTTAGGATATCAAGATACTTATAATCCATGTAGGAGGCTCATCTCTAATTGCATACCCACAAAAATTAGTAACATAAACATATCTCGTCAATGTTTTATAATATTCACAAACAATTATCTTATAATAAACATGTAATTTGAACATATCTTGTGTTCAAGCCACGAATTTTACATGTTAGCTCAATTTTGTTTAAAATAATATTTTTATTTATTTATTTGTTGTTGTTATTATCTAATTTTTTTATTATATTATTAAATCAATTAAAATTTAATATGATTATCAAAATTCTTTTATTTCTTTAAAAACAATCATCTCATGATAAACATGTAATTTGAATATATTTCTTGCTCAAATCATGAATTTATGTGTTAAATCAGTTTTGTCAATGATAATATTTTTTTTATTTGTTGTTATTATTGTTTATTTTTTATATTATATTATTAAATCAAATAAGATTTAATTGATTATCAAATTTCTTTTATTTCTTTAAAAACCCAATCATCTCCTATTATTGTTTTTTTTTTCCAGTTAAAACAATTTATTCCCTCCTGCGGCATCGAGCGGGCACCAATCTAGTTTCTCTTCTGAAGGCCCTCGGTTTCCCATTAATTCCAGACCTCCACTCACCTCTCAAAATCTGCTGTTCTGTTAAGTGAGAGACCCTTCACATTTCCTTACAGGTTACTTCTTCTTTTTTCTTAAAGTTCGAAGTTTGCAAATTTGTTGCTTCAGCATTTTTTTCTTTAATGGGGTGTCTTAAAATGTGGTCGATGCTTGTTGGTTTTGTGGTTCTTGTGAGTGGCAGGTAGTAGAGATGGAACTAAATCAAGGGAAAGCTTGTTTCAGTTTAGTAAGGAGATTAATTGTGTGGCTCGTGGCTTTCTTGCTGCTTGGGCTGTGACTGCTGCTTCACCTGTAATTGCTGCTAATCAGGTTAAGGACGGAACTTGAATAACCTTTTTTTTTAATTTTATTTCTGCATTCAAATTAAGCATCTATTAGTAATTGTTGTTTGTTTATACTTAATTAAGGAGTTCTTATTAAACAAACTGATTCCCTTGTTAGTATTTTATCCATTCTCTGTATTTTGTGGTCAGAGCAATCCTATTAAAGCATTGCTTAACAATGCTTGCAATGGCAATTGGTGGAAATTTGGAAAGATGATTGGTGGAGAAGAGGGAATGAGGGGGCTAATCATTTAGTTCCTTTTCTACTTCTTTTTTTTTCTCCACACGCAGCATTATGCTGCCTTATTATAGTGACAACACTAGTAGATGATAATGTCAATATCCATAAAATGTACAAAGACTCAAATGTGTTTGCCTTGCAGAGGCCACCCCCACTATCGACGGAGCCTGACCGGTGCGAGAAGGCACATGGTGGGAACACGATTGGTCAAGCAAATGGTGTTTATGACAAGCCTATAGATCTTCGCTTCTGTGATTATACAAATGACAAGTCCAAACTAAACGGGAAGTCTCTTGCAGCAGCACTTATGTCAGATGCCAAGTTTGACGGTGCAGATACGTCAGAAGTGGTGGTGTCAAAGGCTTATGCTGTTGGAGCTAGCTTCAAGGGTAACTTTTCAGTTCAGCCCTCATCTATCTTCTGTGACCCACTGCTTGTAGATGATGAGCATGTTGATTTAAACTTTTCATGGGTGAAATTTGAAAAATGAAAATGAAAATGTCTCTGCACAATTGTCGACTCCACAAAACTCACTTTTTAATACGTGCACAAACACAAGGAGGAGGAGAGGAAAACCAAGCTAAATGGGTAGCTCATGGAAGGAACGAGTCTTTTTTCCTTTGCATTTGAAGGCAAATCCATCCTCTGGAAACTATGGAAACAGCCTGCAAATGGTCTCTTTGTGGTCTTTGCAAATGATAGCCATGGGAAAAATGACAAATCTAGTGAAAACGCTAGCAGGTCCACATATGTAGGTTCCCTAACGAATTCAATGAAACATGGAAACATAAACCAATGCGAGGATCAATGACGCTAGGATGAGCAATGGCGTATGCCTCTACAATCCAGTGTTCAGTAGAAATTGATGGACAATAAACTTGATGTTCAAATTCTCATTGAATCACTTCATTCTCTTGTCTTAACTGCGTGCCTTGTTGTGATTCTCCTAATCAAAGCCAAATATTAACCTACACTGAATATTCTTCTTGAGGTCTACTGGTCTCTTGGCATCGATTTATCTTTCACGAACAACTGGTATATCTTTGGTGAATAATTGAAAACAGAAACAGATAATTTCTGCTATTCAAAAATCAAATCAATAGCCTGGCCCTGAATTATAAATTCCAGCCTGATCAGAAACCAGCAATCCCATGGAGGATTGTAGAACAACTATAAGTCTTCTTTTGGCACATTCTTAAACTGGTTCATCTTGTTTTATTTTGAAAACGTGAAATGTAACTGTCAAGCATAGGATAACAATGTCTCAAAATATTTTGCAGGAGTAGACTTCTCAAATGCTGTTTTAGACCGAGTCAACTTCGGAAAAGCAAATCTCCAAGGGGCTGTGTTTAAGAACATTACTGTACTATCAGGCTCCACATTTGTTGAAGCTCAACTGGAACATGCTGTTTTCAAGGACACCATTATCGGCTACATTGATCTTCAGAAGAAGATTTGTACAAATACATCAATCAGTCCAGAGATGGAAGGGGTGAGCTGGGCTGCTGATGAGCTCAAGTTTATATCATGTCCTTAATCTCCATTGAGATAAATATATGCCCTTAAATTTTAGAAATTGACAATCATGTTGAGTGGTTCCAAATTGATTTAGCATGTTGTGGTTGCTTTTTAAATAATTTTTCATGCTAAAATACATGACAATGATATTTTTTTATTTTTTAAAAATCATTTTTGATAT
>Ga0325405_1006088_pt1 | contig 12210 bp, 6 predicted proteins | sample PopdelMetagenome_21_FD_205663 | JGI IMG/M metagenome (GOLD analysis project Ga0325405, IMG submission 205663) | Populus deltoides microbial communities from Bellville, Georgia, United States - Xylem-Control-R2 | ecosystem: Host-associated > Plants > Phyllosphere > Stem > Wood/Secondary xylem...
ATTTGTTTGATTCACACAGCAAAAAATTTGACTCGGGCACATGAATTGGATTTATACAAGAATCGCATCTTAAATCGTCCTGAGTTGTGTGTTTTGTACAATTCACTCAGTTGCCCCAAAAATATCAAATCTGAAAGAAGGGAATTCTGGAAAAAAAAAAAAAAAAGATGGAGGAATTGCAAGAGAGAAAGCAGATTCGATAGAAAATTGTAGATGTACAAAGGATTTGTAGAGAAAGAAGCTTCAACTCAGACTTAAAAGTGCTTTTTAATATAACCCATTAGATATTTTATAAAAGTACTTTTTTATCTTTTATTTCAACACAGGGTTCTAGAATTTAATCTTTTGAATTCTAAAACCATGGAGTTTCTTGAATCTTAGAACTTAGACGTTGGTGAGTTACTGCTAGGTAGTAGTTACTTATTGAACTAACACTTTGAATCATATTATTGCATAAATCACGGATGCTTTATTTTAGTATATTTATTATTGTTCTATGTTTTTGTTTAATAAATTTATGGCATTTCCGAATCTTACTATTCACTATTCAGAAAATGAGCTTTCCTATTAACGATTCAAATCGTGATTTGACAAATATGGTTATGCCAGGTTCATTTTCATATTCCTATTTACTAGCCTTAGGTCTAATTAGGATTTCAAAGCAAGCACCATTTGGGGAGAATCTTCAAGATTTAGTATAACTGTGGTACTCAATATTTTGGTGCCTATAAGCTTGGTGTGTGCTTTTTATACATTTAATGTCCTTTTGTATATGCATGCATGCTTGGAAGTTGTTTGTGTTTGTTTCAGGATCTTACCTGCCTTCGCTGGTTTACTGCAGTTATCATGTTCTTGATTTCTTGGTCGTTCACTGTTGTGTCTCTGGCACTAGCAAGCCTCATTTATTATTATGTCAGCATTAAAGGAAAGGCTGGGGACTGGGGTGATGGCTTCAAGAGTGCATATTTTCAACTAGCTCTTCGCAGTCTTCGATCGCTGGGAGGTAGTGTCTGTCCTAAATTCGCTGTATGACAAAGTTTAGAGTTCTTGAGTCATTGCATCTCACTGGTGAATATTGAAAGCATTATGTGCTCTGCTTGGTGGCCTATTATGGCAATTTTCTATGAACAGTCAGTACTGCTTCTATCAAACATCTTGAGCACAAGGAATTTGGTCAATATGTTTTTAGTGTCTTATTTTTTTTTTCTTTTTTCTCTCTTCTCATTACCTATGTGTGCTTGTGTGCATGCATGCCTTTTCATTGTGTTTGACATATCTCACTATTACTTGCAGCTAACCAAGTGCACCCAAAAAATTGGTACCCAATCCCTCTTGTATTCTGCCGGCCATGGGGAAAGCTGCCAGAAAATGTTCCCTGCCATCCCAAGCTTGCCGACTTTGCCAACTGCATGAAGAAGAAAGGCCGTGGGATGTCCATATTTGTCTCTATACTAGATGGAGACTATCATGAACATGCTGAAGATGCTAAGGCAGCCTGTAAGCAACTAAGCACCTACATTGATTACAAGTGCTGTGAGGGCGTTGCAGAAATAGTTGTAGCCCCCAATATGTCTGAAGGTTTTCGTGGAATTGTCCAGACTATGGGCCTTGGTAACCTGAAGCCCAACATTGTGGTGATGCGGTATCCTGAAATCTGGCGTCGTGAAAATTTAAAAGAAATACCTGCCACTTTTGTTGGAATAATCAATGACTGCATCGTTGCAAACAAAGCTGTTGTTATTGTCAAGGGTCTTGATGAGTGGCCCAATGAGTATCAAATGCAGTACGGAACTATTGATTTGTATTGGATTGTAAGAGATGGTGGTCTAATGCTTCTTCTTTCCCAGCTCCTTCGTACTAAGAAGAGTTTTGAGAATTGTAAGATTCAGGTCTTCTGCATTGCAGAGGAGGATTCAGATGCAGAGGAACTCAAAGCTGATGTGAAGAAGTTTCTCTATGATCTTCGGATGCAGGCTGAAGTGATTGTAATATCTATGAAATCTTGGGATGTGCAAATAGAGGGTGGATCTCAACAAGATGAATGGTCGGAATCATTTACACCTGCTCAGCAGCGCATTGCTGGCTACTTAGCTGAGATGAAGAGGGCGGCTCAGGGGGATGAGAATAAGCTGATGGCTGATGGGAAACCTGTAGTAGTGAACGAGCAACAGGTAGAGAAGTTTCTTTACACCACCCTGAAGCTAAATTCAACGATATTGAGATACTCTAGAATGGCTGCTGTTGTGCTAGTGAGTCTGCCCCCGCCTCCAGTACACCACCCTGCTTACTTTTACATGGAGTACATGGATCTATTAGTAGAGAATGTGCCAAGGCTTTTAATCGTAAGAGGATACCGTAGAGATGTTGTAACTCTATTCACATAGTTGCCGGTGGTTTACTTTCTGGATGGTAAATGCTGCATCCCTACTTGTCCATATCCTCCAATCTTTCCAATCTTTTTAGTTTAAATGTTACATTCATTCTTGCAGTCTGTGGCAATGCGTCCGCCTGTGTGATAGTCACGGTAGAAACTTGGTAGTTTTTCAGTCCTTTGGGGATGCGCATTTGAAATGTACAAGGTCAAATTTTGAGATAGCGAGACTAATCTAAATTTTCCCGTTGCATTGAACTTTTTTATATATTAACAAAAAAACTGAACTCATGGCCACAAAACTGAACTCCAATATTGTGTTCTATTCATGCGGTTGTGCATGGTTGTGATCAAGTTTTCAGGTGGCACATTCAATGTCATTTGTTGGCTAACCGTAAGCTTTTGTGTTGGCGTTTGAATCTTCATAGTGGCCCTTCCATTACGGGCACTTTGACATCGATGATTTTTTCCATCCTCTCTCTCTTCCTCAATTCCTATACTTGTTGCTATGTAGTTTCAAACAATCATTTGATTTTAATTTTTTTTATATGTGATTTTTAATTTTTAATTTTTATTGGTTTATTCTAAATAATTCATAAAATTAAAGTTATTTTTAATATTATTCTCTTCTGATCTTTTTATATGTCAGATTTGTTTTTTAATTTTTCATTGCAATTTTTTTTTGTTCTTTTTTATCATTTTTTTAATTGATTTTTTTTCCAATTGCATCCTTAAATATTTTATTTTATTTTATTTTTATTTTAAATTTAGTTATTATACTTTTAATTTTTATATTTCTTTTAGATTCTTTTTTATTGAGATTTTTTAAAAAAAATTTTATCTTTTAATATTTTGTTAATCGAAAATTTGCTTTCATGATTTTTTTGTATTTGCTTTCTATGTGATAATTTTGATTTCAAGACTTGAGTTACATATTTGAAATGTTAGCCTAGGTTGATTTAGGTTCTTTTTTAGATCTTTTTTTCCATCTCTATAATTCTATAGGGCTATTTCAATTTCACATGCTAGGTTGCGGGTTTCGTGGCTTAACCTAGGATGACTCGGGTTAAGTTTGCTTTGTTTGATTTATCTATTGTTGTCTTGAACCAAGTTTGTTTCATTTAAGATAGTTTTTAAAATTGTAATTATTTACGATTTTATCTTCTAGTTTTTTTTTTCCATCAAATTTGACCCTTTTTCTTTTGATTTATATATATATATATATATATATATATATATATATATATATATTTTTATTTTTTTTGACAAGTTTTTTAAATTGATTTTTTTTATTTCATCCTTTAATATTAAATTGGTTGAGAATTAAGTTTTTTGACTAATCCTTGGTCTAGGACTTTAAGGGTTATAATTTTATCCGCCTTAAGTGTTTTTCCTATCAAATTTTATTTCTATTCTTTTTATTACTATTTTCTTTACTTCAGAAAATTTATTAAATTGATATATTTTTTCTATTTAATCTTTCAACATGGGAATTGAACTTCTTGATTAAGCTCGACTCTAGAATTTAATAAGTTGTGAGTTTTTGAGATGAACTCAAGTTTAAGAGGTTCGCCGAGATTTGCTTGTTTTTTTTTAAGCTCGTTTTTTTTTTCAATTTTATCTTTCATTGTTTATTCAATTTGAGAGCAGGCTCTATTATTTTTATTTAATTGATTTCTATAAAAAAATTTCAATGATTTTGATAATAACTTGATTTATCTCGGTTGACCTGATTTATATTGGTTTTATTTATTTATCGTTCTTTATTAAATTTACTTTAATGAATTTTTTAAATTGGCTTTTTTTTTCTTATTTCATCCTCTAATATTATATTCGATGGGAATTAATTTTTCTTTTTAGTTCCATCATTCAGGGTTGAAATTTTTGGATATTGAATTTCATGGTTTTCTTTGATTTCTCTTCTATTTGTTTATCTCAGTCTCATCAGTTATATTATAAGTTTAGCGGGTTAGTGATAAGTGCAAAATATACATATATTTTTAATCCTCTTACATTATGCTTTTTAATGTGTTTTAAGCTTATTGAAAGTTATTTTATGAGTTTAGCATACCTAAGAGGCTTTGTAAATTAATTGCTAAAATATAAGAAATTCTGTATTTTATATTTCGAACCTTAATTCTTGTTACAAGTTTTTCACCAAGTTAGAGTTCTAGAATGTGAATATAGACTAAATCTAAGTTGAAGTACACGTATCAAGCTTTACAAGAATATATTATGGAAAGAAATCCGAGTTTGTTTGGACTTCTAAATAGACCTGTAAAAATTAGGCTGGAATCTTACTTGCAGCAAAAGTTTCTGTTTTTCACACTAAACATTCAAATAAGCATATCTTGAGCTTCAAATATTGAAACTATGCGATTCAAAAGCCTAAATTTATCTACACATTCAAGACTACAACTTTTATGAGGGGCTCCGGGTTAAGAAAAAATGTTTTCAAGATGAAAAACATGATGCAAGTTGAAGGATGAGTTTATCTCCTGATATGATGAGAAATTAGCAGTTTAGGAGTCTTATCAAGAAGAAATCGGATGCGATTAGATAGATTTCTTCTACAGCTGTAACCTTCTAATATTTAGCCTTGATATCTTATCATGAAGGGTGCCTTTTGAGCGCAAAAAAAAAAAAAAAACACCAGGAGATCAACGTGACAAGGGACTTGGCTATTGGAATTTTCTTAGAAGATGAGCAACTAATTCTTGAGTTCGGTTCAAAAGGAATATACCTCATCTCCATTAGTAACTGTGAGAAGTAATATTTTCAATTTAATTATTTCATATTCAAGTACTTATTTATCCTTATTTTAGAATTATGTTATTGATTTATTTTCATGCTAATTGATTATTTTGAGATGACATATGTGCTTTCTAGTTTCTCTCAATCTGTAATTGTTGTTAGGAACAAGAATAAAAAACATAAGAATTAACTTGATTTCTTCAACTTTCACTTTAATTTGTTAGGAAAGAATAAACTAAGTTAAATTGTTCAAGCTTTTGAACAGTTGCATATAATAAATTTAATAGACTTGCTCCTAAGGCTACTTCCAAGTGAATGAGAATTACTTTCCAATATTAAATTTGCTTGGTGGTAAGAAATTATTAAAAAGCTTTGTCTAAGTAATTCACTCGTAATCTCCTTGATCTCCTTTAGCTTTAAAGGATATTGAATTTATTTTCTTGACTTGTAAAGATATTTATTTTACTTTGATGATCAACAGATTTAGAGGAATGAATGTCTAGACCATTGAACTAAGTTAACAACATATCGATTCATCATTTTTATTTTCAAAATCTTGTTTTTTTAATTTTTTATTCAAATCTCCCCGTCCTTTTTTATTGCAGTATCTTATAGGAAGATTAAAAAAAATTTCCCTTGGGTTTGACTTGGTTTTCACAATCATACTATGAAATCATTTTGTTTGTGATATTAAAGTCAAAATTATATTTTGGAGGTTCTAATGATCGACCAGTTAGCCTAGGTTGGATAGAGTGTTTTTTTAGGATCGCTTTATTTTTAAAACCAATATTTTTAATGTTTTGCCCGTCATCTTTGAGTTGTTTAAGAATTAAGTTTCATTCTCTTTTTTGGTTTACCTTTTATTAGGTTGTCTCATTAACATGATCTATGTTGCAAAGTTTGGTTGACTTGCCTAGTTTGTTGGTTGTTTTATTGGCTTTTAAAAAAAAAAAATTTGTTTTCAATTTCATCTCATTACATTGGATTTGTTTGAAGTTGAACTTTAATTTCTTTTCTTGCTTTAACTTGGTTTATCCTAATTTTATGACCTGACTTACATGTTTGACATGCTCACATAGGTTGGTTCACATTGGTTTTGTTTTCCTTTACTTTTTCAGTTTTTTTCCTTTTTTTTTTCTCCACTTGATTGGCTAAAATCTTAACTTTGGCACCTTTTGTTTTGTTTCAGTAGCTGTTTTTTTTCAGAGTTTTAAAACCCGGACCGGCCCGGCGGGTTGACCTGGGACCCGGCCGACCCGAGCCTGGGATCAGTCCGAGTTGAGGCAAAAACCCACTCGGGAATTGGCCCGGGGAAACTCGGTCGACCCGATGGGTCGACCCGGGACACGGTCCACCCGGCCAAAACCGGGTGAGACCTGGTCAATTTTTTTTTATTTTCACTGTCATTAAACGGGTTTTACACTTTTACTTAATCTGCTACCCACAAAATCTGAAACCCTTTTTTTCCCCCTGGTCTTGCAGGAAGATTCTAGGTAAGGCAAAACAACTATCAAGTCAAGACAACACCTTTTTTCTCCAATCTTTATTGCTGCTCTCCTCAAACAAATGGTCATTTGGGGTGGTTTAGGGTTTTGCAGAGAATATAATGGTGGTGCAGAGAGAGAGAGAGAGAGAGAGAGAGAAGAACTTAAGATAAACAAGAAATTAAGAAAACAAGAGTGGGGAGAGGCAATAATTAGGAGATGGACCAGTGTTTCCTTACTGCTTCCTTCATTCTGTGGTTTTGAGTTCCCTTTTCCATTCTTCTCTGAAGTTAGCTAATCTTCCAACCAAGTAGTAAGAATATGAAAGGTCAACATGTAGATGATACCGTTATCAGGTCTTCGAATTGAGTTGGAAGACGAAGACGATCTTGGGGCCAGCGATCTGGCTGGCCATATTCAGTAGCGTTCGCTGATCTTTTGGTTAGAAAGAAAATAATGGAAGCAGGTGCTCCGAGTGAGAATATGAAAGGTCAGCATGTAGATGATTTTTTTTTGGGTCAGGTCAACCCATCTAACCCGTGACTCGATCACTTGACCGGGTCAATGACCGGGTCGGGTTTTAAAAAACTATGGTTTTTTTTTTCAAGTTCCTAAGATTTTTTTTGTTTAAATTGGTTCATTTATTATTGTTATCTAGAATTTTATTATCTAATTAAATTATATCAGTTTTTTTGCTTAGTCAAGACACGCACCGCCCAAAATTGCAATTTTAATCACCGAGAAGTATTGCACGCACCGCCCAAAAGGCATAGAAACCACTCACGTGTTGGTGTGTATATCGCATGCACTAGCAATTTTTTTAGATTAAAATGTAAATTTATTAGACTTAAGAGATGAAAGTGCTCTCAATGATCCTGGAGTTCATAAAAAAGAGACCTATATGAAAATACCAAAATACTCTCTATGCATAGCTTAATCTTTTTGTTTTTAATTCCAGGGGAAAAAAATATCATTTTACAATAGTTTAAAAAAGGAAAAAGATCAAAATAGTCCTCTTAACTAGCTTTAAAATTCCTAATATAGAAGGTAATTAAGTCATTCTATTATACTTAAAAAATTTAAAAGACAATTATACCCCACACAAGTCTTTAATGACTAATGCGCTATGTAAAAAGACCAAAATACCCTCATATGAGAGGCTAATGGTTTTTTCATAAAGGGAAAAAAATATAATTTTATTATTCTATTGTATGAATAGTGAAATGAGTTTATAAGCACAATGTTTGTGCCTTCAACTTTTTTTTTAATTATTATATGGATGTTCTTGTTATCAATAGACTAGGAATGATGCAAAACATTAAGTGTATGTTAATGGGAAAATAATAGAAATGGGAATGAATAAGTGAAAATTAGGTTATTTTTTTTGTCTAGATGATAAGATTAAGAATAAAAATTAAAGGAAGAGAAAACGGTTAAAATTAAATTTGACTTACTTTTTAGTGCACCAATGTTTAAATGGGGAGGCATTAATTTAGTTAATTAGACAATCTGGATTTGAATTGAGAAAAAAAATTAGAAAAGAAAGATTTAAAGTCCCTTACCTTGCCACTCGGCCATATAAAATAAACAAAAATAGCTCCTTTTTCTTACTAATTTTTTTATTTACTTGTATCTTGATATGAATCCCTTTTCTTTCTAAGTGAATAAATTTATAATTTTCTCCATATTTTATTTTTTTATTTGTCATTTGATTTAGAAACCTAATTACTTAGAATCTAACTCAGTTGGGCTAGTGATTAGTTTAATCAAGACATTGAGCTTATTAAATATGATTGACTCAAAATCTAGCAGTTCAAAAAGTTAAAAAAAAAAAGGAAAATCAAATTACTTAGAGTAGAATTCAAACCTTGAACCTATTTTATTATCTAAAAAGACCTTACCAGCTCAATAACACCGGCACAAGTGATTCAATTTAGCTTTAATATTATATGTATAGTTTCAAATAATAAAATGTTCAATTTCTTATGGTAATTGACTTACTATGTCAACTAACTGACGCAATAGATTGGCCCATGATTTGTTAACCCAAGACTACGGGGTTAAACTTTATGTTGAATTTGATAACTATACCCAACTCTTCTCATTGATATTTTATAAGAGATAAAATAATATAATTTTATGGACTAATGAAGGGTTAACTTTAATACTAATGCTATTTCTTATTGCGAGTTAAAGTCATTTGAAACTTTTTTTTTATTAATATCATTTTAAAATTGTTTAGATAAGAAAATGTTTTTTAGATAAAAAGAAAAGGATTTGTGTTTAGAATCCTTATTGAATTATAGTTTACAATCCTTGTACAAATATGATAGTTTCAACTTACATTTATTCTATAATTATTCTATAAATATAAGATCCACGTATTCAAGATTTTTTTTGTGTGAAAATCATTAAATAAGAGCTTGGGAGGTTAAATACTTGTATGTTGGGTGTGTTCAGAAACGCCGTCCAAACCGCGTTCCTAAAAATTTTAAATTTGTTTTTTTAAAATAATTTTTTTTATGATTTCAGATCGTTTTGATGTGCTGATGTAAAAAATGATTTTTTAAAAAAAACAATTCATTTTGATGCAATTCTAAGCGAAAAGCACTTTGAACCGTCACCGCTACCACAATTTCAAACAAGCCCACCTAAGTTGTATGTTAAGTGTTTTCAATAATTGATATCAAATATTAGGTTGAAAAGGAGAGTGCTATAGGAACTCAATCATAGACAAGATAAACTTCTCCCTCGCAAAGAGAAGACGTTGTCATAACAAAATATCATAAACAACATTAGCAATAGTGAAGTAGCACAACCACAACAACAATTATGCAGTAGCAGACACAGTAACATCAACTTGATTATATCCTAACAAGAAAAAATCCATACCAGATTAGACACAACAACAGTAGCATTTAGATGCAGCAGTAACAAGACTGTTAACACAAACGCGATAACAACTTAACTAGTAGTCCACACACTAACAACATAAAAATTCTATGACAGTGGTAATAATAGAACCTCCAGAAATAGAGCTTGAAATAATAGAAGACAAACAACACCTTCAACATAGCAAATCAACCTTTAAAAAATGGCAGTAGAAACCCCAACAGTGGCACAGTAAAACAACAACCAAAACATACAAGAAACCAGCTTTTGATAGCAATAAAAAAAGGCCTCAAATCATGGCTTTCAATATTTATTTTTCAACCAACCATTCCATGTTTTGCTGGTCATTATTATAATTGGAGCATTTTAATGGAGAATTTCTTAAGGCTAAAGAGTATTGGCAAGTCATTCTTTATAGAATAATTGATCCACCATTCAAAACAACAATCCTAGATTGCAAAAATCAGAGATAAGAGGGCAAGGATTAAAAGATCTCAAGGTAAAAAATTATATTTATCAATCAATTGACCAATCAATCTTGAAAATCATTCTTTACAAGGATACCTTTAAGGATATTTAGGATTCCATGAAAAAGAAGTACCATATAACAGCTAGAGCAAAGAGGTAGCAGCAACTTCAAGCACTTTCAATGGAATTTAAATTGTTTAGAATGAGTATGGAAGAGTCAATTAAAAATTATTTTCCATAAATGATGATAATCATTAATAAAATGGAGATCCATGATGATAAAATGAATGATAACACCATAATTGAGAAAACTCTTTGATAATTGGCATTAAAATTCAATTTTGTTATTTGTTCAATAAAGGAATCTAAGGATATTGATGAATTATGACTTGCAAAGTTTCTTGCACAGAATGAATCGAGAAGGTTAGGAGGAGTGGGGAATTTAACATTAATATAAATAATGAATTATCAAGGTAAGGAAGAGTCTGAAACCTCTATCTTTCTTCATCTTTATAGTAAACTCTTCTTTAAAAAATAAATAAGCATATCAAAAGGGAAGATGAGGAGGATACGGGGAATTTAACATTAATATAAATAATTATCCATGTTGAGTAAAATAATACATAGTAGAATGTGTGAAGTAAATACATATACCTAACATTAAGTGGTTTAATTGGTTTAAGAGTTAATTGGCTTTCATACTATTTTGTAGGTTTTTTTTTGTCTATCTCAATTAAAAGGACATTGGTTTTGTTTTAAAGTTGAATAATGATTCTCATATGTGCAATTTGTATTCTAGACTTAAATTCTATGCTTCTACCATATCTCTAGATTTGTAATTCTAGATTCAATGTTGTGCCATAATATAATTCAATACACAAGAAGTAATTAAATATTTTAATGCTTTGAATGTAAACAAGAACTTTAATAATTCAAGGTTAAATAACGTGAATTCATTGGATGATCTTTGCTTTAATTACAACCACACACAACCACACACTAGAATGCCTTGACAAAAGAACATCAATTGATATTTTTGGTATTTCTGGTTTTTCTTGATAATGAATGCTGCAGCGTGCGTGACGTCGAATGACGGGTCAGCCTCTTGAGATGTGTTGGAAATGAGTTTGGATTTAATCATAAAATTATGATTATAAGGTTCAGGAGTCGCCACCTAGTGTTATGGTTACTAGAAAATCTAATGGTCTGCAAGAGTCCCGGTAAGAGACTGGTTGTGCAAGGAAAAGATGCATTACCCCAGTGCACCATGTCTAAGGTAAGCTGCATTGTTGTTTGATTATTATTCTAAATCACATTTTTGTCCATTGCTCTTGTCTAAGGTCTAAGACAGATTTTTCTTCGTGAGGAAGTCTCCACCTTATCGGGTTAAACCCTAACCATTCTAAGATCTAAATTTTAGTATCACATTTATTTTACACTTTGTATCTTTAATATCTGAGGGTATACTTTACAATTTAATTTTATACCCAAAGTATTAAAGTCTACAGATAAATCCTAACACTTTAGATATTAATTAAACAAAATAATTGTTGTAGGATTTTTGACATTTTAGTCAAATCCTAATAGATAATCATAAACTAGTTATGATATCAATTTTTGCATTTTTGTAAACACGTGATAAAAATATGATTTTATCCCTTTAGAAAATATGCATGAAAAACCTTTAGAATTTGGTCATATACACGAAACAAAACATTTTTTTTGTTTTTTTAAAAATTATTTTAAAAAAATCAGAGAAAAATAAGTATTTTTAATACCGGATCTGTATCTTATAGTGTAGGTTTACAACTCGATATCATGCAAAATTGTTGGAAAAACATGTGAGAGACCTATAAATATTTTCAAAATCCCTTTTGATTTTTTTTGGAATTTTTTGTTTTTTTATTATATTATATATTAGGATGGACCCGACCTAGTTATTCGAGCTGTGCTGAAATGGGTCCAGCCCAACTTAATCAGGTTGGGCTGACTGGCAGCCCTACAACATTTTCTCTTCTTTTTTTTGATGGATCGAACCTAGCCTAGCCATCTGGGCTAGGCCGAAACAGGTTCGGCCCAAGCTCACATGGTCACTGGCCCGACCTAGAGACCATGTTAATTATATTTGTTGTTGTATATAGAATGAATTATGTATACAACAACTTACAAAAATAGGGAGATGAGAGGAAAGAAGAAGACTACCTGACATGGAAGGAGTGGCTGCCATCACTGGTTCGATGT